>ENA-UOWO01004662-UOWO01004662.1-activated-sludge-metagenome-genome-assembly--contig:-NODE-4662-length-15000-cov-9.846771_pt1 | contig 15000 bp, 7 predicted proteins | sample MGYA00238148_ERZ761564 | MGnify/ENA primary metagenome ERZ761564 (study PRJEB28885, sample SAMN05720194) | activated sludge metagenome | isolation source: Anaerobic digester | place: USA...
TTCAAACCAATCCTTACGGTGCCCAGCGGGAAATCTTGGTGATGGACGATGAGATATTTAACCGGGAATGGTCGGGCTTGTGGAAGGTGCGTACTCAAATCACCGATTCTGCCTGGACAGCCGAAATGGCAATCCCCTGGAAAACGTTGCGCTATCCAGCTGGTTGCCAGCAAATCGGGATTATCCTGACCCGAAACATTCGCGCCCGCAATGAGTACACTTCGTTTCCGGCAGTTCCCCGCGCATTCAATGTGTACCGCATGCCCTACGAAGCCGTGTTGACGGGTATTAACCCTCCACCACCTTCCTTCAATATCCAGGTGAACCCCTATACTTTGTTCAGTTTTTCCAATGAAAAAAAAGACGAGGTATTACAAACGGAGAAAACAAATTTCAAGCCCGGCGGAGAAGTAAAATGGGCCACTGGATCAAACTCGGTGCTGGACTTGACGTTTAATACCGACTTCGCCCAAGCGGATGTCGATCGACAAGTTGTCAACCTCACCCGTTTTTCGATACTTTTCCCCGAACGGCGACAATTTTTCCTGGAGGGCAATGAAATTTACTACATGGGGGCTTATGACAACTTGCAACCCTTTTTTAGCCGCAGCATCGGCCTGGACGCAGCGGGCAGCCCAGTCCCGATTGAAGCAGGAGTACGTTTTACCAATCGCAGTCCCAATCAAAATATTGGTGCACTGGCCATTCGACAGGCTGCTCAGGGCACCCAGGGAGCAAGTAATTTTGCGGTGGCACGTTATTCCCGCAACTTATCCACCCAAAACCGGATTGGAGGTATGGCCACTTTCCGCGTGGATGAAGCCGATGCCCGGGGGCCATCCAGCACCAATACCACCTTGACCCTGGATGGCTTTTTCCGCCCTACCCAACAAATCAATGCCTTTTGGATGTTGTCTGGTTCAAAAACAAGTGGCCGTATCGTGGATGAAGGTTTGGCCGGCGCCATGTGGGCTTATTATTCCAACAACTGGATTTACCTGGGACACGTTCAAAGTTTTATCACTTCGCAGTACAATCCCCGGGTTGGATTTATTGATGCGACGAATTACCTGGTCACCAGCCCGGCCTTTTCGCTTCGGCTACGCCCCAAGTGGCTCCCCAAAGGCATTCGTCAGTTCACGCCTGGAGTCACCACTTATTTTTACAATTACCTGGATGATCTCTCCTTCCGGGAAGGCTTCATTTCTTACCGCCCCTTTAGCATCCAGTTGCAGGATGGCAGCGAATTGACTTATACCTTCCGAACGGATCGTCAATCCTTGCGCGAATCATTTTCGCCGATCAATGTTGAAATCGCCAAGGGGGATTACCGTTACTTGAGCCACCGGCTGAGCTATACAGGGGATTTTTCTAAAAAAATAGGGTTGAATGCGGCCTATCGATTTGGAAAATACTTTGATGGCGACTTGAATACCCTTTCTACATCGCTGCGTTTTGCGCCGCTGCCCCACATTACCATTACCGCTGACTATGAATGGAATGAAATAAAAAATTTAGGGGTAAAACAGGAATCTCTGGCTACTCGTTTGGTCGGTGTAGAGCTTCGTCTAGCCTTGAATCCGAGGATTCAAGTGGTCAATTTTTATCAGTACAATACGGTTGCCAAAAGGTCGGCTTTGAACAGTAGACTAGTGTGGGAGTACCAGCCATTATCTTATATTTATTTGGTTTACAACGATAACCAGCAAAATGTGATCGATCCAGAAAGTGGGACCAATAATCGGATTCACACTCAGCAAGGTGTTTTTAAATTTACTTTTTTGCGCCAATTCTAAGCCCGTAAGCGTGCATTGTTTTTTATCCAAAAGTGCAAAGCCATTCTTATCAGTTTGTGCTACGTAAGTTGTTAAAACATACGGCACCAGAGTTGAGTGTAGAAGCGGTTACCGAAAACCTTGTCGCTTATCCCGTTTTTATTGATGCCCGAGAATGGAATGAATATGCGGTAAGCCACGTCAAAGGTGCCATTTAGGTGGGCTACAAAGACTTCGATCTATCCAGACTGGAGAGGCAGCCCAATCGTTGTATATTGCTCAGTAGGTTACCGCAGTGAAAAAATTGCTACAACATTTGGGCGTAAAAAACGTCACTACGTCACATACCCGTGAACACAAGCAGGGTGGAAGGAATAAGTTTTCCAGTTTCAATTGAAGAAAAGGCTGCTCAATTTTCTCAAGCAGCCTTTTCTTTTAAGGACGGAAATAAAGTTTCTTATTCAATCCGCTTCTTCTTCGTTTCCACCTCCTGGATCTTCACTTGTTGTCTTTCCATTTCCTGGCGGCGATTGCCTTGGTTAGCGGCATTGATTTCCAGCTCTTTTTTGGCCTGATTGATGCGCTGCTCGGCATCGGTGATTTCTTTTTTGAGGCGTTCTTCCTCTTTGATGAGCTTGTCAAACTCCTTTTTCTGGTCTTTAAAGATCAGTTCTTCGGATTCCAGCTCAATTTCTACTTTGCGCACGCGGGTACGGCGGCCAAATTCTGTCATCCACTGCTCAAAAGCATCAATTTTTTCGGGGTGTTGCCGACGGCCCAAAAATGCACCGCCCAGGTCAACCCAAACCACCATTTCGGTTTGTTTGCCTCTTTCGGTAAAGGTGGCATATACATCCATTAAATTGCTGCTAATGGCGGGTACCGATGCATCGTCAGCGAATACCTCATCCGTTTTGCGGTCTTTTTTGGTTTTAGCTTTGGTATCTTTTAAGTACTCGATCCACAAACGCTCTACCTCTTTGGTACTGATGTCGTCAATGTTCATGGAAAAGCCAGGTTTGGAACCTTGGCTCATGGTACGTTCGTTTTCCTGAAGATTTTGAGCCTGCATGGTCAGTGGGATCAAAACAATCAGCCAGGCGGTCAAGTTGAATACTTTCTTCATAATGATTTCTTTTTTAATTAGACTTGGAAAATTACCCTTGGTCACTAGTTCCAAGTGTTGTGTGAGAATAGGTTTGACATTGCAAAAATGAAAAATGAAAAGCGAAAAATAAATAGTACACGTTGAAAAACCAATTGTGTGCTTACTTTTCACTTTTCGCTTTTCGCTTTAAAGTGGGATGTTCCCATGCTTCTTCCGCGGCAAATGCAGCACTTTGTTCTCGATTGAAGCAAAAGCTTTGATGAGTTTGCGGCGCGTCAGGCAGGGATCAATGACTTCATCGATGTACCCGCGTTCGGCAGCCTGATAGGGGTGAGCAAAAGCTTCCTGGTACTCCTTTTCCTTTTGGAGCAACATGGCTTCGGGGTCTTCTGCTTCGATGATTTCCTTGCGAAAAATGATTTCTGAAGCTCCTTTTGCACCCATTACTGCAATTTCGGCCGCTGGCCAGGCGTAGTTGAGGTCAGCACCAATGTGTTTGGAGTTCATCACATCATAAGCACCACCATACGCCTTACGGGTAATCAGGGTAATGCGCGGCACTGTGGCTTCGCTGAAAGCGTACAGTAACTTCGCCCCGTTGACAATGATGCCGTTCCATTCCTGGTCGGTACCCGGTAGAAAACCCGGAACATCTACTAAAACCAACATGGGGATATTAAAGCTGTCGCAAAAACGCACAAAGCGAGCGCCTTTGCGGGAACTATTGACGTCCAGTACCCCCGCTAAATTCATGGGTTGGTTGGCAATGATCCCGATGCTGCGACCCGCTAGGCGTGCAAAACCAACCACAATGTTTTCAGCAAAATTTTCATGGATTTCCATAAAGGATTCTTCATCGACGATCCCCTTGATGACATCGCGCATGTCATAAGGTTGATTCGCATTTTCAGGAACGATACTGCGGAGTTCTTCCCGCCATTCCTCGGTCAGTGCATAGGATTTGAGCGCCGGTTTTTCCTCACAGTTTTGGGGCATATAGCTGACCAGGCGCCGCACTTTTTCCAAGCATTCCATGTCATTGGCGGCGGTCAGGTGAGTTACCCCCGACTTGGTTGAGTGTGCACTGGCACCTCCCAATTCTTCGGAGCTAACATCTTCATTGGTCACCGTTTTAACCACGTTGGGGCCGGTCACAAACATGTATGAAGTGTCTTCCACCATAATGATAAAATCGGTCATGGCTGGCGAATACACCGCACCACCTGCACAAGGGCCCATAATGGCCGAAATTTGTGGCACCACCCCCGAAGCCATCACGTTGCGGTAAAAAATATCGGCATATCCTCCCAGAGAAGCTACCCCTTCCTGGATGCGCGCACCTCCAGAGTCATTAAGGCCAATCATTGGAGCACCATTGCGCATGGCCAGATCCATGATTTTACAAATTTTTTCCGCATGGGCTTCAGAAAGGGAGCCACCAAATACGGTAAAATCTTGTGAAAAAACGTAAACCAAACGTCCATCGATGGTGCCATACCCCGTAATTACCCCGTCACCCAGGAAATGTTGTTGTTCCATCCCAAAATCGCGACAACGGTGTTGAACCAGCATGCCCACTTCTTCAAAAGACCCAGGGTCAAGTAAAAAATGGATGCGTTCTCGTGCGGTGAGTTTGCCTTTTTTATGCTGGGCATCAATGCGTTGCTGCCCGCCACCGAGTCGAGCCTCGGCGATTTTCCGTTCTAACGTCAATAGTTGATCTTTCATTGGAAGTATGCTTCTTCTCTTTGAGGGGGAAAGATAGCAACTTTTTACAGGCCAGGAAGTAAGCAATTGTCAATTAAATGGGTTGACATTTGTAGATTTCAGGTAAATACCTGCTGCAAAAATAATTTTCTTTGGTTCTTTGCAACTTTGGGGTTATTTTTGCTGTCGATTGTCCTGATCGCATTAATTCCCAGGGTTTCTTCGCCTAACCATTTACTGACAACCCTTGGTTTAATTTTCAACATTCAATTTCTAAAAACACAAAACATGTCTGTTGCGACCACCTCTCGTCTGTCTCAGCGCGTAATGCAGATGGCAGAATCCGAGACGCTAAAAATGGCGGCTATGGCCCGGGAACTCAAAGCCCAAGGCCACAATGTGATCAACCTAAGCCTCGGTGAGCCGGATTTTGATACACCCGTGCACATCAAAGAAGCTGCTAAAAAAGCTTTGGACGAAGGTATTACCAAATACACACCCGTGGCGGGCTTGCAGGAACTGCGCGAAGCCATCAAGGTAAAATTCAAACGCGACAACAACCTTGATTACAACCTCAATCAGCTTGTTGTCTCCAATGGTGCCAAACAATCACTGGCCAATATTTTCCTGTCCATTCTGGATCCAGGTGATGAAGTGATCATCCTGGCACCGTATTGGGTTTCTTACTCGGCCATCGTAGAGTTGGCGGAAGGAAAATCGGTCATCCTCAAATCAAGCTTTGAGCAAGACTACAAAGTGCCTGCTGCTGAAATTTCGGCGGCCATCACCGATCGCACCAAAGCCATTGTTTTTTCCTCTCCTTCCAACCCCACTGGGATGGTTTATTCTTACGAGGAATTGAAAGCCATTGCGGATGTAGTCGCCCAGCATCCAGACATCATCATTGTTTCTGACGAAATTTACGAGTACATCAATTTTGGAGAAAAACACGTCAGCATTGGTGCATTTGATCAAGTAAAAGACCAAACCGTAACCGTGAATGGTTTCGCGAAAGGCTTTGCTATGACGGGCTGGCGTTTGGGTTACATCGGAGCTCCGGCCTGGTTGGCTGAGGCCTGCGTTAAGGTACAAGGTCAGGTCACTTCAGGAGCCAATTCATTCAGCCAAAAAGCTGCAGCTTACGCACTTTTGGCCGATATGACGCCGACTTATGACATGCGCGAGGCATTCCTTAAACGGCGCGATTTGATCATCAGTGGCCTGAGCAAAATTCCCGGATTCAAAGTGAACAAGCCCCAAGGTGCGTTCTATATCTTCCCTGATATCAGTGCCTATTTCGGTACTTCTGATGGCACAACCACCATCAATGACGCCAACGATTTTTGTGATTACCTGATGATGAAGGCCCATGTGGCTACCGTTTCTGGTGCTGCATTTGGTGCCGATACTTGTTTCCGCATCTCTTATGCTGCTTCTGAGGAAGAGCTGAACGAAGCCATTAAACGCATCGCTGAAGGGGTGAGCAAATTGCGTTAAAATCTTTTAAAATACGTTAAAGTTCCTCTAAGATGCTTGCATCGTTAAGCAGATTGGAGGAACTTTACAATAGCCTTGATACAAAAGAAATTCAAGCTCATTTTACCTTTTCTCGAACCCTAAAACAACAACTCATCATGCACAAAAAGTTTCTTTTTGTTGCAATCATTGGAATGATTGCAATCAGCCCTTCTTTTGCCCAGGTCGATGTAAAAGTAGGCCCGCTCGGCCCACTCTTTGGCACCCTGAATTTGCGCAGTGAATTTGGCCTGGCCGACAACTTTGGATTGGAAGCCACTGTCGGCGGATCATGGAACAAAATCAATTTCGATGAAGGAGAAGACCTGAAGAATACTACCTTACGATTTGGAGTCAATGGTCGGTATTACTTCAACCCCAGCGATATTGGTTTGGACAAATTTTACCTCGGCCTTTATTCTCGTTATTCCTCAGGTAAAGCCCGTGGTACTGGCGAAAATAGCGATGAATACAACACCAATCGGTTCTCGGGTGGCTTCCTAGTTGGATTCAAAACCTTCTCGCGCAATGAGCGCCTGCATTTTGACTTCAATCTGGGTTTTGGTCGCGCCTTTGTGTACAACATCGATGCCCTCAACGATTCCGAGCCCGTCAACCTGAGCGATATTCCGTTTTTAAACTTCGATTTACCAACGACGATTGCGATCGGGTATCGGTTTGGGAAATAAGCAAAAGTTGAGGAAGTTTAGAAGTTGAGGCTACCGCGAGCGACAAGAGCAGCGTCGTGGTTAATTGTATGCTCAAAGTCGCTGCGGTTGCTCCGTGACCTTATCGTTTGTCGCTTTCGTATGCTGTTCGCGGTAGCCTCAACTTCTCAACTTCCTCAACTTCTCAACTTAAAAATCCGTATTCGCCTCTTTCAGGTCCAATTCTTTGATCCAAATATTGCGGTATAACACATTGTGCCCTTCTGCTTGTAGCTTCAATCCTCCCGGTACATCAGTAATTCCTTTGCCGCCGTCGTTTCCACCATCGATGCCCGAGTTGGGGCCGCCCCATACTTGTTGAATGCGGCGGTTGATGTGTACTTTTTTGCCATTAAAATACATGGTTACCAAGGCTTTTTCCGTCAATTTTCCATCGGTAAAACGTGCTGCCCGAAACGTGATGTCATAGGCGTTCCATTTTCCTACTCCATTGTAGGCGTGATAAGGAGATTCTGATTCATTGATCACAGCAGCCATACCATGCTTGGTAGAATCGCCGTCTAGCACCTGAATTTCATAACGATTTTGCAGGTATACCCCACTGTTTCCTCCTTTTTCGGATATGAAAAACTCGACGTGTAATCGAAAATCCCGAAAGGCTTTTTTGGTGACAATATCGGCGGAGCCGTACTTGCCACCCGCCGCAGTGGGATCGTTGCTGTTGACGGCAGTTCCGCCGTCTACGGGATCTTTGACGATGGTCCATTTGATCGGTAGTGTGGCCGCTAGACGTGGCCCATTCCAATAGGTCCAGTTTTTGTCCAATGATTTGCGTGAACCATTAAAATAGACTTTGGCACCTTTTTCGGGCTTGAGGCCTACCTGAGCTTGCAAAGTGGTTAAGCCTTGAAACAGGCAGAGTAAAGCCAAAAAGAATTTGGCACTTGTAAAAATTGATTTTGCGATCATGTCTTGCAGTTTATGTGCTCAAATTTTGGAATTTTTTCTGTATTTTTTTGAATTAGTTTTATTTAAAATGATGAGTAAATTTTAACTGAGTAAAAATCATCATTAAAAAATGCTTCCCTGGGTATTCCAGGGAAGCATTTTTAAGTCAAGCTCCATCAATACCCAAACAACTCCTCCAAACTCATCGACTTCACTTCTCCATAAGCCTTGAGATCTTCCATCTTGAGGCGCTTATCAGAGCCTAGCACACACAGGGTGTAAGCCTTATTGCTGATGTTCGCTGCGTGGAAAGCTTTCAAGTCATGGTAAGCAATGCTTGACGCTTTTTCGTAGGTATGTTTACGATCGTCGTGATCAACGCCGCGCAGTTGTGCGGCCAAGTAACTGAACACGATATCGTCCCCTTTGGTACGATCCGTTTCGATGCCATTCTTGATCGACGTTTTGGCAGAAGTAAGGAACACCTCTGACTCTGGCAATTCATTCAGCAGTTCATTCATACCTTCCACGGCTTCTTTAAACTTGTCGGCCTGGGTCTGGATGTAAGCCTGCATGGTATACCGTTCATCTTTTTTACCCGGAGGCGCATAATAGGCCTGGGTGGCATAAGCCAAAGCCTTGGATTCCCGCAAGGTTTGTACCACCAGGCATGAAAATCCACCTGCTCCAAAATAATTGTTGAACACATTGAGTGTAGGCGCCAATTGAGGATTGTAGATTTCTGTATTGCGGATCCAGTCAATTTCGGTTTGCACCATGTCGTAATTCGCAAACAACACCTGTGGCTTGTCCTGGGTGATTTTTGCGTAGTTGACTTTTGCCGGGTTGGCTTTAAAACTGGTGGGCAAGGCATGGGCTTTCTCCAGCAGCGGTTTTATTTCTGCCAGTGTTTTGGGGCCGTAATAGATGATTTGGTGTTTGTGATTGAACAAGTCTTTCAACAAATTGACCAAATCTTCCGCCTTCAGCGCATTGAGATCCGCATCGCTGAGCACATGGTTGAAAGGATTTTTAGCGCCATATTGTGCATAGCTACGCACAGCGGCGCGGATGGCATTTTTGTTCGACTTGGCGTCTTTTCGACTCTTCAACAAACGCGCTTTCAGGTTGTTCCACACTTGTTCATCGGCTTTGCAATTGCGAATCAACTCTTCTACCAAGGCCAAACCGGCTCCCAGGTGTTCTTGCAGGCCACTCAGTGTAAGGGTGGTAAACTCTTGACCAGGGGTGAAATTATAGGCTGTCGCCGTTTTGAACAATTCCTGGCTGAACTGATCTGCAGTGTATTTATCGGTGCTGGCCAATTGCAGGTATTGCGCTGCGAGGGGCAATAATTTATTGCTCCAGGTTCCCATCTCAAAACGCATGCTCAAGCGATATTGCTCATCGTCTTTGTTTTGCACATAAAACAATTCAGCGCCTTTGATTTGATCCCGTTGGAAGTCTTTTTGATAATCCATCCATGCCGGAGCAATCGGCGTCAAAGGCATCTGGTTGATTTCCTGGAACAGGGGCGATTGAGCGTCCTTGTTCACCGCTACGGGGGTAATGGTGGGTTTTTGCACTTTCTGCGCCGATTTATCCTCACCCTGGCGTTTGTATACAACGACATAACCCGCGCTGAAATGTTTTTTGGCAAAATCTACGACTTGCTGCTTGCTCACCAATCCCATCGCATCGAGTTTGGCTACTTCGTCGGCCCAAAGTAGGCCCTTATTGCGGATGAAAATATCGGACAAACGAATGGCCCGATCGTCATTGTTTTCAAGGTTACGTAGCGCATTGAGTTTGTAGTTGGCCACAATTGCTTTGATCAGCCATTCCTCAAACTCTCCTTTTTTTAACTTGTCCAATTGCGCCATCAACAGGTTTTTCACCTCTTCCAGGCTTTGACCTTGTTTGGGCGTACCAAAAAGAAACTCCACAGAATAATCCTTGAAGCGGTAATTGGAAGAACCACCGCTTTGGATTTTCTGCGCCTTATTGAGGTTGAGGTCAATCAATCCAGCTTGGGCGTTGGAAAGGATTTCGTCACAAAGGGTCAACAAAACGGAGGATTTTACATCCAGTTCACCGGGCATGCGGAAGTTGATCCGGACCGATTCTGCCGATGGGCCCCAGACTTCTTTGACTGTTTCGTCTAGCAATGGTTTTTCGGGCAGTGGTTTGTATTCGGGCACTGGTTTGTTGGTCAAAAAACCGAATTTTTGGTCTATTTTTTTGACCACCTCATCCGGGTTAAAATCACCTGCAAAAATGAAAGCCATGTTGTTGGCTACGTAGTACTTGTTGTAGTAGTTCCTAATTTCAACCAGGGACGGGTTTTTCAAGTGTTCGATGGTACCGATTGTGGTTTGTTGGCCATAATTATGGGTTGGAAATACACCGGACAAGGATGCGTATAAAATCTTGCGGGGATCTTCGTCCAGGGTGCGGTTTTTTTCCTCATAAACGGCTTCCAACTCGGTGTGAAAAATGCGAAAAATCGGCTTGCGGAAACGTTCCGCCTGCAAGGTCAAAAAGCGATCGATGGCATTAGAAGGAATGTCCTCTTCGTATACCGTTTCCTCCACCGAAGTATGGGCATTGGTGCCTACGCCGCCCATGTTTTTCATGGTTTTGTCGTATTCGTTGGCGATCGCAAACTTGGCGGCCTCCCCCGACACTTTGTCGATTTCACGGTAAATTTCGGCCCGTTTATCCGGGTCAGTGGTTTTGTTGTACTTTTCGTAAAGGGCGTCGATTTGGTCCAATAAAGGTTTTTCTTTGGCCCAGTCGAGTGAACCGATTTTATCAGTTCCTTTGAACAAGAGGTGCTCCAGGTAATGCGCCAAGCCCGTATTGGTGGCGGGATCAGTATTACTGCCCGCGCGCACGGCAATCAAGGTGCGGATGCGCGGTTCCTTTTTATTGGGTGAAAGGATAACGGTCAAGCCATTTTTCAGGGTATAAAAACGGGTTTGCATCGGGTCGTTGGCTACATACTTATACGTGTATCCGTTGGCCGTAGCTTGTTTCCATTCAAATTTGGGTGGTTTTGCCCACAGTTGAGTGAGTACACTGCTCAACAGCAATGCCAATAAAAATATACTCCTTTTCATGCCGAGTGATGTTTGATGAATAAAATCGGGCATGAAAATAGGAAGAATTCCAAAAACAAACAACGCTCAGGAATCCCGCAAAAAGGGGGATTTTATTACAAAAGTGGCTTCAAATTTTTGAAATGACCATTCAACAAAGCCCTTTGTTGCAAGTTGCGCATTTCTTTGACCATGGGCAAAAACTGTTCCAGGTGCTGAATCAAAAAGGTTTGACGTTCTTTTTCGGTGGGTATAGTCAATACTTCATATTCCTGTTCAGTAGACATCCCCGCGTGGTGCGCTACGTCAAAAGTTACAAAATCACTGGGGCCCTCAGGCAAGGGTTTGTCAATGTTCAACAGGTCGAACAATTCAACCAGATATCCCAGGATTTTTTCATTCAAAGCCCAATCGTATTCCAGGTCGGTTTCCACGCGCACAATGGTTGCACCCGCGTAGAGTTTTCCGGGCACCGGGTTGATGAATTGCTCCATACGGTACACCCCAATCCCTTTGGTTTTGATGTCCATTTCGCCGCCATCATGTTGCTTTTCAACAGTCAGCAGTTGGATTTCCGTTCCAACTGGCATTACCCGGTTGTTGAGGAATGTAGGGATGCCAAAAGTGGTGCCCTTTTCCTCACTTTCTTTGATGAGTTGTCGGTAACGGGGTTCAAAAATATGTAGGTTCAGATTTTCGTTTGGATAGACGACAATCTGCAGCGGAAATTGCGGCAATAAAACAAATTCCATCCTGCGGTGCTTTTTTTGTTGATTAAAAATAAAAAAAATATGTAACCTTTGTTTGAAATCCTCGTATATCAACTTAAATTGAACGAGTTGTTCAGAGCGTGCAATGGCGGCAAAAATATTTACTGCACATGCAAAGAATCCAAACATACTCTACCCCTAAAAGTTGCCATTTTAATCCTACAAAAACCATTTTAACAATTCTATCATGTCAATGCTTAACGCCAAAGCCCTGCGGCCACTTGTACTGGGTACAACTACAGTGGTCCTTTTTCTAGCCCTTTTGAGTACTGGTTGTCGAAAAAATAAAGACATCAGCACCCTCTCCGCCGAAAATCCCTTTGTGTACGCTTACACCTCCGGGGTGATTTCCAAAACCGATCCCATCCGGGTTCGTTTTGCCCAGAATGTAGCGAATTCTGATGAGATTGGCAAAGAAGCGCCAGCAATTTTGTCTATTTCCCCCAATATCAAAGGTACATTGACTTGGGAAGACGCCAACACGCTGCGCTTGGATCCCAACCAGGATCTTGCTTCAGGCACTACTTATGACGTTTCGGTAAATGTAAAACAAGTCATTCAGGACGCCAAAGGAGAAAACGCCAATTTTGCCTTTCAATTTCACACCCGCGAGCAGCATTACCAGGTTGATCTGGAAGGTATGCGCTCCGCCAGTGCCACGGATTATTCCAAACAAAGCCTCAAAGGTGCCGTGTACACTGCGGATGTGGCCGAGAATTCCGAGGTCGAAAAAATGCTCAATGCCCAGCAAGACGGAGGAAAACTCAATGTGCAATGGAATCACTCCAGTGACCAGTTGGTACACTATTTCACCGTTAAATCCGTCAACCGCGGCAAACAACCTTCGGAAGTCAAACTTACCTACGATGGCAAAGCAATTGGGGTAAAAAACGATAAATCTGAGGCCTACAAAATTCCGGCGGTGGGTAGTTTTACCGCCATGGACGCTGATGCGGTGCAAATACCAGAACAATACATCCGCATTACTTTTTCCGACCCCCTGAACAAATCCCAAAACCTGGACGGCTTGATCACCATCGATGAATACGAAGGCACCTTGCGCTACATCATCGAAGACAATACGGTACGGGTGTACCCCGACAAAACCCTCGACGGCAGTTACCGGGTGCGCATTGCTCCCGGAGTCGAAAATACCAAAGGCAATACTTTTGTCGAAACCACGATTTGGGATGTCACTTTTGAAGAAATCAAACCAGGGGTTCGCCTCGTTGGAAAAGGGGTCATTCTACCCAATTCTGAAGGGCTGATGTTTCCCTTTGAATCGGTAGGCCTCAAGTCGGTCGACATCGAAGTTTTCAAAATTTATAACAACAATATTCTCCAGTTTTTACAAGACAACAACCTGGACGGCGAATACGATTTGTACAAAGTTGGCCGAATTGTATTGCAGAAAAAAGTTAACCTGCAAACCCTGAGCCCCAATGCCAAAGCGGGCCGTTGGTCGCGCTACGCCATTGACCTGGGTAAGTTGATCAAAGCCGATGAACAAGCCATTTATCAAGTGCGCATTGGTTTCCGTTCCGAATACGCCGCGATAGGTTGTATGGCCGAAGCCAATGCTGATGCCTCTTTGGGTGGAGACCCTTTCTCCCGCACAGGCGAGGATGAGGACGAGCCCCTCGAGAGTATCATGGACCATTATTATGGTTACGAAGGCTATTATGATGACTACGAATACGACAATCGGGATGATCCTTGTACAAAGGAATACTACAATTCCGACCATTTTGTACAACGCAACGTCATTTCCTCCAACCTGGGTTTGATTGCCAAAAAAGGTGGCAATCGTAAACTCATGGTCATCGTCAGCGATCTGCGCAGTACCGATCCCATCAGTGGAGCACAAGTGGAAGTTTTTGACCGCCAAAACCAATCCATTGGCAAAGGCAGCAGCAACGGAGACGGCATTGCCGATGTGGCCTACAAAGGCAATCCTTTTGTAGCCATCGTTACCCACAGTGGACAACGGGGTTACATCCGCCTCGAAGAAGGGGAATCACTCTCCCTCAGTAAATTTGATGTAGCGGGTTCGGTTACCCAAAAAGGCTTGAAAGGATTGTTGTACGGCGAACGTGGCGTTTGGCGCCCCGGCGATTCGGTGTACCTCAATTTCATGATCGAAGACCGCGAAAAACGCCTACCTGAAAATTACCCCATCACCATGGAGTTGTACAACGCCCGGGGGCAATTACAGGAAAAACGAACTTCGTCCAAAACTGTGGGTGGTATTTATCCCCTCTATTTTGCGACCAGCCCTGACGCCCCTACGGGAAACTGGCGGGTAAAAGTAAAAGCAGGAGGAGCGGTTTTTGAAAAAATCCTCAAAATTGAAACCGTCAAACCCAACCGGATCAAGGTAGATTTGAATACCGGAAGCGGAAATGAATTGCAGGCTGAAGACGGCAAAATGAATGCTCGCTTGCAAGCCGATTGGCTGACGGGGTCACCCGCCAGTGGTTTGAAGGCCATTGTAGAAGTCCAATTACGGGAAGCTTACACGGGTTTTCCCAAATACCCCAGCTACATCTTTGACGATCCTGCGCGCAAGTTGACCAAAACCGAACCACGGGTCATTTTTGACAATGTACTGGATGGCGAAGGCAAAGCCAATATCAGCGCCACTTTGTTGGAAGAAGACCTGGCACCGGGCATGTTGACCGCATCTTTCCAAACCCGGGTGTTTGAAAAAGGTGGCGACTTCAGCACCGACAACGTTTCGGTGAAATACTCGCCTTATACCAGTTATGCGGGTATGGAAATTCCGAAAAACAAATACGGCAGTCCGCAATTTGAGGTGGGCAAGTCCAATACCATCCGCTTGGTAGATGTGGATAAAAATGGCAAACCCGTCAGTGGCCGTCGCCTCTCGATTGGTTTGTACAAGGTAGAATGGCGCTGGTGGTGGGATCAATACCAGGAAAACGAAGCCAACTACAACTCTGGGGAGCACGTTGGCGCGGTACAAACCGCTGCGGTAAACACCAACGCCAAAGGGGAAGCAACCTGGAGTTTCAAAACCAGCACCTGGGGCCGTTACATGATCCGGGTTTGTGATGCCGAAAGTGGCCACTGTACGGGAGGATTCATCTACATCGGTACGCCCTGGTACGAAGGTGACGACATGGACGACAATTTCCGCGAAGCCGCAGCCATGCTGAGTTTCCAGGCAGACAAAGAAAAATACAACGTAGGCGAAACGGTGACCTTGACCATCCCTGGCGGGAAAAACGGACGGGTCTTGGTTTCGCTGGAAACAGGCACCAAAATCCTGCAAACATTCTGGGCAAAATCGGTAGAAGGTGAAAACAAAATCACCTTCAAAACCACCCCGGATATGTCGCCGACGGTGTACGCCAATGTGGCCCTGATCCAGCCGCATGGGCAAGT
>ENA-UOWO01004664-UOWO01004664.1-activated-sludge-metagenome-genome-assembly--contig:-NODE-4664-length-14998-cov-7.089808_pt1 | contig 14998 bp, 12 predicted proteins | sample MGYA00238148_ERZ761564 | MGnify/ENA primary metagenome ERZ761564 (study PRJEB28885, sample SAMN05720194) | activated sludge metagenome | isolation source: Anaerobic digester | place: USA...
CGCACCGGACCCCGCAGCGCATGCTGGACTACGCCGGCGCAGCCGCCGGGCGCGGTCTGCGGGTGATCATCGCCGGCGCCGGCGGGGCCGCCCACCTGCCCGGCATGGTGGCCTCGGCGACCGTGCTCCCGGTGGTCGGGGTGCCGGTTCCGCTGGCCACCCTGGACGGGCTGGACTCGCTGCTCTCGATCGTGCAGATGCCGGCCGGCATCCCGGTGGCCACGGTCTCGATCGGCGGCGCCCGCAACGCCGGGCTGCTGGCGGTGCGGATCCTGGCCAGCGGGGCCGACCCGCGGGCCGACCGGTTGCGGACGTCCCTGGCCGGCTTTGCGGCCGGGCTGGAACAGATGGTGCTGACCAAGCACGACGGCCTGCGCGAGCGCACCGGCCACTGACCCGGAAACCTTGACTTATGGTCGGCAAATGCCGACCATACGAAAATGACCGACCGTACCGCGCCCGACTACGACCTGGCCGACGGCCTCGCCCTGGACTCGCCCGAGCAGTACAAGGCGCTGTTCGAGCCGACCCGCCGCGAGATCGTCAGCCTGCTGCTGGACCGCGCGGCCACCACCTCCGAGCTGGCCGAGCTGCTCGGCAAACCCAAGGGCACCATCGGCTCGCACCTGAAGAACCTGGAGCAGGCCGGGCTGGTCCGGGTGGTGCGCACCCGGCGGGTGCGCGCGCTGGAGGCCAAGTACTACGGGCGGACCGCGCGAGTGTTCTGGTTCGAGTCGGTGGACGGCGCCGCCGGCGAGGCGGCCCGCCAGCTGCGGCAGGCCGCGGACGAGGCGGCGAGGGTGGTCGACCCGCAGGAGCAGGTGATGACCGGGGCGGTGCGCTACGCCCGGATACCCGGCGCGCGGGCCCAGGAATGGACGGATCGGTTGCACCGGCTGCTCGACGAGTTCGATCGCGAGCCCCGTTCGGGCGAGCAGGCCTACGGGCTGGTGGTCGGCCTCTACCCGGCCGACGTGCCCCGGCTCGCGGTCGATACCGCGGCCCCGGACGACAGCGGACATGACGGTGCCGCCACCCGGTGACGCGGCGGCCGCGCCCCGGGTGGCCGGGCCGGGCCCGTTTCGCCGGTTGCTGGTCGCGACCACCTCGGCCAACCTGGCCGACGGGCTGATGGTGGTCGCGGTGCCCTGGCTGGCCTCGGCGATCACCCGCGATCCGGTGTCGATCGCGCTGGTCACGGCGGCCACCCGGTTGCCCTGGCTGCTGTTCTCCCTGCCGGTCGGGGCGATCACCGACCGGTTCGATCGGCGGCGGCTGGTCGGTCTCGCGGCCACGGCGCGCGCGGTGCTGTTGCTGGGGTTCGCGCTGCTGCTGGTGGCCGTCGGTGCGCCCGCCGCGGATCCGGCGGCCGGCACGGATCCGGCGGCCGGCGCGGGGACCGGCACGGTGGCCGGCGGGGACCACGCCGGGGCCCTGCTGGCCGGGCTCGTCGTCCTGGCCCTGCTGGTCGGCCTGGCCGAGGTGGTCGGGGACAACAGTGCACAGACGCTGATCCCGTCCCTGGTTCCTGAGCAACGGTTGACCACCGCGAACGGGCGGCTGTGGGCGGCCGAGACCGTCGCCAACCAGTTCGTCGGCCCGCCCCTGGCCGGTCTGCTGATCGCGGTCGGCATCGCCCTGCCGTTCTTCGTCGGCGCCGGCGGGTTCGCCGTGGCCGCGGCCATGGTGTTCACCATCGCCGGCTCGTTCCGGCCACCCCGTTCGGACGGCCCGCCGACCCGGCTGTCGGCCGAGATCGCCGAGGGCGTCCGCTGGCTGATGGGTCACCGCCTGCTGCGCTCGCTGGCCATCTCGCTGGGCGTGCTCAATGCGGCCAGCGCCATGGGTGCGGCCGTGTTCGTGCTGTTCGGGCAGGAGGTGGCCGGGTTGGACGCCACCGGATTCGGCCTGCTGATGACGGGCTCGGCGGTCGGCGCCGTGCTCGGCGGGATCGCCGGCCCCCGGCTGATCCGGCGCTGGCCGCCCGGCACGGCGTTGGCGGCGGCGATCGTGGGCATGGGCGCCGGCGAGCTGCTGTTCGGGCTGCTGTCACAGTTCGCCGCGCTCTGGGCGGTCAGTCTGGTGACCGCCGTGTTCATCGTGGTCTGGAACGTGATCACGGTGTCGCTGCGTCAGTCGCTGATCCCGGATCGACTGCTCGGCCGGGTCAACTCGGTGTACCGGTTCTTCGGCTGGGGCACGATCGCGATCGGCACGCTGCTGGGCGGGCTGGTGGTCTGGGCGTTCGAGCCGGTCGTCGGCCGGGAATGGGCCGTGCGGCTGCCGTTCCTGCTGTGCGGGCTCAGCTACCTGCTGTTGCTCGCCTGGGCGTGGCCGCGGATCAACAACGAGCAGATCGCCCGAGCCCGGGCGCAGGCCGGTGAGGGGGGAGCAGCCGGAGCGGACGGGCCCCTGGCGAGATAAGTTACCCACGGGTAACATTTGCGGAGATTCTCCGACGCGGAAGGCTCTGGCGACCATGAGCACGGCAATCAGCACCGACCTGTTCACCTTGACCGAGGACCACCGGGCCGTCCGGGAGGCGATCCGCGATCTGGCCGAACACGAGATCGCTCCGCACGCGGCCGACGTCGACGAGCGGGAGCGGTACCCGATCGAGGCGCAGAAGGCGCTGGCCGCGGCCGGATTCCAGGCCGTGCACATCCCCGAGGAGTACGAGGGCGCCGGGGCCGACGCGGTGGCCACCGTCATCGTGATCGAGGAGGTGGCCCGGGTCTGCGGCTCGTCGTCGCTGATCCCGGCGGTCAACAAGCTCGGGTCGATGCCGCTGCTGCTGTCCGCATCCGAGGAACTCAAGCAGCAGGTGCTGCCGAGCATCGCCAGCGGCGAGGCGATGATCTCCTATGCGCTGTCCGAACGGGAGGCCGGTTCGGATGCCGCCGCCATGCGCACCCGGGCGGTCCGCGACGGCGACGACTGGGTGCTCAACGGCACCAAGTGCTGGATCACCAATGCCGGTGTGTCGAGCTGGTACACGGTGATGGCGGTGACCGATCCCGACAAGCGGGCCAAGGGGATCAGCGCGTTCGTCGTGCATGCGGACGACCCGGGATTCGTCGTCGGCAGCAAGGAGCGCAAGCTCGGCATCAAGGGCTCGCCCACCCGGGAGATCCATTTCGAGAACTGCCGGATCCCGGGTGACCGGATCGTCGGCGAGCCGGGCACCGGATTCGCCACCGCGATGGCCACTCTCGATCACACCCGGCCCACCATCGGTGCCCAGGCGATCGGCCTGGCCCAGGGCGCCCTGGACGTGGCCATCGGCTACATCAAGGAGCGCCGGCAGTTCGGCAAGCACCTGGCCGAGTTCCAGGGACTGCAGTTCATGGTCGCCGACATGGCGATGCAGATCGACGCCGCCCGCACGTTGGTCTACCAGGCGGCGGCGGCCGCCGAGCGGGGCGATGCGAACAAGACCTACCTGTCGGCCGCGGCCAAGTGCCTGGCCTCGGATGTGGCCATGAAGGTCACCGTCGACGCGGTGCAACTGCTGGGCGGGGCCGGCTACACCCGGGACTTCCCGGTGGAGCGGATGATGCGCGACGCCAAGATCACCCAGATCTACGAGGGGACCAACCAGGTCCAGCGGTTGGTGATGGCCCGCGCCCTGTTGAAGTAGCGGGGGGTTGAAGTAGCGGGGGTTGAAGTAGCGGGGGTCGAAGCAACCGGGGTGACGGAGCGGGTCGCCTCAGCCGATCCGGGGCAGGCCGGGCAGGTCCAGGCCCAGGGTCGCGGTGGCCCGTTCGTCGCTGGCGATCCGGGCCGGGTCGACCGATCCGCCATCCACCTGGATCAGGGCGCCGCCGGCCGCCCAGGCGGCCAATGCGCCCGCGCACACCGCGTCGAGCAGGCTCGGTGGGGTGGTGGACAGCACGACTGCGCCGTCCGGCACCGCGGCCGCCTCGATCATGGCCAGCACCTGACCCACCGTCCACGATCCGGATGCGGTGACGACGGCCGGATCGTCGGCGGCCGGACCGGGACCCCGGGTGGCGAACCGGTCGGCCTGCGGCAGGATCGCGTCGGCCACGCTGCGACACGGCGGGGTCAGCGCGCCGGTCTCCAGGCCGAACGGGTGCACCGAGGCCACGACCACCTCGTCGACGTCCAGATCCGCGGACGCGGGCTCGTCCGGGTCGACGAAGGCCGCCACCGGTTCGGTGGCGCCGGCCGCCGCATCGGCCGGGAGAACGTCGGTGACGACCAGCCCGGCCCACCAGCAGCCCAACAGCAGGGGCAGGCCCTGCCAGGAGCGGCGGACCCGCCAGAGCACCCCATCGCCGGGTTCGGCGCCCAGCTCGTCGACCAGGTAGCCGGCCGTCTTGGCCGCCCAGTTGGTCAACGAGGCGGTGGACAGTTCGGTGCGGCCCTGCCCGTACCAGACCAGACGCGGCCGGTGCGGGTCGCCGGAACCCATCGAGCCCAGGACCGCGGCGGTGACGCCGCCGGAGCGGGGGAGCGTCAGTTCACGCATGGCACCGACGCGGCCAGTGTGAAGGCAGCCGGCGCGGGCGCGACGGCCGGGGCCGCCGCCGCGGTGGCGAAGGCGGACGCCGCCCCGCGCAGTCCGGAGGGCACGGTCAGGTCGGTGCCGACCAGCACCAGCACGTGGTTGGCCTTGACCGCGGAATCGTTGACCAGCTTGCCGATCCCGCCGAAGGCCGACTGCACCTGCTGGGCGGCGGCCTCGTCACCGGAGTAGTGGAACTCGGTGGTCGTCTGCTCGTTGCCCTTGCGGGTGCCGGCGATCACCCCGAGCGCGCCGAGGGTGAAACCACCGTCGGTCACCAGTTCCGATGCGCGCGCGGTCACGCCGTCGGCGATCGTGCCGTCGTTGACGTCGACGGTGATGGACGCGGCGTCGACCGACGGCGGGGCCTGGGTCGACCCACCGCCCGAGCCATTGCTCGAGCCGCCGGCGATCGCCTGGAAGAAGGCCTTGATCTGGGCCGGGTCGGTGGCCAGGGCGTCCTTGTCGGTGGAGGACTCGGGGCCGGTGGTCGGCAGCGTCTGGAAGTCGATGTTGCCCGAGGACAGGTTGCTGATCTGCTCGGCGAAGGTGAGCACGTCGAAGCCCTTGTCGAAGACGACCGAGCGGTCGACCGCGCTGACCAGGTCGTTCAGCTTGGTCGGGCTGGTCAGGGTGCCCACCGACAGGATCTTGTCGGCGGCGCCGCGCAGGAAGGCCTGCTGCCGCTTCACCCGGTCCAGGTCGCCGGCCGGCAGGCCATGCCGCTGCCGGACGAAGGCCAACGCGGCGGTGCCCTGCACCTCCTGCTCGCCGGCCGGGAAGTTCGCGCCCGACCAGGGATCGTCGACAGCCGCGTTCAGGCACACCGGAATCCCGCCGATGGCGTTGGACAGCAGGTAGAAGCCGAGCAGGTTGACCTCGGCGTAGTGGTCGATCTTCATGCCGGTGAGCGCCTGGATCACCCGGATCAGCTGGGTCCGGCCCGCCTCGTTCGACTCCCGCTCGATCTGGGCCTTGTCGGTCACACCCTGACTGACCAGGTACTGCTCGGTGTAGGCCTTGGCCGTGGCGTAGAAGGAGTTGACCTTGTTCGGTTGGTAGGGCCCTTCCGAGCCGTTGGCGTACGGGCCGGTGATCTGGCTGGTCACCCGGCTACCGATCCAGGTATCGCGGGGGATCGAGACGGCGGTCGCCCGGCCACCGCCCTGCGGCACGTGCACCAGCATGATCGTGTCGGTGTTGATGCCGCCGCCGTCGTCCTCGGTCCCGACCTGGGCGAGTTCCTCGGCGGAGAGCGGGTTGCCGTCGGCGTCGGTCCGCGCGTCCGAGCCGACCAGCAGGAAGGTCAGGCCCTGCGCCGAGATGACGCCGGCGTCACCGGCGTTGCCGGCGGCGTCGGAGGTGCCGCTGACCGATTGCAGGGTGTCGGTGAAGGCGTAGGCCACTCCGGACCCGATCAGCACGATCGCGGCCGCCACCATCGCGATGATCCGGACGGCCAGCAGCCCGCGGCCGCGGCGCCGTCCGGGATCGCCTGGCCCGGACCCACCCGGCCCGGTCGGCGGCCGCGATCCGGGCGGGCCGCCGGGCGGCGGGACCGACCCGCGGAAGGCGGGGGGAACGTCGGCCGACATCGGCCGGTAGGACGAGGGGCCCGCGCCCGACGGGGCGGGCGGGGGATAGCTGGGCATCCGGCGGGTCGGCGGGTTCGGCGGGGGAGTCGACTGCGACCAGGCCTGCGCAGGTCCTGGCGGCGGCTGGTTCGGGGCGGGGCGGGCGGATGGGTACGGCCCGGGCGGCTGTTGGCGGTTCCCGCCGGGTACACCCTGGGGCGGGGACTGATCCCGCGACGTCGAACTAGGGCCGTACCGGCGCGCCGCCCGTTGCGGATCCGGTCGATCCGAGTTCGTCATGCCACTGCCCTTCGCGCCCTGCGTCGTTGTTCAGCCTGTGCCCGGCCGGGTGGCCGGCCGGCGATCCGGCGCTCGACCTGAGAACAAGGACGCCTCCGCCGCGCCGCGGTTGCCCGGGCCGGACGGTCGCCGTCCCGCCGCGCTCCCGCCCGGATCGTCGCCAGCGTAACCGCGACGGCTTGAAATCCCGGTGACCCCGGGTGACGACAACCCGCCGGATCGGGTGGCGACTGCATCCTGGCCCGAGCCCGGGCCGAGGTACGGCAGAATGCGTGCCCATGCGCATTCTCGTCACCGGCGGGGCCGGGTTCATCGGGTCGACCTTCACCCGGAACGTCCTGGCCGATCGCTATGCGGGGCTGGAAGGCGCCGACGTCATCGTGCTGGACAAGTTGACCTATGCCGGCAATCTGGCGAATCTGGCCGAGGTCGAGGACTCCGACCGCTACGAATTCGTTCAGGGTGACATCTGCGATCCCGACGTGGTTGGCAAGCTCGTCGCCGCGGTCGACGCGGTGGTCCATTTCGCCGCCGAGTCGCACGTGGACCGTTCGATCCTGGGGGGGGCCGATTTCGTCCTGACCAACGTGATGGGCACCCAGACGCTGCTGCAGGCGGCGCTGGAGACCAAGCTCACCAAGTTCGTGCACGTCTCCACCGACGAGGTGTACGGATCGATCGAGACCGGATCCTGGGACGAGAACGAGCCGCTGTTGCCCAACTCGCCGTACTCGGCATCCAAGGCCGGCTCGGACCTGCTGGCTCGGGCCTACGCCAAGACCCACCAGCTGCCGGTGACGATCACCCGCTGCTCGAACAACTACGGGCCGTACCAGTTCCCGGAGAAGGTCATCCCGCTGTTCGTCACCAACCTGATGGACGGGCAGAAGGTGCCGCTGTACGGCGAGGGCCGTAACGTGCGGGACTGGCTGCACGTGGACGACCACTGCCGCGGCATCGCGCTGGTGCTGGCCGGCGGGCGTCCGGGTGAGATCTACAACATCGGCGGCGGCACCGAGCTGACCAACGCCGAGCTGACCGCCAAGCTGGTGGCCGCCACCGGGCGGGACGAGCCGTTCATCGAGCGGATCGTCGACCCCCGAGGCGGCGGGCACGACCTGCGCTACTCGGTCGACCACGGCAAGATCAGTCGCGAGCTGGGCTACCAGCCGCAGGTGCCGTTCGATCAGGGACTGGCCGACACGATCGCCTGGTACCGGGACAACCGGGACTGGTGGGAGCCGCTCAAGGCCCGGTCGGCGATCGACCGCTGACGTGAGTGCTGCCTCTCGAATTCTGGTCACCGGCGCTTTCGGTCAACTCGGCACCGACGTGGTCGCCGCGGCGACCGCCGCCGGCGTCGCGGTCACGGCGCTGGGTTCGGGTGACCTGGACATCACCGACTCAATCGCGGTGCAGCGGATGCTGGCCGCCTTCGCCGATTCCGCACCGGAGCGGGCGGTGGTCATCAACGCGGCGGCCTACACCGCCGTGGACGACGCCGAAACCGACCGCGAGCGGGCGTTCGCGATCAACGCCGACGGGCCCGGCCAGCTGGCCGCCGCTGCCCACCGGCTCGGGCTGGGCCTGATCCATGTGTCCACCGACTACGTCTTTCCCGGAGACGCGAAGCGGCCCTACCGGACCGACGACCCGACCGGCCCGCGCAGCGTCTACGGCGCGTCCAAGCTGGCCGGGGAGCGCCGCGTCCTCGAGGCGCATCCCGAGGCCCACGTCGTGCGGACCGCCTGGGTGTGGGGGGCCGCCGGGAGCAACTTCGTCAAGACCATCGCCCGGTTGGCCGCCAGCCGGCCGACCCTGCGCGTCGTGGACGACCAGCGCGGTACCCCCACCTATACCGTCGACCTGGCCGCGGGCCTGCTCGAACTGGCTGTGACACCGGTCCCCGGTGGCCTTCTGCACGCCACCAACTCCGGGGAGACCACCTGGTTCGGCTTCGCCCGGGCGATCCTGGCCCAATTGGGTGAGGACCCCGATCGGGTACAGCCGACGACGACCGCCGAGTTCCCTCGTCCGGCACCCCGGCCGGCGTATTCGGTGCTCTCCGGGGCGGAATGGGTGGCCGCCGGCCTGGCCCCGTTGCGCCCCTGGTCGGAGGCGTTGGCCGCCGGCTTCGCGGCTTCGCCCGACGCGTTCCGGGCCGGTTGAGCGCATGGCCGGATCGATCTTGCGGGTCGGGCTGGACGGCACTCCGCTGTTGGGGCGGCGGACCGGGGTCGGTCGCTACACCGAGAATCTGATGAACGCCCTGGTGCGCCGCGACGACGTGCGGGCCAGCGCAGTGGCCTTCACCCTGCGCGGTGGCGGTGGCCTGCCCGATGCCGTGCCGGCCGGTGTCACTGCGCGGGCCATCCGGCTCCCGGCCCGGGTGCTCAACGCGGCCTGGTCACGGTCGGAGTTTCCCCCGATCAGCCTGCTCACCCGAGGACTGGACGTCTACCACGGCACCAACTTCGTGCTTCCGCCGACCGGCCGGGCCGGCGGGGTCATGATGATCCACGACATCGCCTACCTGACCATGCCGGACGTCGTCGACGACGCCAGCCAGGCGTTGCGCACCCTGGTGCCGCGCGGCCTGCGACGAGCGGCGGCCGTCGTGACGCCGTCGCAGACCACCGCGGACCGGGTCCGCGAGGCTTACGGCTCGATCGTGCCGGAAGTGGTGGTCACCCCGCTCGGCGTGGATCCGCTGTGGCTGGCCGCGGTGCCGCCCTCGACCGCCGACCGGGCACGCTTGGGCCTGCCGGCCGACTACCTGTTGTTCGTCGGGACGCGCGAGCCCCGCAAGGATCTGGCCACCCTTGTCGCGGCCTACGGCCGGTTGCGCGCGTCGTCCGGGTCGTCGGTGCCCGAGCTGTTGCTCGTCGGGCCGCCCGGATGGGGTCCCGACCTGGAACAGGCCCCAGGCGTGCGGCTGCATGACTACGCGCCGATCGAGGACCTGGCGCAGATCGTGGCCGGGGCCCGTGCGCTGGTGATGCCGTCACGGGACGAAGGCTTCGGGCTTCCGGCCCTGGAGGCGCTGGCCACCGGCACGGCGGTGATCGTCAGTGACATCCCGGCGCTGCGCGAGGTCACCGGCGACCAGGCGGTCGCGGTGTTCCCGGTCGGGGACGTCGAGGCCCTGACCGAGGCGCTTCGCGGCACCCTCACCGCGCCGACCGGACCGGACGGCGACGCCGATCGGGCGCGCCGCCGGAGCTACGCGGCCGGCTGGACCTGGGACCGGTGTGCCGAGCGCACGGTGCGGGCCTACCGGATCGCCGCCGGCTGACGGTCACCGGTCCAGGGCGGCCACCGTCAGCCTGATCCCCTCCTCGAGGCTGTGGGTCGGCTTCCAGCCCAGGACTTCCCGGGCCAGGCCGTTGTCCAGGGCCGAATGGCGCAGGTCGCCGGACCGGGCCGGGGCCGACCCGGGGATGTCCGGCCGGCCCACCACCTGGGCGACCAATGCGTGCAGGTCCCGATCACAGGTCGGCACGCCGGTGCCGATGTTGATCCGCAGCCCGTCACCGACCTCGCTCGCCGCCAGCACGAAAGCGGCCACCGCGTCCTCGACGAACACGTAGTCCCGGGTGTTGCCACCATCCCCGTACAACAATGTCGGCCGTCCCGCCCGCAGCGAGTCCACGAAGATCGCGATCACCCCGGCCTCGCCGCCGGGATCCTGCCGGGGGCCGTACACATTGGCGAAGGCGAGGTGGGTGCATTGCAGCCCGTGCAGTCGGGCGAAGGTGTTCAGATAGAGCTCGCCGGCGATCTTGGACACCGCATACGGCGACAGGGGATGCAGCGCGGCGGCTTCGGCTGTGGGCAGCAGATCTTGCTCGCCGTAGATCGATCCGCCGGACGAGGCGAAAACGATCTTGCGCGCACCGCTGCGGCGGGCCGCCTCGGCGACCCGGACCGTGCCCAGCACGTTGACCGAAGCATCCAGGACCGGGTCCAGGACGCTGGTCCGCACGTCGATCTGAGCGGCCAGGTGGAAGACGACCTCGGGCCGGGCGTCGGTCACGACGGCGTCCAACCCGGGGTCGCGGATGTCCGCCGTGACCACCGTCAGGGCCGCACCGAACCGATCGAGGGCGGCGGCCAGGTTGGACTGTCGACCGCGGCTGAAGTCATCGACCACGGTGACCGTGTGACCGTCCACCAGCAGCCGATCGACCAGCGTGGAGCCGATGAAACCGGCCCCGCCGGTGACCAAGGTGCGCAAGTCAACCGACTCCCATCCCCACGTCGGACCAGGTCAGGCACCAGGTCAGCACAGCGTCACTACTATGCCAGCCCACCGGTCACGAGGTCGGTGTGGCCGAGGGCGAGGCCGGCGAGGATGCCGGCGCGCCGACCGATGGTGACGCCGACGCGTCCGTGGCGGCGTCGGTGATGCCCAGACGCTGACCCAGCCACGGCATGACGTGGGTCAGCCCGGCGACCGGGACACCCCAGTCATGTCCGAGGTCCGGCACCTCCCAGTACTGCACGTTCATCCCAGCGGCCTGCGCGGCCGTGTACAGCATCTTGACTCCGGGCATCATCACCGAGTCGTCGGCGCCGACGATGAACCAGCCGGCGCTGTTCGGAAACTTCTTGGTCGTCAAGATGTCCAGGGGGTTGATGGCCTTGAACTTGTTCTCGTCACCGCCGAAGGCCTGCTGCACGGTGTCCTGGTGCGAGCCCAGGGTTGGCTCCTGCTCGCCGGAGAAGTCCAGGAACGTCGGGTAGACGTCAGGATGGGACGTAGCCATTTGGAAAGCGCAGGTACCGCCGTAGGAGAAGCCACCGATCGCCCAACTCTGCGGACGGGGGTCGACCCGCAGCTGGGATTTGATCGCGTTGGGCAGGTCTTTGGACAGGTAGGTGCCGACATTGCCCAGGTTGGAATCCGTGCAGAGCGGGTTCGTCACCTGCCCACCGCTGGCATCGGGCATGACCACCACCGGGGCGATCCCGTTGTGCTGCGCGGCGTAGGCGTTCATCACCCCCTGGACGCGGTCGCCCAAGGTCCAGTCGCCCGGTCCCCCGGGCACCCCGTGCATCAGGATCAGGACCGGGAGGGGCTCGGCATTGTCGGCGAAGTAGGCCGGCGGGAGGTAGACGTAGCTCTCCCGCGGCTGAAAGCCCGAGATCGTCCCAGGGAGCGAAATCGTGGTGACGGTTCCGCCGTCGGTGGGGATGTTCGCGCCGGTCGGGGTCCAACTATCGACCAGCGCGCCCGAGGGCAGGGTGGTCGCCGATCCCGAAGTGAGGGTCGGGATGGCCTGTCCGCTGTCCGACGGGCCGAACAGATCGCCCAAACGGGGATACTCCAGGTAGGACTTGTTGATCTGATTGGCCGCGGCCGCCAGCACCAGCAGGCCGGCCAGGATGGCGACCGGCTTGCGCCAGACCGGCGTGCGGAACAACGACGCAATCGCCAGGAGGACTCCGGCCAGCGCAACGGCGATCCACACCATGTCCTGCGTCTTGAGCTCTTGGCCGAGGATCGACTTGGCAACGGTGTTGCCGATGATCCAGGCCAGCACCGCGCTGACGACGACGGTGGCCGGGACCACGTAGAGCCACCACCAGCGCTCCCTCCTGGCGAGCAGGAAGATCCCACTTGCCACGCCGAGCACGATCAGGGTCCAGGACAGCCAGCCGTCCAGCAAAGAGACCCCCACGCCGGACCCACCCTTCACTGCTTCATCGACGCCGACCACGACCGGATCACGATAGGCGGTGTGGCGTCCGGTGGGCGTCAACCGCACTGGTCGCCGGCATCGGTCGGTCGCGCCCGGCGTCTGTGTCAACCTGTCCGGGTGCCCGTGCTGACCGTCGTCGTCGACCAACTCCTCGCGCCGGTTCCGGGCGGGACCGGGCGGTACGCCCGGGAGATCACCGCCGCCTTGGCCGCCCACCCGCGTCCCGGCTGGCAGGTGCGGACCGTCACTGCCTGGCACCGCGAGCCGTCGCGGGCCCGTATCGCCGGGGCGGACGGCCCGCATCGGCTGCCGGTCGGGCGCCGGGTCCTGGCACAGGCCTGGCAGTACGGTGCGCCGCCGATCGTCCGCGGTGATCGGGTGCACGCCACCACGCCGCTGGCCCCGCCTCGCCGGCGCGCTCTGGTCGTGACGGTGCACGATGCGGTTCCGTGGACGCATCCGGAAACGCTGACCGAGCGCGGGGTTCGTTGGCACCGGGCGATGGTCGGGCGGGCGGCCCGGTTCGCCGACGCCATCGTGGTGCCCTCGACGGCCGTCGCCGACGACCTGGCCGGACTGTTTCCGGCCGCCGCCGACCGGATCGCGGTGATCGGCCACGGGGTGACCACGTTGGCGGCGCCGGCGGACGCGGCTCGGCGACGAGACCGCCTCGGCCTGCACGATCGGTATGTTCTCGCGGTCGCGACGCTGGAGCCGCGCAAAGGCCTGGATGTGCTGATCGAGGCGATGGCCCGGCCCGGTGCGACCGGTGCCCAGCTGGTGATCGTCGGTTCGCCGGGTTGGGGTGGCATCGACGTGCCCGCCGCGGCCGCCGCAGCCGGGCTGGCCGCCGAGCGGGTCAAGGTGCTGGGCCGGATCCCCGACGACGACCTGGCCGCCGTGCTGGCCGGGGCCGGCCTGCTGGCGGCGCCCTCGCGGGCGGAGGGTTTCGGACTGCCGGTCCTGGAGGCGATGGCGGCCGGCGTACCGGTCGTCGTGTCCGATGCGCCGGCGCTGGTGGAACTTGTCGGGTCGGCCGGTCTGATAGCCCGTCGGGAGGATGCCGGCGATCTGGCCGACCGGATCGGCACCGTCCTCACCGACGATGCCGTCGCCGCGGATCTGGCGGTCCGCGGCCGGGCGCGGGCGGCGCAGTTCACCTGGGCGGCGGCGGCCGACCAGCTCTGGCAGCTGCACACGGGGCGTTGACCGGGGTCTGGCCGGTGTCAGCGTCTACCCTGGGTCGTCGCCGCCCGGTTCGCCGGGTACGACCGTGAACATGTCATGCTGTCCAGCCCGGCGGCGCGCGGGGTCGCCCAGGTGCGGCCGCGGAAGGGAAGTGGATGGGCACGGAACCGCGAGTGCTGGTGGATGCGACGGCTATTCCGGCCCAACGAGGCGGGGTCGGCCGCTACGTCGACAGCCTCGTCGCGGCCCTCGACGACCAGGGCGCGACCTTGTCCATCGTGTGTCAGCGGCACGACGCCGACGTCTTCACCGGCCTGGCTCCGCACAGCCGGATCATCACCGCGGCCGAGGAGTTGGGCCGTCGCCCGGCCCGCCTGGCCTGGGAGCAGACGACGCTGCCCCGGTTGGCCAAGCGGCTGCCGGTCGATGTCATCCACTCCCCGCACTACACCATGCCGATGGCCTCCACGGTGCCGTGCGTGGTGACGCTGCACGACGCCACCTTCTTCTCGGATCGCGCGCTGCACCTGGGGGTCAAGGGCCGGTTCTTCCGGGCCTGGACTCGGACCTCGTTGCGCCGGGCGGCCGTGTGCGTGGTGCCGAGCCGGGCGACCGCGGACGAGCTGGTCCGGTTCGCCAACGCCGATGCCGACGCGCTGGTGGTGGCCTATCACGGAGTCGACCACGAGGTCTTCCACCCTCCGACACCCACTCAGATCCAGGCTGCGGCCGCGTATCTGGGCATCGCCGGCCATCCATGGATCGGGTTCCTGGGCACTCTGGAGCCCCGCAAGAACGTGCCGGCGCTGATCAGGGGATTCATCCGGGCGATGTCGAGCCGATCAGGTCCACCACCGGTGCTGGTCTTGGCCGGGGCGGCCGGATGGGACACCGGCATCGAGCCGGCGCTGACCGCGGTGCCGGGCGGGATGACGGTCCTGCGGCCCGGCCACGTGCCGGTGGAGTTGTTGCCCGGCTTTCTCGGTGGCGCGCAGGTCGTTGCCTATCCGAGTCTGGGCGAGGGATTCGGTCTGCCCGTCCTGGAGGCCATGGCCTGTGGGGCCGCGGTCCTGACCACGCGAAAGTTGGCCCTGCCCGAGGTGGGCGGTGACGCCGTCGCCTACACCGGCACCGGAGCGGGGGACATCGCCGCAGCGCTGGCCGATCTGGTCGAGGACCCGGCCCGCCGGGCCGATCTGGCCGCGGCCGCGGTCGTGCGCGCCCGCCAGTTCACCTGGGCGGCCAGCGCGCGGGCGCATCATGAGGCGTATGTGCGGGCGGTGGCCGGCACATGACCGGACCGGACCGGACAAGGCCGGCCGCTCCGGATCGCCCATTGGTCGGTCTGGTCACGGTCACCTACTCCCCGGGCGAGGCGCTGGCCGGAATGCTGGACTCGCTCCCCGGCGCCTATGGCGGAGCGATTCAGGTCGTCCTGGCCGACAACGGCTCCACCGACGGCAGTGTCGAGGAGGCGGCCGAGCGACCCGGCGTGCGTCTGGTTCGTACCGGTGGGAACCTGGGCTACGGCCGCGCGGCGAACGTGGGCGTGCGGGCGCTGGACCCGACCATCGACTGGGTGGTGATCACCAATCCCGACATCGTGTTGGCCCCCGGAGCGATCGACGCGCTGCTCGACTGCGCGGGCCGGCACCCGACCTCGGGGGCGTTCGGTCCGCTGATCACCACCCCGGACGGAG
>ENA-UOWO01004665-UOWO01004665.1-activated-sludge-metagenome-genome-assembly--contig:-NODE-4665-length-14998-cov-4.793883_pt1 | contig 14998 bp, 18 predicted proteins | sample MGYA00238148_ERZ761564 | MGnify/ENA primary metagenome ERZ761564 (study PRJEB28885, sample SAMN05720194) | activated sludge metagenome | isolation source: Anaerobic digester | place: USA...
ACCATCGCTGAATGGAAGCTATACTATGATGAGTCATCGGAGTGAAGGAAAACTCAAAAATGTGAATTTACCTGAATCAAATCTAGTATTTAATTCATCTGAAAAGTCCATTTCAATATTTGTTGGCTGCAATAGATTGACAGCACAATATCAAACACAATTGAATAAAAAATTGAAGTTTACCCTTATTTCTTCAACTCGAATGGCTTGTCCAAACAATTTTGAAGATATTTTTAAATCGAATCTATCAACAATTACTAATTATACTTTTAAAGATGATATATTAAATTTATACAAGGGAAAGATACTCATCATGCAATTGCAACGAGATAAGAACCATTCCGTACCTCCAACTATTGTGTCTCTCGAAGGAAATTACAAACTTGAACAATTATATAATGGTTCGAATTTAGTGAAAGGTGATTTTAAAAAAACAAGCTTTCAAATTACACAAAATCAAATTAATTGCAGTGTTGGATGCAATAGAATTGGTGGCGAGTTTAAAACAAACGATCATAAAATTTTACCGTTAAAATTAATGATGACTGAAATGTATTGTGCAGACGTAGATGCATTAGAAAAGCAATTTGTTGATGCCTTAAATCAAATCGACCAATACAAATTGAATGACAATATATTGACTTTCTCTGTTCAAAATAAAATCTTGATGATATTGAAACGAAAGGATGAGTAACTTGGTTTAGTGTTTTAGGGAATTTAATTCCTCTCTCATTTGTTTGGCTGTCTTTGTGCTACCATCATGGCTCCATCCAGGAGGATAAAATAAATACTTAAACCTATCTGTTATATTCACTCCTTTTTTACCCAAATCATTAAACAACTTTTTCCATTCATGAAAAATAATTCCAATCGGATGATATGGATGAGATGGATTAGTGGTCAGTCCGTAAACAGGTTTTTCACTCTCCAATTCGGGTTGAAAAGTACCAAACAATTTATCCCAAATAATTAAAACCATGCCCATATTTTTATCCAAGTACCTGATATTGCTTGCATGATGCACACGATGATGACCAGGGGTTACCAAAATGGCTTCGAACCAAGATGGCATCCTCTTGATATATTGAGTATGGACTAAAATCCCATAAATTTGACAAATTGCATCCATCAACAAAATATCGAGTGGTTTAAAACCCAATATGACCAAAGGAATATAAAACCAAAAAGATACAAAAGGTCGAAAAACTGAAGAACGAAAACCGGTGGTTAAATTATATTCTTGCGAGGAATGATGGGTAACATGTACCGCCCACAATATGCGCGAATAATGTTCACTACGATGTTCGGCATAAAAACAAATATCCAATCCAAAAAACAAGATCACCCAATATAGAATTGGATTTTCAAAGTGTATGAGTTGAAATTGTACAAACCAAGTCATAATGCTTAATACAAAAACCTTAACAGAAATACCAAGTAAGGTATTCGCGATGTTCAACCAAAAATTAATCAGTGTTTCTTTAACAGTATAGTAATTACGTTTTTGATAATTACTTAAAATTACCTCTAACGAAATCAAGATGGTATAAAAAGGAAATGAGATAGCTAATAGCCAATTATCATTCAAATAATTTTGTATTGCTTCAAGCATTAGATTGTCATCAATTCTTTTTCTTTAGCAGCACATTGCGCATCAACCTCAATTATTTTTTTATCTGTTATCGCTTGAATTCGACCTTCGGCTTCTTTTGCAGCATCTTCACTTAAGCCGTCTTTCTGCAATTTCTTAATATCTTCCATACCATCACGACGAATATTGCGAATGGCAATTTTACCAGACTCACCCTCGGCCATTACTTTTTTCACAAATTCTTTTCGACGCTCTTCGGTAAGTGGTGGTAAAAACAATCGAATTAAAACACCATCATTTTGCGGGGTAATACCGATATTGCCTTGCATGATGGATCGCTCGATGGGCGCTAACATATTTTTTTCGAAAGGTTGAATCGTAATTGTCCGAACATCAACAATACTAATATTAGCCACCTGCGAAATAGGTGTTGGTGAACCATAATACTCGACCAATAAACCATCTAGCATGGTTGGTGTGGCTTTGCCTGCTCTTATTTTTAAAATTTCAGATTCTAAGTGAGAGATGGCTTTTGCCATATTTTCATTTGTATTTTTAATAATTGTATCTACAGCCTCGGTCATGATAAAATATTTTTTGTTGGCAAATTTAGTATTTAAAATAAATTTAAAAGGAGATTTTTTGAAGCTAGATAAATTTGATGGGGAACGAGTGTTCTTTGGATTGTAGTTCTTACTGTTCGGTTAGGACTTATAGCGAAAAGCGAATACAACGACGTTATTTGTTTTGCTGTTAAGCCTACCGCTAAATTTGGGTTTAAAAATAACCCCAACATTCATGAAATGTTTTAATATTTTTGCCTTGAATTAAGAATTTCAAATTGAATGAAAGGTAAAAAATTAAAGAGGTTTGCAGAAATAAGTACTTTCACTAACGTATTTCAATTTCCAGAAAATATTGGCGATGAATGGAAAAAAATATTTGGCAACGATAACCCTATCGTATTAGAATTGGCATGTGGCAAAGGCGAATACACCGTAAATATGGCTAAAGCATTTCCAAATAAAAATTTTATTGGTATTGATATCAAAGGAAATAGAATGTATGTAGGTGCTAAAATGGCGTTGCAGCAAGAGATTACAAATGTGCGTTTTTTAAGAATTCGAATTGAACAAATTTTAAGCTATTTCAATCCTGGCAGTATTTCTGAAATTTGGATCACCTTTCCAGATCCTTTTTTACGCGAATCGAAAGCTAAAAATAGATTGACGCATCATAAGTTTTTAAAAATGTATCAACAGATTTTAGTAAAGGATGGTATTATTCATTTAAAAACAGATTCTAAAGAGTTGTTCGATTTTACCAATGAAATGGTTGAATTTCATCAATGCCCAATTGTTGAAAAGATTGATGATGTGCATAAAAACGGAGAACCTGCTTTTCCATTATCGATACTTACCTTTTATGAAGGGATGCATTTATTAGATCACAGAACGATACAGTATATTAGTTTTAGATTGCCGAGTGCTGAAATTATTGTGCCTCCAAAAAAGAAATTGAATGAAGAAGAAACCCTTGTTTGATGATGATGAGTTTTATACAAATGAATCAGGACTTTTTGTTTTTACTGAGGCTTTTTTATTGAAACGAGGATATTGTTGTGGTAATGGCTGTTTACATTGTCCGTTTGAATATAAAAATGTGGTAAACTTAGAACGTAAGAAAAAGTTGATTGAAGATAAAAATCAGCTAGAGGGTATTAAACATCAAGAACAGAAATAATTGTGCTGAACAAAACTAATAAAACCAAAGTGGAGCGTAATGATGATTGGATAGAAAAAATATTCCAATTGGTGAGAACGATTCCTAGAGGAAAAGTGACAACCTATGGCACCATAGCCGATACTATTGGCTCTCGACTGACTTCACGTATGGTTGGCTGGGCAATGAATAAATCACATATGGCTCAGCCAAAAGTGCCCGCACATCGTGTTGTAAACCGCAACGGTATGCTTACTGGCAAACATCATTTTGGATCGCCTACCCTTATGCAAGAACTTTTAGAAGCGGAAGGCATTCAAATTATTGAAGACAAAATTGTTGATTTTAAAACGCATTTTTGGACCCCAAAATGAAATCAATCAAAAGCAAAAAATTAATTCTTGATAACTCAATGCTCGAAGAAGAGTTTTTTGAAGACACTCAACTTTTAGGTATTGTTTGTCCACGACCATCATATCACTTTATTTGGCAATTAAATCAAAGCTTCAACTATGAATTCGAACGATGCCATGATTTTGAAGTGTGTGTAAAAGATGTATTTTTTGAAGTGTTTCGTTTTGAGGAAAAAGAAAAAATGGTGGAGCATTTTATTTTTACAAATCGCAAGAAGACGCACTATTTATTGGAAGAAGCAAAAAATATAGATTTTATTTGGATGATAAAAGGTTCTTATTTAGATGCGCATTATGCAATAGCCTTGCCAAATTTTTTAAAGGAGATTAAAATGATTGACTATAGTTTTCTGTTGAATGCATCGCAACTAAAATCAAGGCAACATTTAATTATTTAAAAATCATTACCCAGTTTTAGAAAAAATACTTACTTTTAGCGGTAAATTTAAAAGCTGCTATGTCTCGAATCGTTTTATTCCTATCGATCGCAATATTAATTGGATTTTCATCTTGTACAAAAAAAGGACCTACCAAGGCTTGTTTTACTTTTTCAAAAGAATCGCCTAAAGTAAACGATACTTTGTATTTATTGAATTGTTCTGAAAATTATAAAAAGTTTTTTTGGATTAATACAAACGGCTTCTACCCTAGCGGTGCCATACTTGATAGCACTTCACGACATCAACAAATTGTTGTAACTTCAGCTGGTCAGTACACAGTGTATTTACGTGTAGGTGATTATAGTTTATACGCAGGTGCTGTATCTGGTTATTCTGAATATTCTAAAACAATTACAGTTAACCCATAAACTAATTCATTTTTAATTTGGAACCCAAAAAACCAAATGATATTTGGCAACCATTATTGTTTTCTGGTATCCTGATTATAGGAATGTTTCTTGGATTTAAACTTGCTAAGCAGAATGGGAATCAAAACTTCAGCAAAAAAACTTCTTCTCAACTTGATGGTTTAATTCAATTACTTTCTGCTAAATATGTTGATTCAATTGATGAAAAAAAACTTTATCGTAGTGGCATTGAAGGCATATTAAAAAATCTTGATCCGCATACAGTATATATTCCAGCAAGTGAAGTGGGTCGAGCAAATGAAGAATTAGAAGGACAATTTTATGGCATAGGTGTTGAATTTTATAATCATGATGATACAGTTACCATTTCATCCATCATTCAAAATGGTCCCTCAGACAATAAAAATATTCAGCCAGGAGATAAAATTATTCGTATTGATGATAGCATCATTGCAGGTAAAAAATTAGAAGATGACGCAATTATACAACGTATAAGAGGTGATAAAAACACAGCAGTTAAACTCACTTTACTAGCGCTAAATCATGAACTTAAAACAGTTGACATTACAAGAGGAAATGTGCCTTTAAAAAGTATTCCTGCGTATTTTAAAATTAATGACGAAACTGGATTCATTAAAATTATCATGTTTAGTGAAACCACCTATGATGAATTTAAAACTGCCTTAGCAGATTTGGTAAAGCAAAATATTAAACATTTAATAATCGATGTAAGAGATAATCCTGGCGGTTATATGGACGCTGTAGCAAATGTTGCAGATGAACTCGTTGCCGGTGTGCATACCATTGTGAGCACAAAAGGTAAGGAGCGAAAAGATAGTTTGGTGACCTCAATTGACGGCTTATTTGAAAAAGGTAATTTATGTATTTTGGTAGATGAAAATTCCGCTTCGGCAAGTGAAATACTTGCTGGTGCCATTCAGGATTTAGATCGAGGTTTAATTATTGGTCGGCGAACATTTGGAAAAGGTTTGGTTCAAGAGCAATTTGAATTACCCGATCATTCAGCTATTCGAATTACAACGGCGAGATATTATTTGCCAAGTGGACGGTGTATTCAGAGAAATTATGAAAATGGAAAAGAAAAATATAAACATGATATAATTGATCGCTATAGCAATGGCAGCCTTTATGCAAACGATAGTGTTTCAAAAACATCAAAAATATTTTACACATTAAAAAAGAAGCCAGTTTATGGTGATGAAGGTATTCGACCTGATGAATTTATTCCACTTGATACTATTTATCATGCTCAATTAAACGATTTTTATTTGAGTCATGCAGCTGAAGAATTTTCTTTTAACTACTATTATTTCAATCAAAAAGAGTTTTCATCATTCAAAAATTTAGAACAGTTTGTTCAAACTTTTAGTATGCATTCAAATTTGCAAAATGCACTCACCAAGTACTTTCATGAACATAAATTAAATGTTCAAATTTTAGAGAGCCCACAATATTTGAAAGAAATCAATTCTTCTATAAAGGCACAATTTGCAAAAATCTTATTTGGCAATAATGGAAAATTTAAGGTTCAGCTAAGTGATGATGCGTTTATTTTAAAGGCGATTCAGAAAATGCATGTTGTAAACTAAGAAAGAAGTAGCATTTTTTTTTTGAGAGTTTTGCTATTAAAAGCTTAGCGATTTTACGGTTTGTTCAGACACCAATCGAAAGGAGAATTTTTACTAGCTAAACACTCTGTCCAAAAGTGAGTAAATTATGATCTGGGTCTAGTAACGAAAATTCTTTTTGCCCCCATGGTTTGATTTCTAGTTTTCCATTAGGGTGAATGATTGTACCATTTTTAATGAACGAATTATACAACTGATCTATCATTTGCGTTCTGATATAAACTTGTCCATCATTAAATTGAATATCGAGATCTTTGAATTCAAAGAAATGAATTTGAATTTTATCTCTTTGAAGCATTAAGTAACCATCGTAATCTTCATTGCCAAACACTTGGAAACTTAATTTCTCGAGATAAAAATTACGTGTAATATCCTTATCGCGCATGGGCAATTTAGGATGAATTTCTGAAAGCATAAATAGTATTATCTATTTTTCAATAATGATATGGTAATAGTTGGAATAGTAATTTGCTCTAAATTCAAGCACTATTATTTCAACTCACCATCAGCATCTAACTCAACAATTTTATAACCTAGTTTTTCAATAGTTGGTACAATTTTTTCTTTATCACCTGCTAATACAATATTCATTTTGGCTGGATCAATCCATTTTTTTGCCATTGCATTTAATTCACTTGCTTGGATAGTACCTAACATTTTATTTTGTTGTTCAATAAAATCAGGTTTCAAATTGTATTGAAGAATATTCACTAAAAACCCAGCTTTTTGAAAACCTGTTTCATACTTACGTGCGTCGCTTTGTCCAAGTGCATTTTTCATAAACGATAATTCTTCTTTTGAAATACCCTCTTTATTATACATTTCAAACTCTCGCATTACTTCCTTTAAAGCACTATCTGTAACAGGTGTTTTTATACCTGATGAAAATGTATAACTACCTGTATAATCATTTCCATTAAATCCACTTCGTGCGCCATAAGTCCATCCTTTATCTTCTCTTAAATTTAAATTCACTCTTGAGTTAAAAGCACCGCCTAAAGGGAAATTAGATAATTCACATTTATGATATTCACCCAAAGCATCGTATTTTAAATCTGTTACATATCCAATTCTAAATTCGGTTTGTGCTGCCTTAGGAATATTTACAATATACACTGTTTTTGAATTAGCAGGTAATGATGCCGGTAATGCGGTAAACTTTATAGGCTGATCAGACAACTTATTTAAACGAGAAAGAATGGCGAGAGATTCTGTTTCTTCAATATCGCCCACCACAACCACTTTCATATCTTTTCGACTCATATAATTTTTATAGTAAGCCTTAATATCATCTAATAGTATATTTTGCACCGATTCAACAGTTCCGGTTGCAGGCAAACCAAGAATATTAAACTTACCATAGTTCACCTTTGAATAAGCAATATTAGCAACATTGACTGCTCTTGTTTTTGAATTTTTTATACTCTCAATTTTTTGTGTTTTAATTCGATCAAAAGCATCTTGTGTAAATTTAGGTTGTAATAGACGTTCATCTAAAAGCTCTAATGTGGCTTGAAGATTTTTTTTCAAACATCTGACAGTTACACCAGTTTCATCAATATCTGAACCAAAAGATATGGTACTTCCTAGTTTATCAAGTAAAACAGACATCTCTTCTGAAGTATGTAGTTTTGTATCTTCCATCATCATCGAAGCAAACAATTGTGATACGCCTGCTTTCGATAAATCATTTTGTTCAGCCATTCTTCCTCCTTTAAAGCCAACTGAAATCACCACAACCGGTAATTCGTCTGTCTTCACTGATAGCATGCGCATACCTTCAACATTAACCTGTTTAAACTTAGGAACTTTTATACTAGGATTAGGTCCTGCTCCTGGCATTTTATTTCGATCGAACTTATCAACTGCCGCTACATATTTTAAATTTGAATAGCCATAATCTGGTGCCTTATAATCTGATTCAGAAACTTTATAATTATCTTCACCTGCTTTTAAAAGTTCTTGACCTTTTGTCATCACACTTAAAATGACCATAGGTTTATTTTTAATATATTGATTATATACTCTGATCACATCAGCTTTCGTAATATCATTATATCGTTTAATTTCATTTTTAATATAATTGGCATTTCCAGTAAATGTTTGAAATGCAGCAAGCTGAGAAACTTTTCCACTTACACTTTCTAAACCGTAAATTGACATCGCTTCTTTTGATGATTTAAATTTTTCAATATCGTCATCACTTACGCCTTTTGTTTCAAACTCTTTAATTGACTCCTTTACTTCCTTCACCATATCTGCTAATGATGTTCCAGATTTAGGCATGACTTGAAATTGAAATGTACCTGCAAGTTCATCAGTGCCATTAGATGTGCCTACATTTAAAGCAATTTGTGTTTTCACTAAACGTTGATATAAAATTGAATTATTATCACCACCTAAAATTTCTGCCAAACAATCTAAGGCTGCTTCATCTTTATGATAAGCAGGTACCGAGGGTATAGCACAAACTAACATAGGTAGTTTAGCATAATTATCAACCATGGTGACATAACGATCACTTGAAATGATGGCTGGTGGGAGTACTGTTTTTTCAACTTTAGGACATTGAGGTATGCTTCCAAAATACTTCTCAACTAATTTCACAACATCCTTTGTATTGATATCACCTCCCACAGTAACTACTGCGTTATTTGGACCATACCATCGTAGAAAGAAATTCTTCAAGTCTTGCACATCTACTCGATTTAAATCTTCAACATAACCTATTGTCAACCAAGAGTAAGGATGACCATAAGGATAGAGATTTTTAGATAAAGTTTCTTGAACTAAACCATAAGGACGATTATCATAGTTTTGACCACGTTCATTTTTTACTGTTGAACGTTGTACTTCAAATTTTTTCTGTGTTACTGCATTCACCAAAAAACCCATTCTATCTGATTCAAGCCAAAGCATTTTTTCAAGTTGATTACTTGGAACAGTCTCAAAATAATTGGTACGATCTCTATTTGTAGTGCCATTTAATGTACCTCCAGCTTCGGTTATAATTTTAAAATGTTGTTCATCCGCAACATGATCACTTCCCTGAAACATCATATGCTCAAAAAAGTGAGCGAAGCCTGATTTGCCAATTTCTTCACGAGCTGAACCCACATGATAAGTAACATCAACATGCACTAATGGATCGCTATGATCTTCATGAACAATAAGCGTTAATCCATTTGGTAATTGATACTTTTCATAAGGAATAACGACTTCACTAGGGTTTGACTTTGTAACTTTTTCAACAAGTTTTGCTTGTGAGAAAGATAATTGAGAAATCGCAGTTGCGATGAGGGCGAATGTAATATTTTTTAACATATTCAGTAATTGAAGCCCTAAGGTACAAGTCAAACTCAAATTATCCAAAAGCTAAACTCAAAAGGTGAAAGCAAAATTTAAATCAGCCTGAATACCTCATAAAATAAACTAGAAAGTTGACAATTATTATTAGCTTGTTTGAGAACTTACTGCCCAATAGTTTCCAGCAAAATCATAAAATGCACCGCGTGTATCAGTATCACCTGGTTTGTTAATTGGCCTTTCAATAATTTCACAACCATTTTGAATGGCAATTTCAAACGTCTTGAAAACATCAGGCACATAAATATGTAACATAGTTTTATTGGCACTATAATTTTCAGTACTATCACTTATCATAATAATGCTATCGTCTAACATAAGTTCAATATGCATTATTTTTCCATTGTCATGTTCATAACGTCTCATGGGTTTGGCATTAAATAATAGCGTTAATAAGTCAACTAATTTTTGTGCATTATCAACAATCAGATAAGGTGAAAGTGAATTGTAATGGTTAGGCTTATAGTTTATCATTTCTCAAATTTTATATTTCCAAAATTAAAATAGGTCTTTGATGTTTGATCTATCGATGAGATAATAATTTATCAAGATTTTCCATAGCCATGGTAAGTCCTTCTTTGAAGCCCATTGCAATTGTTTGTTCGAGTTGAGCAAGGTCGGGAAATTTCATAATTCCATATACAAGGGTATTCTCTCCACGATCACTAAAATTCATCGTCCAAACAGATTGAGGCATTGTTTCATTAATGATGCCATTTTCGTCGCCAAAGGCATCATTTGCTAGAAACATGATTCGATCTTCAATTTTAACATAACTTGCTATTGACCAATGTTCTTCGCCATTTGGTCCCACTGCAGCATAGTGCCATCTACCTCCTTCTCGAAAATCCATACTTTTTGTTTTTGATTTCCAAGGCGAAGGCATCCACCATTGATCAAGAATTTCTGATTTTGTATAGCAATCCCAAACTGTTGAACGGTCTGCGGCAAATTCACGTTTGATATGAATCACATTGTTTTGCTTGTCGACATTGAAGTCGAAGAATAATGCCATGCTCATTTTATTTATTTTTTTTAAGTGTTAATAATACAGTATCAAGTTGGTTAAATCGATTTTCCCATATCTTTTTAAATTGCTCAATCCATTTGTCAATTTCTTTCAATTGAGCTGAATTAATATGGTAATAAATTTCTCTTCCTTTTTGCTCTTGTCGCACCAAATCACATTCAGATAGAATTTGAATATGCCTAGAAACAGCTTGCCTACTCGAATTAAATTCTTCAGCCAGCGCATTGGGCGTCATTGCATGTGAAGCTAGCAAAAGCAAAATAGCTCTTCTTGTTGGATCGGCAATTGCTTGAAATACATCTCGTCTCGTTTCCATTTTTTATTATGCAACTATTTGATTGCAAATATAAATGCAACTATTTGATTGCGCAAAATTTACAATGCAATTTTTTAAAAGAGTAAAAAATTAATATCCTTTAAATGGCAATCAAGTATTTAATAAGGAGATGTCAAAATAATAAATGAAAAGCGGATAGTAAGGAGTAGATTGAACTAATTGAAAAGTTCGGCTAGTTCCATCTGAGTAGAAATTGTTTTATCTTCAGCATACCATTTATGTAAATATTCAGAATAATTGGCAGCCTTCTCAGGATTTGCCTTTAATGAAATTACTAAATCTTGAGCCAATTTTGGACGAGGTCCCCACTCTTTCATGAATTGAAAATTTGAATCCAAAACAATTAATTTAGGAATCGCCATTCCGCCATTGGTAAGGTGTGCGTTGATTAATGGTAGATTTTGATCACGATAAACAATTCGCAAATCTATTTTACCATTTGAAGCATGAACGACTGCATCTGCAATTGGAAGTATCTGAGACGAATCGCCACACCAATGCTCACTAATCACTAACCATTTTAGTTCTGTTTTTAGTTCACTTAGTTTTAAATGAATAGCCTCGTTCAAATGAATTGTTTTTGACAATCGTTTTGATCTCTGTAAATTGAGCGGAAGATATTCCGAGTATTCCTTCTCAATTTTATTGTCAACCTCATATTGCATATGCTCAATATACTCTGTATACCCAATACCATTTTCAAAATAGTACTTATAGTCTATTCCCATCTTATTGTTTAATTATTTATAACTAAAAACTAATGACTTCCATAATCAAATGGATTGCCTAAAACTGCGTAAAGAATGGCAAGTAAAATAATAATACCAATACCAATACTCAGATATAAAATGGTTCTTTTTTGGGCAACATTCACTACCTCCAAACGGTGCATTTCTCCTAAACGATTGACAGTATTTTCAATTTTATTAAATGCAGTTTCGCCTTTAATAATATAATCGTAAGCTCCATTACGCATGCTTTCTAAAGCGATATTGATATTATCTTCACCAGTAAACATGATGACTTTTGACGCAGGATAATTTTTCTTAATTTCTTTTAAAACTTCAATACCATTTTTAGCTTTTGGATTGCCAGAATTTAAATGATAGTCAAGAACAATCATTTCAGGTTTATATTTTTTCAAATCTTCTAAAGCTGATTCTCCATCTGAATATTCTTTCAACTCAAACACATATCGTTCTTTAAGATAATCTTTTATCATTTCCGTTTGAATTGGATCATCATCAATGACAAAAATGACACGAGAATTTTCGAGTGTTAGATTATCACCTGTTACAATATTACTTTCAGACATATTTTTAATTTTGAGTTGTGAATCAAATTAACCTTCGCAAAGATAGGGAACAGATAAATAAGATGGAAATGTTATGCATTTTACTTTTTAGCTTTTATCGGCTTTAAAAAATGAAAGCCTCTTGCTACATAACCATTACGATAATAAAAACGATGAGCTTGGTAATTTTCAACATAAGCATCTAACATCATGAGATCACATTGATAATTTCTCCCCTCATTTTCAAGCCAATCAAGAACTTTTTCTCCGATTCCTTGATTTCTCATTTTCTCAAGAACGATAAAATTATCAATCTCTAAATACTTTCCGCTATAAATTTTTGTAGCAATCCAATATCCAGATACTGCAACTATTTCATTTTGCATAGTAACCACTACTTGAAAATAATTATGAGGTATCATTTGAGATAAATACTCTTGATACTTTTCAATGGTTAAGCTAGGGGTTAATAAAGAGATAAGTGAAAAGTTGATCAACATATCCTCAAGAGATGTCAACTTCCTAATTTCGAAATTTTCAGTCATCCTTTTTATGCCCTCTATAATTTAGTTAATGTGGTTGATAAGAGTCGTAATGACATAGAAATCTTTCAAAACATTCTACATTATACTAAGAGTTGATTTTTTTACTCCTTAATAATCTTCACTCGTGAAATTTCAATACCATCCTTTAATTCAATAAAATAAATTCCATTCGCAAAGTTTGAAATATCCAATTGAAAACGATTTCCATTCATATGTTCTTTTCGCAAGACTACTTGACCAGATAGGTCAATCAACGAAATCGAAATATCGTTGATATCAAATGCCGAATTAATTACAACCGAATTCGAAGTTGGATTGGGTGATATTGTGATACCCGCTTTGTTGGTAGCGGTTAATCCAACGGTTGATTTAACTCTAAATGATGCAGTATCAGAAAAAATAAAATTGTTATACTTCGTATATACTCTTCCTGATATCACACTTCCAAAAGGTGTTGTTGTTGATACAGATACAGGTATACCTCCTGTTGCATTTCCTTGACTTAAGATATTATTGACTGAAAATGTATCTGATGACAAAAAATATGGACTTGTCGACTCAAACCAGGATTTCAAATTGAGACAGGTATCTAAACCATAATTACCATATCCATAATTCAGTAATATACTTGTTGAATTATACTCATAAGGTGAATTTCGATATCTTTCAATATAAGGGCCCGACAACCAAGTGGCCATTATATTTTGGGTCATATTGGCTTGCGACAGAGGAATAATTTGTGAAGGAGAAGGCCAGAACCCATCTGTCGAGCTTCCAACTTCAGGTGTCATTGCTAAGGTTTTAGGCTTTACAGTTTGTTCGCCGTAATGCCAATCATCTGAACCTCCATTGGTAAGGTAAGCTAAGGTTTGAAAACAAGTTCCTGATACATAACCATTGTCTACGGTTAATCGATCAGCAATCGCATTAAAAGTGAGATCATCTGGCGTTACCTGATTCACATACCCCCACGGATAAATAATCCAATCGCCATAAGAATGATAATTCATAATGAGCTTAAAATCGTTTGCAATACAAAGGTCTCTCACAGCTTGCGTTTCAAATTCTGAAAAGGCTGATGCACCGCGATAGGTATCACTTGTTCCATTGGGTGAAGACCCAGAATTATCCCAAGCGAATTTGAAACCGTAGTTTCTGTTTAAATCAACTCCTTTTGAGCCACCAGCATTATTTTGTCGATTTTTACGCCACATTCCACCACCTGTTGGATCTGTAAGTTCATTATACGCATATCCATCAGGATTTAAAATTGGAATGAAAAACATTTCTCGATCATCAATCATATGTTTAATTACTGAATCAGAAGTATTATAATTTTCTAATACATACCACATATAATAGACCAAAAGCGCAAGTGATTGGGGTTCACGCGCATGATGTAAAGCGGTAAACAATACTTTTTGCTCTTGAGGTTCACTTAAAGAAGGATTGTCGGAAATCTTGTAAAGTTTAATTGGTCGCCCTTGCAAGGTTGTACCAATAGTTTGTGCTGGCTTCACTAAATTTGGATAAAGAATAACCATTGAATCAAGATTTTGAATAGCTTGATTTAAGGTCATATATCCTCCCATAGTTCCTCCATGAAAATTAGCTGGCACTCCACCCGATCTTGTCTTCTTAGTTTTTTTTAAATCTTCTTCTGCTCTTTTTTTATAAAATGATGAAACATCTTCAATCAATACTTTTGCATTGGTTGCTTTTGAAAGCAAAATATCTTTTTCTGTTTCTGAGAATTCACCAGTATATCCTTTGTCAATTCGAGCAAGATGTTCGAACATTATTTCTTGACTCAGTTGAGTCATAAGATGTTCGTTTGCTTCAAAATAAACACGGTAATAGATTTCTTTTACCTCAGATTGAGCATAAGAAAATTGGGTAAAAAACAAAAGGATCAAATAAAATAGAGATTTTTTCATTTTGAAGGAATTTGATTTAGGCACTCAAATATAGTGCCATATACTTATAAATGTCTTTGTAAATCGGTGAAACCTCAGATTTGCAGTACTATTTCAATTGAATGATAAAGTTCACAATAACATGATTCCATTATGAATACAAACCACCATTAATTGAAATAACTTGCCCTGTGATATAAGCCGAATTTTTCGAAGCCAAAAAGCCAACTAAGTCAGCCACTTCATCTGGCTTTCCAAAACGCTTCATAGGAATGATTTTACTTAATTCAACTTCACCTGAATTTATTTTTTCGATTGTAAGACTGA
>ENA-UOWO01004666-UOWO01004666.1-activated-sludge-metagenome-genome-assembly--contig:-NODE-4666-length-14997-cov-13.293267_pt1 | contig 14997 bp, 10 predicted proteins | sample MGYA00238148_ERZ761564 | MGnify/ENA primary metagenome ERZ761564 (study PRJEB28885, sample SAMN05720194) | activated sludge metagenome | isolation source: Anaerobic digester | place: USA...
TTTAGCGAAAATGAACGGCAGGTCACCTTGCTGGAAAACGAACAGCTGGGGGAATTCGCCCTGGTCGAGGTCGGCGCTTTCGGTGTCGGCAGCATCGTCCAGACCTTCACCGGCGCTGAGGTGCGCAAGGGGGAGGAGAAGGGCTATTTTCAATACGGGGGATCGACCATCGTGCTGCTCTTCCGGCGGGAGCGGGTGGAATTCTGCCCGGATCTGGTCGCCCACAGCGCCGAAGGGATTGAAACCTTTCTCAGGGCGGGAGAGCTGCTGGCGAAGATGACCTCCGCCTGAACCGTCCCGCAGCCGTTCTCCGCCGGTTGCGCATGGGCCCCCTCCCCGCAGAAACCCGGCTGGATAAAAAATTCTTCTTGCAATTCCCGGTGAATAAGAATACTTTTTAATGTCTCGCTGTTACTATGGTCAAGGCGAACCGGAAGGGCTGTGCCCTGCATGGAAAGAGGATCTGTAATGTACGATGCCATATTGTTCGATCTGGATGGAACCCTGCTGGGACTGGATAACGACCACTTTGTCAACATCTACTTCAAGGCCCTGGGGCAAAAACTCTCGCCCTGGTATCCGGATGGCGAGATCATCCCCCTCATCGTCCAGGCCACCGAGGCGATGATCAAGGCGAAGGGGGACCGGGGTCTTTTATGCGATGTCTTCCGCGACGCCTACGATCGCCAGAGCGCAGTCCCCTTCGCCGAACTCGAAGCGGTCTATGATGAATTCTACCGCGTCGAATTCGACCAGGTGCGCACCATTTCCAGACCTCTGCCCCTGGCGCGGGAGGTCCTCGAGCAGGCGGCGGCGATCACGCCCCGCATCGCCCTGGCCACGATCCCCATCTTCCCGCGCGTCGCGATCGACGCCCGGCTGAACTGGGGCAATCTGCAGGACTTTCCCTTCACGCTGATCACCAGCTTTGAAAACATGCATACCAGCAAACCCAATCCGACCTACTTTCTCGAGGTCGCCCACCGCCTCAATGTGCCCCCCTCAAGCTGCCTGATGGTGGGCAATGACTATCGCGACGACATGGCCGCCACCGCTGCAGGCATGGAAACCTTTATGGTCCTGGACTATGCCCTCAATTCCCAGCACGCGCGGCATACACCCACCTACACCGGTTCGCTCGCCGATCTCCATGAATTCCTGCTCCAGATCAGGAACAGTTGAATCCTTTTGCGCTCGAAAACATCCAATTCTACTGAAAGGCGCATCCGCCGCTAAATTTTTGCATCCCTATTCATAAGGAGTCACCATGGCAACGACCACCATGTCCATCGATAATTTCCAGAACACCATCGAAACCAATCCGATCGTCCTGATCGATTTCTGGGCCGGCTGGTGCGGCCCCTGCAAGATGTTCGGCCCGATCTTCGAAAAGGCTTCCGAAAAACATACCGATATCACCTTCGCCAAGGTCGACACCGAAGCCCAGGGCGACCTCGCCTCGCTTTTCGGCATCCAGTCCATCCCCACCCTGGCCATTTTCAGGGACGGCATCCTCCTCTACCGCGAAGCCGGGGCCCTGCCCGAGGCTGGCCTGGAAGAGCTGATCGGCCAGGTGCGCAAGCTCGATATGGACAAGGTGCGCGCCGATATCGAAAAGCAGAAAGCCGAAGAAGCGGTCGAAGACCACAACTGCGAAGGCTGCGCCGGCTGCGGCCACTGATCAACCCCCTGATCTCCCTCGTCTGAGAAGGGCGGGCCGCCGTTGGCCCGCCCTTTTGTTTCTGTAATAATGTGATCGATAGCACGATTTTTGCAACATTTTCGCCGCCATACCACCCGTCAACAGAGCTCTTGCCGATCCCGTCACCCGCATCACCAGCGAGGCAGCCATGAGAAAATTGTTTCTATCTATTTGTATCTTTTTGGCTTATCATCAGGCATTTCCCGCCGCCATCCTGCAGGTCACCAACCCCAATGTACCGCTCTATCAGTTCGTCACCCTCTCCCTGGATGCAGGCCGAGATGTTCCTAACCCATTTATCAGCATAAATTTATCAGCAGAGATAAGCGCGCCGGACGGCCGCATCTTTGCAGCCGAGGGCTTTTACAACGGCGGCCGCAGCTGGCTGCTCCGCTTCATGCCCGACCGGACCGGCACCTGGAGCTTTTCCTGGCAGTTCGGCGGCGAATCGGGATCGGGTTCGTTCACTTGTGTATCAAAACAGAACAGCAAACTGCACGGCCACATCCGCATCGATCCGGACCACCCGCACAAACTTCGCTTCGAGGACGGCACCCCCCTCCACTGGATCGGAGGCAAATATATCGATTTTGACGATCCCTTTTACAGAACTTCGGAACACGCCAGCGTCCCCGAACGCATGCCCAAATCCGAATACCTCCCCCTGGTCCACACCTATCTGCAGAACATCGCAGACAAGGGGCTCAACGGCATAGTCCTCAAGCTGCGCGTCCTGCCCCTCAACTATGACCTCCAGAGCATGGACCTCGACTTTTTCGCCAGCGCCGACCAGATCATGCAGTGGGCCATGGAGCTCGGCATCAACGTCCAGCTCAACTTTTTCGATACCTGGGGCAAACGCAAGCAGGGCGCTGATATCACTATCAGTAATCCCGATCCCGCCGATCTGCTCCTGGAGCCGCACAACGCCTCCACCTACGTGGCGGAGACCCGCTTTTTCATCCGTTACGCCATTGCGCGCTACGCCGCCTACCCCAACCTGCTCTGGGAACTCTGGAACGAGGCCGAGCGCATGGGCGCTTCCGCCCTGGCCGCCTCCACTCTCTACGCAACCTACTTTGAAGAGTACGACCCCTACGGCATTCCCATCAGCGCCTCGGAGATTCACACCGCCGCCTACCCCCTGCAGATCACCTCTTTTCACGCCGGCTTCAAGTGCGATCCCTCCGAATGGAACTGGACCCACGCGCGCACCGACGACCCCACGCTTTACAAGAAATGGGTGAACTATGGTCAGTACGGCTATGACTACGGCCGGCCCATTCTCTGGAACGAGCTCTACCCCTATGACGGCGTCGATGACGGCGGCCAGTATGCCACCAACACCGCCGCCCACGACTGGTTTCGCGCCACCTTCTGGGGCAACCTGACCGCCGGCTGCATCGGCACCAGCGAGTTCTGCTGGGCTCCCATCAACACGGTGCCCAACCAGGTGACCGAGTATCACAGCCATTTCGCCACCTTCCTCTCCTGTCTCAAGGATTTCAACGCCCTGGATCCGGCCGACGGCGAGGTTGAATGCACGGCCGGCACGGCGACGATGTGCCGTAAACGGGGTAAGGAGTACGTCATCTACCACTTCACCCAGGGCCGGGGCAGCCAGACCACCCTGAACGTCAAGCTCCCGGCGGGCTATTACTATTACCAGTTCTACGACCCCAAGAGCGGCGAGACCGCGAGCACCCGCAGCATCGTGAGCAGAAGCACCGAGGGCTGGCAATCCTTCGCCACCCCGGTATTCAACCAGGATATTGTCCTCTATCTCATCGAGAGCACCTACTACGGAGTGGTGACGCCGGTGGAGCTCGCCAGTTTCTCCGGCGCGCGCACAGCGGGCGGGGTGCGGATCGACTGGAGCACGGCCTCGGAGACCAATAACTACGGTTTCGAGATCGCCCGCGCCCGCAGCGAAGAGAGCCCCTTCGAAACCGCCGTCTTTATCTCCGGACACGGTACGACCGCCGCCGCCCACCATTACAGCTGGTTCGACGCCGAGGCGGGCGAGGGCACTCTCTGGTATCAGCTCACCCAGATCGATGCCGACGGCCTCCGCCACGCCTGGCCCGCCCTGCGTCTCGCTGCTGTCGCTCCGGCCGCTCCGGTGATCTCGACCTACCCCAATCCCGGCCGCGGCATGGTGCGCCTGCGCTTTCATCTCGGCCAGCCGGACCGTGTGCGCCTGACCATCTACAACACCCTGCAGCAGACCGTCCACCAGAGCGCCTGGCACACCCGTGCGGCGGGGGCGCAGGAACTGATCTGGGACGGCCGCAATCACGCCGGCCAACTGGTCGCCACCGGCCTCTACTTCTACCGGCTGGAGATGGAGCATTTGTCAGCAGAGAGCATAAAAATGGTTGGACGTTTCGTATATACGCCGTAAATTGAATGGTACCTACTGGTCGATCCCTAATAATCGAGGTCACGCCATGAATCAGCCCGGCTGGAGCGCCACAGAGAATTACGCCTATCCTCTCCTGATCAAGAATCTGCTCTTCGCGCCCGCTGTTTACAATCCCCGGCAGGAGATCGTCTACCGGGGCGAGCAGCGCTTCACCTATGAGCAGTTCCGCGAAAGGGTCCGCCGCCTGGCCGGCGCTCTGGTCAAAATGGGGATCAAGCAGGGCGATACGGTGGCGGTGATGGACTGGGACAGCCCGCGCTACCTGGAGTGCTTTTACGCCGTACCCATGATCGGCGCCGTACTGCATACGATCAACATCCGCCTCTCTCCCGAACAGATGATCTATACCTTCAGCCATGCGGAAGACAGCGCCCTTTTCATCAATGCCGAATTTCTCCCCCTCCTCGATCATATCAAGGGGCGCATCGATACCATCAAACATTTTATACTGCTCAATGACAGCGGTGCTCCTCCCGATCACCCCTTCAAGTTCACCAATGAATATGAAAAAATGCTCGCAGAGGCCGAACCCCTGCAGGAATTCCCCGATTTCGACGAGAATCTCCGGGCGACCACCTTTTATACCACCGGCACGACCGGCCTGCCCAAAGGGGTCTTTTTCTCCCACCGCCAGCTCGTCCTCCATACCCTGAGCGGGCTGGTCTCCCTCGCCTCCAGCCGGGCCCAAGGCTCCTTCCATCGCGATGACGTCTACATGCCCCTGACGCCGATGTTCCATGTGCACGCCTGGGGCATCCCCTACATGGCGACCATGCTCGGCGTCAAACAGGTCTACCCCGGCAAGTACGCCCCCGACACCATTCTCAGGCTGATCGACCAGGAAAAGGTGACCTACTCGCACTGCGTGCCGACTATCATGCACATGATCCTCAAGCATCCCAGCAGTGAAAACGTCGATCTCTCCAGGTGGAAGGTGATCATCGGCGGCGCAGCCCTTCCCAAAGCCCTCTGTCAGGCCGCCATGGCGCGCGGCATCGACATCTACTCGGGCTATGGCCTCTCCGAAACCTGCCCCATCCTGACGATCTCGCAGCTGAACGCAGCCGAGGTCCAGCTGCCACCGGAAGAGCAGGCGGCGCTCCGCTGCCGCACCGGCAGCCCCTTCGCCCTGGTGCATCTGCGCGTCGTCAACGAGCAGTTCAAGGATGTGCCCGATGACGACCTGACCTCGGGCGAGGTGGTGGTGAGGACGCCCTGGCTGACTCCGAGCTACCTCAAGGACAATGTCAATTCCGAAAAGCTCTGGGCCGGCGGCTGGCTGCACACCGGCGACGTCGCCGCACGCGACAGCCGCGGCAGCATCCGCATCACCGACCGCCTCAAGGATGTGATCAAGGTGGGCGGGGAGTGGCTCTCCTCGCTGGAACTGGAGGATATTCTCGTCAGCCATCCGGCTGTCTCCGAGGCCGCTGTCATCGGCCAGCCCAACGACCGCTGGGGCGAGGTGCCCCTCGCCTTTATCGTGCGCAAGGAGAATGAGACGCTGACCGCCAAACAGCTGCTCGGCCATATTCGCGAATTCATCGACAAGGGACTGATCCCCGGCGAGGCCATCCTTCTCAAGGTTCGCTTCGTCGACGCTCTGGAAAAAACCAGCGTGGGCAAGGTCAACAAACAGCTGCTGCGAACGAAATAGCCCCGGCGGCGTTCTCGCCGCCCCGGTGCAGCCGGGCTGGTCAGACGCAGCCCCGGACAAGCAAAAAAAGCCCGCCCCTCTCCTGCCATAAAGCAGGCAAAGGGCGGGCTTTTTATTTATCCCGGCCGGCGTGAATTGATCAGTAGCGGATGCGGCGCTTGTCCCGGTCGCGTCCTCTGCCCCCGACGTGCAGATCGCAGCTTCCGGAGGGCTGGTAGCGGACATCGAAGAGCTCTTCGACGACATCCGGGCAGGCGGCGCCGGCGAGGAGTTTGGTCTCATTGCAGATGGCCAGGCGCACCACCCCCCCCGGCTGGCTCAGCCACTCTTCCGGCAGCCGCAGAGCGATGTGGGCATTCTTGATTGTGGTGGCGGTGATCGGCAGAGCGGCGTTGGTGCCGGTCTGCTTGTTCCCCAGGGTCAGGGCCGGATCATCGTGGCCGAGCCAGACCCCCACCACCATCTGCGGCGTGAAGGTGATGTACCAGGCGTCGGTGAAATCGTTGGTGGTGCCGGTCTTGCCCCCGGCGGGACGGTAAAAACCATACCGGGAGACCGCCTGGGCGCCGGTTCCGGCCTGCGCCACCGTCCGCAGCATATCGGCCATGATATAGGCGGTCTCCTCGCGCAGCACCCCTTTGCTCTGCGGGCTGTTCCTCTGCAGATCGTTGCCGTACTTGTCTTCCACCTTCATGACGCCGAAGGGCTGGACGAGCACGCCGTGGTTGGCGAAGACGCCGTAGGCGGAGATGAGTTCAATCGGGATGACGCCGCATGAGCCGAGCGCAAGGGCATCGACCGCATCAAGATGGGTGGTAATGCCCAGATGGCGCGCATACTGCACCACCTGACGGGGCGGGATATCCTCCTGCACCAGGCGGGTGGTGACCAGATTGAGCGAGCGGCGCAGCGCCTCGCGCAGGGTCGTTTTGCCGCTGATCGATTCATCGTAATTATGGGGGGTCCAGCGCGTGCCGTCGCCCAGTTCAACCACGACCGGCTGATTGAGCTTTTCGTAACTGGGCATATAGCCGTTGTCCACGGCCGCTGTATAGACGATGGGCTTGAAGGCGGATCCGGGCTGGCGGATGGCCTGGACGGCCCGGTTGTACTTGCTCTCGCTGAAATCCCGGCCGCCGATCATTGCCAGGATGTGGCCGTTGCGGGGGTCGATCGCCACCAGTGCGATCTGGACCGCGGCCCGCTCGTTGAGCACCGAATCAACAAAAGCCTTGCGGGTGAGCCAGCGCTCCACCGTATCCTGCCTGAGCTGCTCTTCGGTCAGAAACTTGGCGAGCACCTCTTTCTTGCGCAAGTTACTGTTGGAGATCTCCTGCGCCTTGGGCAGATAGGCGTTCATCGCCGCTTCAGCGGCCTTTTGCACCCGCGAGTCGAGCGTAGTGTAGATGTTCAGTCCGCTTTTGTAGAGGTCCCAGCCGAAATCCTTCTGCAGATTCTGCCGCACCCATTCAGTGAAATAGGGGGCGATACCTTCAAGCTCCGACCCCTTGCGATTCATCACCCCGAGGGGAGCGGCGAGGGCATCCTGATACTGCGCCTCGGTGATAAACTTTTCGGCGCGCATGCGCTTCAGTACCACCACATTGCGCCGCTTGATGGCACGATCCGGATAGCGGATTGGATTCCAGTAGGCCGGCCGCTGCAGGCTGGCGGTCAGGACTGCGCATTCTGGCAAAGTCAGTTCGCGCGCCTTTTTGTCGAAGAGGTATTGGGCCGCCGCCTCGACTCCGTAGGTGCCGTGCGCGAAAGACATGTGGTTGAGGTACATTTCGAGAATTTCGGGCTTGGTGTAGGTGCGCTCGATCTGGATGGCGGTCATCCATTCGCGGATCTTGCGCGTCACCGTCTTCTCGGGAGTCAGATAAAGCCGCCGGGCGAGCTGCTGGGTGAGAGTGCTCGCGCCCTGCTGCTTGCTCAGAGTCAGGATGTCGAAGATGATCGCGCGAACGAAGCGCAGCGGCCGGATACCCCAGTGGTCGTAAAAACGGGCGTCCTCGGAGGCCAGCACCGACTTGATCATGATATCGGGAATCTGCGACATGGGCACATAGAACCGGCGCTCGGTGAAAAACTCCTTGATGAGCACGCCGTCAGTGCTGTAGACCTTGGAAGCGAGCTGGGGATTATAGTCTTCGAGGGTATCCAGCTTGGGCAGGCTGAAGCCGAGATAGATGAGCCAGCCGAAAAAGAGCAGGGACAGGAAGAGAATCGCGCCCCAGAAGCGCTTGCGCCGTTTGTCAGCGGGGATGGCGGAGAGCTTGCGCCGCACATCGGCCATGATGGAAGTATGCTTGATCGTCATTACCAGGCTAACCTATAAAAAGAACGCCCCGCAGCGCAGGGCGTCGAGCACGTTGCTAATACCTTTTAATGTGGGTCAACACTTTGCGGTAGCGGGTGATATCCTCCAGCACCTTGCCCGTCCCGCGCACCACAGCGAGGAGTGGCTCCTCAGCCAGAATGACCGGCAGGTTGGTCTCCCGGCGCAGCCGCTCATCAAGTCCCTTGAGCATCGAACCGCCGCCGCTCATCAGGATGCCGCGGTCGAGAATGTCCGCGGAGAGCTCCGGCGGGGTCTGCTCAAGGCACATCTTGACCGAATCCACCAGCTGATCCACGGTATCGGCGAGGGCTTCCTGCACCTGTTTGGTGCTGATGGCCACGGTCTTGGGGATGCCGGCGACCAGGTCGCGGCCCTTCACAGTCATGGTGCCCTTGCCGTCGTAGGGTGCGGCCGAACCCAGATCGCACTTGATCTCCTCCGCGGTGATCTCGCCGATGAGGAGGTTGAACGATTTCTTGAAATACTGGACGATGGCCTCATTCATCTCGTCTCCGCCGATGCGGATGGAGACGGAGTTGACGATGCCGTACATGGCGATGACCGCGATTTCGCAGGTGCCTCCGCCGATATCGATGATCATGTTGCCGACCGGCTGATCGATCGGGAGGCCAAGGCCGATGGCGGCCGCCATGGGCTCTTCGATGAGATAGACCTCACGCGCGCCGGCATGTTCGGCTGAATCGCGCACCGCCCGTTTTTCCACTTCGGTGATGCCGGTGGGTACGCAGATGGCGATGCGGGGCCGCGGGATGCGCGTCGGCATCGCCTTGCGGATGAAATGACGGATCATCTGCTCGGCCAGCTCAAAGTCGGCGATGACGCCGTCCTTGAGGGGACGGATGGTGATGATCTCGCCCGGTGTACGGCCGACCATCTCGCGCGCCTGGTTGCCGAAAGCGACGATCTCCTGGGTGCTTTTGCGGATGGCGACGACGGATGGCTCGTCGAGAACCACATCCCTGCCGCGCACAAAGACCAGGGTATTGGCTGTACCGAGATCGATAGCCAGGTCATTGGAAAAAAAGGAACCTAAACCGAAGCTCATGATGCCCAACCTTCTTCAAATGGTGAGTATGCAATCCCACTTTAGTATTCCAGCTCGTTCAGCCAGATCCGCTCAGTGGCGGAAATGGCGCATGCCCGTAAAGATCAGGGCGATATCGTGTTCGTCGGCCGCGGCGATGACCTCGTCATCGCGGACCGACCCGCCCGGCTCGATAACGGCCGTGGCCCCCGCCTCAGCGAGGACATCGAGGCCGTCCCGGAAGGGGAAAAAAGCATCGGAGGCCGCAGCGGTGCCGCGCAGCTCCAGGCCGGCATTCTTCGCCTTCATCGCCGCGAGCCGCGACGAATCGACGCGCGACATCTGGCCGGCGCCGATGCCCAGGGTGCGGTCCGGACTGGCGAAAATAATAGCGTTGCTCTTGACCCATTTGGCCACCCGCCAGCCGAAAAGCAGGGCTCGCCGCTCCACTTCGCTCGGCGCCCTGCGGCTGACCACCCGGTAGGTCGAGGGTTCCACCGGCTCCACATCGACATTCTGAATCAGATACCCCCCGCTGACCTTGCGGAGATCCTGCATGACCGGTTCAATGCGGAATCCCGGCCAGCGGATCAGGCGCAGGTTTTTCTTGCTCCTGAGCAGATCGAGCACCTCAGCGGAGAAATCGGGCGCCACCACCACTTCGAGAAAAGTACCCGCCATTTGGGAGGCAAGCTCGATTTGGGTCAGGGGCCGGTTGAGAGCGACGATCCCGCCGTAGGCGGAGGCTGTATCGGTCGCCACCGCCTTGGTGTAGGCGTCGAGAAGATCAACCCCGATGGCCGCGCCGCAGGGGTTGTTATGTTTGACGATCACTGCGGCCGGCTCCGCGAACTCGTGGGCCAGGCCGACGGCGGAATGGATATCGAGAATATTGTTATAGGAGAGTTCCTTGCCGTGAAGCTGGGTGCCGAAAGCCGGCTCCCCCGCCTGCGCATAAAAGGCCGCGGGCTGGTGCGGATTCTCGCCGTAGCGCAGATCCTGGACCTTGTGCAGACGGAATTCCAGCGTCTGCGGAAAGGCGGACCCGGCCTCGCTGCCGGGGGCTGCCGCTTCGAGATAGTCACGGATGGCGGCGTCATAGCGGCTGGTGCGGGCGAAGGCGGCCGCCGCCCAGCGCTCACGCATGGCCAGGGAGGTGCAGCCCGCCAGCTCGTCGAGCTGACGGAGGAAATCCGCATACTGCTCCGGACCGGTCAGCACGGCGACGCCGGGATAGTTTTTGGCGGAAGCGCGAATCATGCACGGTCCGCCGATATCGATATTCTCCAGAGCTTCTGCCCGTGAGCACTCCGGTCTGGCGATGGTTTTTTCAAAAGGATAGAGATTGACCACCACCAGATCGATGGGCGTCAATCCCAGTTCCGCCAGCTGGCGCATCTGCTCCTCATCCTCGCGTTTGGCGAGGATCGCACCATGAATGTGCGGATGGAGGGTCTTGACCCTTCCGCCCAGAATTTCCGGGAATCCCGTGACCTCTGATACGGCGCGGACCGGGATGCCGGCCTCCTGCAGATAGCGCGCTGTGCCGCCGGTCGAGATAATCTCCACACCACGTCCATGCAGAGCCCGGGCCAGCTCCAGCACTCCTTCCTTGTCATAGACGCTGAGAAGGGCGCGCGCTACTCTGATGTGATCCGGCAAGAGGTCCTCCCTTCACCTTATCAAAACAATTTTGCATACAGGACGGAAAAATAATTATATCAAAAAAATATCAAAAATCAAAGAATTTGCTTCAGCGGAGGCGCTTTTTTTGCTGTTTTTTACCGGAAAGTGCCATAACGACGGGCTTTCAGGGTCCGCATCGTCATCCTCTCCCCTTCTTCGCCAAAATTGTAACACGCCGGCCGTCAATCTGCACGCGACCCTCGGCGAAAAGCTGCACCGCGCGCGGCAGGATCTCATGCTCGGTCTCAAGCACTCTGGCCGCAAGGCGCTCAGGCGTATCATCTTCCAGCACCGGAACGCACTGCTGCAGCACCGGGGCGCCGGTGTCATATTCGCTGTCCACAACATGAACAGTCGCGCCGCTCACCTTGCAGCCGTAAGCGAGCACCGCTTCGTGCACGTGATGTCCATACATCCCCTGCCCGCCGAAAGCGGGCAAAAGAGCGGGATGGATATTTATGATCCGGTGCCGGTAGTGGTGGATGACCGCCTCGGGGATCTTTTTGAGGTAGCCGGCGAGGACGATCAAATCGACATTATGCTCCTCCATCAGGCCGAGAAGACGGCTGCTGTAGGCCTCTTCGGAGATGAACTGGGGCGCGGAGAGATGGAAGGCCGCCACGCCATGCGCCCGGGCCAGGGCGAGGGCCCCGGCCTCGGTCTTGTTGCTGATCACCAGGGCGATGCGCGCATCGAGGCGTCCCGATTGGATGGCTTCGATCAGAGCCGCCAGGTTGGAGCCCCGGCCGGAGACGAAGACACAGAGTGTGAGCACGGCAGTTTCTCCTCTCAACAGCGCTGCGGCTGAGCCGCGCTCCGGTCAGGCCGCCGGTCCCTGCGCCGCAGCCACCGCCGGCTCGAGCAGACGCAGTGTCCCCTTGTCCGCATCGAGACGGACCCGGCAGCCGAAGGGCATGGTATACTTGAAATCCTGGTGCCCGTAGGGAAAGTTGCCCAGGATCGGAATGTGCAGGTCGCGGGTAAATTTCTCCAGAACCTCCTCGAGGCTCAGGGTGGGATCGGATTTTTCGCTGCTCTCCATATCCAGGAACTGCCCGAAAATCAGGCCGTTGAGCTTGTCCAGAATGCCGGCATAACGCAGCTGGACCAGGTAGCGGTCGATGCCGTAGACATCCTCGCCGATATCCTCGATCACCAGAATGGCGCCGGTGAAATCGGGCTGGTAAGGGGTGCCGATGAGCGGATTGATCAGCGAGAGGCAGCCGCCAAGCAGCCGTCCCTCCCCGACACCGCCGTGATAGACCTGCGGCTCATATTCTCCCGCCCTGGCCTTGAGGAGCTGGCGTGTGCTCTTGCCGACCATGGCCCAGAAATGCTTCTCGGTGAAGGGAAGAATCCCCTTGCCCATCTCCACGGCGACCATGGGCCCGGAAAAGGTGACCAGTCCGGTCTGCGCATAGAGAGCCAGCTGCAGCGAGGTGATGTCGCTGTAGCCGACGAGAATTTTCGGGTGTCGGCGGACCGCCTCATAGTCGATCAGATCGAGCAGCCGCGGGGTGCCGTAGCCTCCACGCGAGCAGATGATCGCCTTGACCCTGGGATTGCGGAACATCGCATTCAGATCGTCCGCCCTGCTCTCGTCGGTGCCGGCCAGATAGCCGTATTGATCGAGGACATGCTTGCCCTCGGTGATCTTGTAACCCAGTCCGCGCAGGTAGGCGAGGCCGTTCTGGTACTGATCATGCTTTTCCGGTTTGGGCGGGCTCGCCGGGGAGATGACGCCGATGCGATCGCCTGGAACCAGTGCCTGGGGTATGCGTAGCTCCATGAGGATTCCTGTCAGTTATGCAGCAGCCGTTGAAATTCATAGATAGACATGGGGTTTTGCAGGCGGTAGTCGCCAAAACCGGTATAGTCAAGGAAGAGAAACTCCCGGTTGAATTCATAATAGGTCCACACTTCATAGGGCTTCATGTCGCGCGGGTAGACGTCGCGCTCGACATTGTCGGGTGAACCCAGGATGATAAAGATCACTCCCATATCGGTGCGCCAGCCGGGCATCTGCATCACCGAGAAACGCTGGTTGGCGAATTCGATCCGTGAATAAAAGGCATCCATGCTCTCGTTGGCATCGGTGCCCGGGCTTGGATCATGGCGCTTCCAGAAGGCCTTGAACTCCTCCAGCAGCGCATCGCCCTTGGCCTTTTTCAGGCGCTTCCACTCATCCTTGGAGGCAACCAGGCGCAGCTGCTCGATGGCGGTCTTGAGGTCCGAAGCCGTCGATGGCAAGGCGCTCCAGCGGATGTAGAGCGGCTTCTCCAGCTTGAGTTTGCCGCTTTCCGACTCGATCTGCACGGTGAGCAGATAGGAATCCTGCGGCAGACTGTCGGGCTGGAGCTTGAAATAGATCGGATTGCGCCAGGAGGTCACAGTCCGGGTGAAGGTGCAGCGCATTCGCTTGTGCGTGATCTTGCCGGCGAGTTCATAACTCACCTTCACCTCCTGGGGAGGATTATCACAGTAGATTTCCAGAAAAGCCTGCGTCGAATCGATGATACCCTTGGTCGCATCGCTCACCTGGGGACGAATTGAAATCGTGCCGGTCGAATCGTGCTGCAATTCGCTGATCAGCAGGATGTCACTGCTGCGCAGCGCCGTCTCCCGGTAATCCTGGAGATCGACGGAGAGGCTGCGGGTGGTGGCCCGGTGGGACTCGTTATCCTGTACGGCGATATTGACCTTGTAATGGCCGGGTTCGAGATCGAAGTGGCGATGGCTCTGGCTCAAACGGCCGCGTTCATTGGTCATGTCAAAACTGGTGGCCGTCGCCAGCTCCGTCCAGATCTCTCCGTCGGCCTGATCATTATCCTTGTCCATGATGGTGACGGTGACCTCATAGTTCGCCTCGAAATTATCCTCCTGCTTGACAAATTGCAGTTCATCAAAGACGATCTCGAGATAGACATTGAGGCGGCTCAGCTGGCTGGCGGGGCCGACCGCTGTATTGACAATATCCACATGGAAATCAGGACCATTCTTCTCCTGCATCGAGCTGAATTCCACCTGAGCCTGCATGCGCGTCGCCATGACCGCCATTGTCAACACTGCGGCGAATAGTGCTTTCTGCATATAGTGCATTCTGATGCTCCTTCCGGATTCGGCGACCGCTGCGGGCGGTTTCACCTAAAAGGTAAAACACGCATCGACCGGAACTCATTTCCTTTTTTAATCATCCCCGGCGGGTTCGGCGTAAAGATCGTATGGACCGGCTCCCGTGACCACCACCGTCGCAAAACTTCCCGGGGCGAGTGCCTGGCCGATAATGACGCTGTTGTCAATCTCCGGCGCATCCCAAGCCGTGCGGGCCAGGGAGGTCCCCGGCTCCTCGCCCGCCTGATCCACCAGGACCTGCAGCCGCCGGCCGAGCAGGGTTCGGTTCCGCTCCAGCGAGAGCTCAGCCTGGATGGTCATGATCTCCTGCAGGCGGGCCTCTTTCTCCTCCTCGCTCAGGCTCTGCGGCCACGCCTCTGCGGGCGTTCCCTCCTCCTGGGAGTAGGCAAAAACTCCCAGCCGTTCAAAACGGGTCTGCCGGACAAACTCGCACAACTCCAGGAACTCCCGCTCTCCCTCTCCCGGAAAGCCGACGATCAGTGAGGTGCGCAGCGCCAGGCCTGGAATGCGCCGGCGCAGGGTTTCGATGAGCGCCTCGATCTGGCTCCGGCTGCTCTTGCGGCCCATCGCCCTGAGCAGGGGATCGGCGATATGCTGGATGGGCAGGTCGATGTAGGGGACGACCTTGTCCAGCGCTGTCATGGCCTCGATCAGCTCGGGATACCAGTGCGCAGGATGGGTATAGAGCAGCCGGATCCAGCGCAGCTGCGGCACCTCCTGCAGGGCGGCGAGCACGGTGTGCAGCCGGACGGACTGATCGAGGTCATGGCCGTAACGGGTGCTGTCCTGGGCCACGATCATCACCTCCCGCATGCCGTCGGCCGCCAGCATCTCCGCCTCGGCCCGGATCTCCGCCAAGGGGCGGCTCCGGCCCGGCCCCTTGATGAGGGGGATAGCGCAGTAGGTGCACCGGTTGTCGCACCCCTCTGCGATGCGCAGATAGGCATAGTGGCGCGGTGTCAGGCGGTAGCGCTGCACGCAGGGGTGAGCGGGCAGACCGAGAAAG
>ENA-UOWO01004667-UOWO01004667.1-activated-sludge-metagenome-genome-assembly--contig:-NODE-4667-length-14991-cov-6.500067_pt1 | contig 14991 bp, 11 predicted proteins | sample MGYA00238148_ERZ761564 | MGnify/ENA primary metagenome ERZ761564 (study PRJEB28885, sample SAMN05720194) | activated sludge metagenome | isolation source: Anaerobic digester | place: USA...
CAATCGATAATAGCGAAGAAATAATGGTGTTGTACCAATTGTAATTTAAAGATAGTCCAAAGGACTTCTTTAAATTTTACAATGGTTAATGCCGATATAGCAAAATTCTTGTACAAATTATCATACTGCTTATTTTGTATAATCGGTATTACTTATTATATAGCAAATAATATTCAGCAGGGATATCCACTCCTAAACTTTTAGACATATTAGCATCTTGCAAAGCCTTTGCATTATCGCCCATCATATAAAATGAAAAAGATCGTCTCTGATAATGCAAACCTGATTTAGGTTGAATTGCCAATGCTTGATTAAACCAAACCATACTCTCTGGGTAGTTTTTTAAACGTTGGTAATTTAATCCAATATCAGACATCGTTTCTGGTATAGCCTCAAAAGTGAGTACCTTTTTCAAATCAGAAATCGAAGCTTCTATATTTCCTTGTTGCTCGAAACATAAGCTTCGAGCAACATAAGTTTCTTTGCGATTTGAATCAATTTTTAAAGACTCGTTTAAATAAAAGAGTGCACTATCTAAATTACCCTGCTTACCAAAAAGATTTCCAATATTGGTCAGTAAGAGAGGGTCATTTCGTTTTATTTGTAATGCATTTTTATAATCCTTCCAAGCCATCTCATCTTTGCCTTGATTAAAATAGATATTGCCTCTATTAATTAAAGCTTCTTGCTCAATTTTATTAATTTGAATTGCTTTATTATACATCTCAAGTGCGGCTGGTGTATTACCTTCTTTTTTATAAAATAATCCACGATTGGTAAAAGCACGACTACTTGGACACACTTCGATGGCATTATCCCAAAGCGATGCAGTATCAATCCAAGTTGAAGATTGTTTATAAGTAAGAGAAACAAGAATCAATGAAATACTCCCGATCAAAGCTTTGCCAGCAATAGGTAGTTTAGCTTGATTTGAATCAGACCATTTTTGAAATAAAAGTCCAACGACAATAAAAATTCCAATGAGCGGTACATAACTATATCTGTCAGCAATCACTGCACTGCCTACCGGTTTAAATTGCAATACCAATAATAAATTAATGAGGTAAAAAAGAATTGAGAACGCGATTAACCTATTTTTTTTATGCGCCCAGATAAATCCAATGATCAAGCATACTAGAAAGGCGAGTGAAATATAATATGCAAAAGGGAGGTCGGTATTGAGTGCTGGAAATGGATAAAAGGCACATAGTTGAATTGGTACGATAGCTTTTAGGAAATACATCATGATGCCATAGGTGCCAAAGAATATTCTAAAGTGACTTGGAAAAAGAAAACTAAATGCTGTAGCCCCTTGCATTTCTTGCCCGTATAGTGTGAGCATTCCCATTGCCAAAGAAAGAATTAAGAAGGGCGTTTTTTCAAGAATAATTTTTAGATAATCTTTTCTTTCATAGTAATAATCAATGGCGAAAAGAACGATTGGGAAAATAATGGCTGCTGGTTTAGACAACATTGATAGAATAAAGAACAAGCAAACAAGAAAGAGTTTTGTAATCTTTCGATTTTCTAAATAAGAAAGATAATAAATCAATCCAAGTAAAAAAAAGCAAGTGTAGAGTACATCCTTTCGTTCTGAGATCCATACAACAGATTCAACATGAAGAGGATGAATGCCAAATAGAAGCGCACTTAGAAAGGCAATCCATATTTTTTCTTTAGTAAGTTTATAAACAAAAACAAAAACAAGTAGCACATTGAGAAGATGTAATAACAGATTGAGGAGATGATATGAAAATGGGTCATCGCCAGAGATAGCATAATTTAACGCAAACGTGAGCATGGTAAGAGGATGGTAGTTGCCTTGTAAAGGGCTTGTTAGAATTTCTTTTAAATTACTAAATGAACGTATCGCTTGGTTATTTGTTACATAGTCAGGGTCGTCCCATAAGACAAACCCAGCTTGAAAAGCTGGAATAAATGCAATTAAAGTAAGTAGGAGACAAACGAATAAATAGCCACGAATGGTTGATTTATTTTTAATAGGATTTGTTTCTTTAGATACATTTGTTACTATTTCTTCCTTACTAACAGATCGATTTATATGTTGTGAAGAAGTAATTTTTTTACCCATAGTCTTGAATCTTATTTATTATTTGACATTATTATTTTAATGTTAGATGTTTTTGATTGATGTTTAGGTATCTACTAATAAACTTCGAAGGCATAAGTATGCAACAATCATAAGTCTGTGTTACAAATATATTATATTATTCATCAATCTTTTGCTTAATATAATCTACTATAGTTGAGTGTTCAATTCCAGCCATATCGCTTAATTCTATTTCTAACGCTTTAGTACTTTGTGCTATTTCAATCAATGAAAATATCAAACTAATTGAAAAGCAAATTAGTGAAGCACCAAAAATAAGATTCGCAATGATCATTTCATCTATATAAATAAAAAATGTAGATACGATGCCTAACAGAAAACTGATAACGCCCATGAATTGCATACGTCGAACTAGTAAAATACGGTAACGTAAATTTTTTATTTGTGTATGTAATTTTTTATTTTCTATTTTTTGATTATACTGTTCATGTAATTTTCTTGCTACTGCAGCTAATCCTAAAAAGCGGTTTGTATAAGCCAATAGTACTAAGCTGATTGCAGGAAATAAAATGGCTGGTGTATTAATTGTGATATCCATGAAAATATTGTTTCATCGAAATTAGTATTTTATTAGAGAATTGTAATAAGCATATCGCTACCTAGAATGAAAATTAATTTTCAAATTGAGAATTTGTTTTTTCTTGATTCTTATTTACAGGTAATGTCATCAGCATTTTAAATAAGTCTTTAGCACATTTGAAAATGCGGGAGGATTAGGATTACAATCCAATATTCTTAATTCAATGAACTGTATTTCTAATACCGAATCCATTTCTGTAATGGTCTAATTCCAATTGGACCAAACTGTTCAGATAGCTATCGGAATCTCGGCATAATCCATTTCACAATTCAAATAGTCTTTGGGCTATTTATCATTGGATTTGGTATAATTGTATAAAAGAGTCGAATTTGTTTAAAGGGATAATGATATCTATAGAAACAATTACATGATGAAAAAATTGATTGCTTTAAAAAATTCCACCGTTTGTACATATATTAGTGTTTGATTTTATATTCAATGTATGGAAAATCTTTTTGATCATTATTTGCGCCTCAATAATATATGGATGAAAGAAAACAATTTAATAATGGTTCACCAATAAAAGGTACTTTGTCTTCGAATAAAATTACACAAGCACAATTTCAATGTCAACTTCCTAGTATAATCAGCCATATGATTGAAGGTGAAATTAAAAGAGGTAAATGTTTTGGCATTCATTTTTTTAATGCTGAAATTCATCAAGTAAAATCAATTTTAAAAGAACCAAATTTACTTGGTGTTTGGGAGGCAGATATTGAAGTGAAACATCCCAAGACTAAAGTTTTTGTCAAAAAGAAAAAGTCATCTACTTTGTTCCCACTTACATGGACGAAAACCGATCTTGCCATCAAATTAATTGAGGCATTTGCAAATGCTAAATTTACCACAAGCTATAAATCGATCGGTATTACTTCTTGTCAAATTGAAATTGTATTTATTTTTCAAAATGGTATGATTACCTCTTGTTATCCAATTTGCTAAATGTTCATGTGAATCTTATTTGGAATTGAGATTCAATTATTCCTTTGTATAGTTTTTCTTGAAAAAGAAATATTAATGAACATAAAAGTTCAGCATTTGATGTATTACCTTAGCGCGCAAATAAATGGTAGAATTTAACACAAGAGCTATCAATCAATATTTTAGAAGTCGATTTTAGATGGATAAAATGAATATGAAATAATACTTAGTGTCATTTTGAACCTTATTCAATAATTTAATTATATTTATCATTCAAAACTAATTATACATGGAACAACAAAAAACATCCATACCTACAAACTACGGCGCGCTGAGTACACTTGTGACTGTATTTTTTTTCTGGGGATTTATTGCAGCGGGCAATAGCGTATTCATTCCGTTTTGCAAACACTATTTTAATCTTGATCAATATCAATCTCAATTAATTGATTTTGCCTTTTATGGCGCTTATTATTTAGGTGCATTAGGATTGTTTATTTATACCACCTTGAATGGTAGAGATTTGGTGGCCAAATGGGGATATAAAAAAAGTATAGTGTACGGATTGGTATTTTCTGCACTTGGTGCCATTGCAATGATAGTAGCTGTAAATGGTAATACATTCGGCGGTATGTTGATTGGTTTTTTTATAGTTGCACTTGGATTTTCATTGCAGCAAACAGCCGCTAATCCTTTTGCTTTAACATTAGGTGATCCTGCAACAGGTTCAAACAGAATTAGTTTAGGTGGAAGTATAAATTCGTTTGGTACTTCAATCGGTCCTATTGTAGTTGCACTTGCTTTATTTGGCGTAACCAAAGCAAAAGACGATCAAATTAATAGTTTAAGTTTAGATAAAGTAACCATACTCTATTCTGTTGTTTGCGCTTTATTTTTGGGTGCCGCAGCCTTATTTTTCTTTTCAAAAAAAGTGCCTTCTGGTGGTAGTGATGAAAAAACAGAAAGCGCTAACAAAGCCCTTATCGCTTTAATAATTATGACTATCTTATTAGTGGTTGCTTTTGTGCCTGTTTTTTTAAGTTATAAAGAAAATCCGGTAGATGAAATAGCGAAAAAAGCAGTTGAATTAAGTCGTATGCGTTGGTTACTTTTTGGTTTGGTCATTGTGTTGGTTACCATTGTTGTTTCGTATATCAGTGCGAATAAAAAAAGCGATGGTTGGGGCGCTATGAAATATCCTCAACTTGTTTTAGGTATGTTAGCCATCTTTATTTATGTAGGTGTTGAAGTGGCTATCGGAAGTAATTTGAGTGAATTACTTAAACAACCACAGTTTGGTGGTTTTGAAGCAAAAGACGCCGCACCCTATGTTTCAATGTATTGGGGAAGCTTAATGATTGGTAGATGGGCCGGTGCAATCAATGTTTTCAGACCAGAAAAAACATTGAAGAATGTATTATTATTGATCGTTCCTTTACTTGCATTTGGTGTTGTCATTCTAATCAATACAATTGCGCAAAGTGATATGGCACCTCTTTATTGGTATGGCATTTGTGTGGTGATTTTAGTTTTGGCATTTTATGCAACGCAAGACCGACCAGCTCGAACCTTATTAGTATTTAGTTTGCTAGGCATGATTGCTATGATGGTGGGTATATTTACTGAAGGACAAATTGCAACTTACGCATTTTTAAGTGGTGGACTTTTTTGTAGCGTGATGTGGCCTTGTATTTTTTCACTAGCTACAGCTGGATTAGGAAAATACACTACACAAGGTTCAGGGTTTTTAATTATGATGATATTGGGTGGTGGTATTATACCGCCTATACAAGGAAAATTGGCTGATTTATTACAAAGTAGTCATCCAGAAGCCGTTGGGTTTGGTATTCATACATCTTATTGGATTGCTGTTGTTTGTTTCGCCTACCTTGCTTTGTTTGCATATGCAGTGAAGGGTATTTTGATAAAACAAGGTATTGATTACGACGAACAAAGTGTGGCAGCACATTAAACATTTATTATTCAATCGAAAAATTTAGTATGCAGTATAGTATAGGAATTGATATTGGTGGCACAAACTGTGTGATGGGTATCGTTGATAAAATGGGCACTATACTTTTTGAATCAGAATTGATTACAAAAGATTATCCCTTAATTGAAGATTTTGTTGAGGCAACTTATCAACAACTCATTCCAGAAATTCAGAAGTTAAAAGCCAAAAATTTTAAAGGAATTGGTATAGGCGCACCAAATGGAAATTTCTATCACGGAACAATTGAATTCGCTCCAAATTTAAAATGGAAAGGAGTTGTCCCACTCGCCAAATTATTTGCCGAAAAATTTAAATTAGAGTCTACTGTTACCAATGATGCAAATGCCGCAGCCATTGGCGAAATGATGCATGGCGCTGCAAAGGGAATGAATGATTTTATTGTAGTAACCCTCGGAACGGGTGTTGGTAGCGGTTTTGTTGCCAATGGTAAAATGATCTATGGACATGATGGATTTGCTGGCGAACTTGGTCATACCATCGCTGTGCGAAATGGCCGACTTTGTGGTTGTGGTCGATTAGGTTGTTTAGAAACCTATACTTCAGCAACAGGTATTGTTAGAACCGCAGTTGAATTTTTAAGTGAGAACGGTAAAAAATCAAGCTTGAGTAAAATTCAACATATAACTTCAAAAGATATTTATGATGCAGCAGTTGAAGGTGATGAATTAGCACTTGAAATTTTTGAATTTACAGGTAAAATTTTGGGACAAAGTTTGGCCGATGCAATTGCAATTACAAGTCCTGAGGCTATTATTTTATTTGGAGGATTAGCCCAAGCAGGCAAGTATATTTTTGAGCCAACCCGAAGACATATGGAAGATAATTTACTTCAAATTTATAAAGGAAAAGTGAAGCTTTTACCTTCTGAATTAAAGGAAAGCGATGCGGCCATTTTGGGTGCGGCTGCTTTGGTTTGGAGTGCTTAAATGTTTTAGATTTCCATTGCGCTAACTTTTTATTGCTTATATGATATAGAAATTTTATTCAATCTAATCACGGTGGTTTGAATACTTTAGCAAACTAACCCAAATTTCGCAGTTGAATTTCAGCAGCCTACTTTGGGTTGAATACATCTGCACTACGCACTTAAGTGGGTGTAAAAAAGTAAGCAATTCATGGAAACAATATTTTCAACAGACTATCAATCAATTCTCGATAAGATGAATCAAATTGATCCCATAAAATATGGCAAAACTCGAAATTTTGTGGATGGAGATGTGAGCTATTTGTCGCCTTATATTTCTCGTGGCGTGATCAGCACCAAACAAGTTTTAGAAAGCGTTTTACAAAAGGGATATCAACCACAACATATTGAACAGTTTATTAAGGAACTATGTTGGCGCGATTATTTTCAACGAGTAGGTCAAGTTAAAAATGTAAGTGAAGACATACGACAAGAACAACACCCTGTTACGAATGATGAGCTTTCAACAGAAATTGTTAATGGCAATACAAGCATTGAAGGTATTGATATTGCAATCAAAAATTTATACAATAAGGGTTATATGCACAATCATTGCAGAATGTATATTGCCTCTCTTGCTTGCAATATTGGCAAATCATATTGGTTTCATCCAGCAAAATGGATGTATTATCATTTATTAGATGGCGATTGGGCTAGCAATGCTTGCAGTTGGCAGTGGGTTGCTGGTGCCAATAGCAATAAAAAATATTTCGCCAATCAAGAGAATATAAACAAGTTTACAAATACTTGTCAAAGTAATACATATTTAGATTTAACTTATGAAGAACTCGAGCAACTAGAAACGCCTATGCGTTTGAGGCATACTCAAAAATTATTACTTGAAACAAAATTACCACCAAGTGATGCATTTGTACCTGATGCAAATCTGCCAACCTTTATTTATAATTATTATAACCTCGATCCTCAATGGCATAAAAATGAAATAGGTAACAGGATTTTATTATTAGATCCTGCGTTTTTTTTAGCATATCCTATTAGTGAAAAATGCATTCAATTTATGTTGGCAATTAGTCAAAATATTAAATCAATAAAGATATTTGTTGGTTCCTTTGAATTGCTTTGTCAACGATATCAACTTAAAACAATTTATTTTAAAGAGCAGCCACTCAATCAACAGTATAAAGGAATAGAGGAGCCAAGAGACTGGATAACGGATAAAGTAGTTGGCTACTTTCCCTCTTTTTTCTCCTATTGGAAAAAAGTAGAAAAGCAAGTTTTTAAAAAAAAATAGTTGTGTTAAATGAAACAAGAAATTTCGATTGTTTGGTTAAAAAGAGATCTACGCTGGACAGATCATGAAGCACTCTATATGGCACAAAAACAAGGGATGCCTATCTTACTCATTTATTGTTTCGAGCCAAGTATGATGCAGTATGAAGATAGTGATATTCGTCATTGGCGATTTGTGTATCAATCGTTACAAGACATGCAAAAGAAGTTGGATTGTATCAATTCAAAAATTTTTATTTTTCATGACGAAGTTTTAAATATATTTTTAAAATTGGATGAAGTATATCGTATTCAATATATCTTTTCACATCAAGAAACGGGTAATAAACTTAGTTACGACAGAGATATAAGCATCAACAAATTTTGTATCGAACATGATATAATTTGGAAGGAATTTCAACAAAATGGTGTGATACGAAAATTAAAATCGAGAAGGGATTGGGAGAAAAGATGGAAGGAGAAAATGCTTGAGCCTCCTAAATATATTGATGAAGGATTTCAAAATTATATAAATTTGAATGAGTCATTTTACCAATCGTTCAAGGGGCAACCGCTTGCTAATGAAATTACAAGTCCGAATAATAATTTTCAACCTGGTGGTGAAACATTTGCATGGCAATATTTGAAAAGCTTTTTAAAAGATCGGTATATGAACTATTCGAAGCATATTTCAAAACCGGCTTTAAGTCGAAAGGGATGTAGTCGCATTTCGCCCTATCTGAGTTATGGTAATATCAGTATGCGAATGGTTTATCAATGCACCATGCAGCATTATGAACACGCAAAAAATAAGAAAGCACTTTTGAATTTTATTTCTCGCTTGCATTGGCATTGTCATTTTATACAAAAGTTTGAAGATGAATGTCGAATGGAATTTGAGAATATAAATACCGCCTATGATGAATTAGTGAAACCAAAAAATGAAGACTATATTTTAGCATGGCAAGAGGGGCAAACAGGTATTCCGATTATTGATGCATGCATGCGTTGTTTGGTTGCCACTGGCTATATCAATTTTAGAATGCGCGCAATGGTAGTCTCGTTTTTTGTATTTAATCTTTGGCAAGATTGGCGTGAGCTTCATTTTTTAGCAAGACAATTTTTAGATTATGAACCAGGTATTCATTACCCGCAACTACAAATGCAATCGGGTGTAACGGGCATTAATACAATTCGAATTTATAATCCAATTAAAAACTCACAAGAACATGATGAAGAAGGTAAGTTTATTAAAGAATGGGTGCCTGAATTAAGAAATATTCCAATCGACTTTTTACATGAGCCTTGGAAAATGACTTCAATGGAACAAAATTTGTATCAAGTATTGATAGGGAAAGATTATCCTCTACCTATTGTTGATATTGAAGCAACTAGAAAAATAGCAAGCGATATTGTTTGGCATTTTCGAAAAAAGGATGAAGTGAAGATTGAAGGAAATAGAATTTTGAAAAAGCATGTAAATGCAAATAGTATTACAAATCAGCCTAAGCGTCAAATTAAATCAAAAGGTAAAACAACATGAAACTAGGTATCATTTTTCCACATCAGTTATTTGAGCAAAACATGCTCATTGAAAATTGTGATACAATTTATTTAGTTGAAGAATGGTTGTTCTTTAAGCAATATCATTTTCATAAACAAAAATTGGTGATGCATAGAGCGAGTATGAAGTTTTATGCCTCATACATTTTGTCTAAGAAGAAAAAGCTCGTTTATATTGATTCGTTGAATGAGTTGTCAGATATACGAAAACTTATTCCTTACTTACAATCAATTGGTATGACAGAAATTGAATATTATGATACAACGGATCATTGGCTTGAGAAAAGATTGACTAGCGCTTGCAGAACAGCTCTCGTACAAACTGTTCAACATAGCACTCAATTATTCATGAATACTACTGAAGAGAATATCCAGTTTTTTTCTGATAGAAAGCGCATGTTTCAAACAGATTTTTACAAATATCAAAGAAAAAAAAATAATCTATTATTAGAAAAGGATGGCCAGCCCACTGGCGGTAAATGGACTTATGATGACGAGAATCGTTTGAAATATCCTAAAGGAAAAACGCCGCCTAAAATGAATGTATTAATTGTGAACGAATTTTATGAAGAAGCGATACAATATGTCGAAACATATTTCTCGAGCAATTATGGTAAAGTAAATCTTGATTTTATTTATCCAACCACATTTGATGAAAGCAAGAAATGGTTGCAAGATTTTTTCGAAACTCGATTTGACGAATTCGGTGCATATGAAGATGCAATCGTTTTAAATCAAAGCATATTGCATCATAGCGTTTTAACACCTATGCTTAATATTGGATTACTTACACCACAATTTGTAATTGATGAAACATTGAAGTATGCAGCACTTCATGAAGTTCCAATGAATTCATTAGAGGGTTTTACTCGACAAATTATAGGATGGCGAGAATTTATTAGAGCTGTTTATGAATTAAAAGGGAGCGATGAAAGGATGAAAAATTATTTTGGGTTCACACGAAAAATACCGCCATCATTTTGGAATGGCACCACTGGTATTGAGCCAATAGATACTACTATTCAAAAAATTTTGAAAACTGGATATTGTCATCATATTGAGCGTTTAATGGTAGTAGGGAATTTTATGTTGCTATGCGAGTTTGATCCGAATGAGGTGTATCGATGGTTCATGGAATTATTCATTGACTCCTATGATTGGGTAATGGTTCCCAATGTGTATGGTATGAGTCAATTTGCAGATGGCGGTTTGATGGCAACAAAACCCTATATCAGTGGCAGTAATTATTTGATGAAAATGAGTGATTATAAGAAAGGAGAATGGCAAATTATTTGGGATGGATTATTTTGGCGATTTATGCATAATCATAGAGATTTCTTTTTGCGAAATCCGAGATTAGGTATGTTGGTACGAAGTTTTGATAATATGACAGACGAAAAACAGAAAGCACATTTAAACAATGCGACTGCATTTTTAAAATCAATGTCAGAATAAGAAATCGTGTTTTATCAATGAATGTATAAGTGATTCGTTTTCTATTTCATCATCCACGAACCGCCAACACTGATTACATTATCAAGTTCTAAATAGTTTTGATAAGTGTCTAATGACAAGCCTCCTGTTGGACAAAATTTAATATTTGGAAAAACTTGACCATAGGTTTTAAGTGCTTCGTATCCACCAAATAAATGAGCTGGGAAAAATTTGAATGTATCCCATGATTGTGATAAGCCTTGTATAATATCACTTGGAGTTGCAACACCTAGTATAAAAGCAATTTTACTATTTTCGAAAGCTTCAAAGAGTGATGAATGGATACCTGGACTCACCATAAAATCGATCTCTAATTCAACAGCTTTTGCAACTTGATCAGGATGGGTAATGGTACCCATGCCAATATCTATTTTATTGCCAAATTTTTCTCTAACCATTCGAATGGCATCATAAGCGATGGGCGTGCGCAAAGTAATTTCAATACAATGAATTTGTGAATTAAATAAACGATTCACTGTGGGCTCAATTTCATTTAATTGATGAAATGTAACCACTGGAATGATTGGATGTTTTTTTAAAATGCCGCGGATATTATTTTGAGTCATGATAAGTAGTTCTTTATTAAATAAGGATAGTAGAATTTTAATTGCCTATAAAAAACTTGCGCCATCTTCACTTGAAGAGACAAGGTTTCTTAAATTTGAAAAAAGCTCTCGTCCAAAACCAAAGGTATTTGTATTGTCTTTAATAGAAGCTTCTCTTTCCTTTACAATTTCAAAATTTAAACAACTAAGTTCTCCTGAGTTAGCATCTAGTCTAATCAAGTCACCTGTTCTAATTTTTGAAATCATACCACCATCTTTTGCTTCTGGGGTTAGATGAATAGCTGCAGGTACTTTACCCGATGCACCCGACATTCTTCCATCCGTTAATAAGGCTACTTTATAGCCACGTAATTGTAATATACCTAAAGTGGGTGTAAGTTTATGTAATTCAGGCATGCCATTTTGTTTAGGCCCTTGGAATGGAAGAACTGCAATAAAATCGCGATCTAATTCACCCCGCTTAAAGGCTAAAATTAAATCTTCTTGTTCGTTAAATACGATGGCTTCTGCCTCAACAAGCATATGATCTGCACTCACTGCAGCTGTTTTAATAACGGCTCTACCAATATTGCCATGTAACATCACGATGCCACCTTGTGGTAAAAAAGGTGATTCAACAGGACGAATAATATCTAAATTTAAACTTTCTGTTGGTCCATCTACCCAAGAAATTTCACCATGATTTATTTTAGGTTCTTTAGTAAATTGGGTTAATCCTTTTCCTAAAATTGTATTTACATCTTCATGAAGCAAACCATTTTTTAGCAAAGTATTTATTACAAATGACATGCCGCCCGATGCATGAAAATGATTCACATCGGCTGGTCCATTTGGATAGATACGCGTTAATAAAGGAACAGCTGTTGATAGATCAGCAAAATCTTGCCAATTAATTTTTATGCCTGCTGAATTTGCCATCGCAATTAAATGAATGGTATGATTGGTTGATCCTCCTGTTGCTAATAAGCCAACTAAACCATTCACAACCACTTTTTCGTCGTAGATATTGCAGAATGAATGATCTAATGAATTAGCTTGGCAATTATCACTCAATACTTTAATAGCATACTCAGTCAGTAATTCTCTTAATTCGGTGTCAGGGTTCACGAAGCTAGAACCTGGTAATTGCAGTCCCATAATTTCCATCAGCATTTGATTGCTATTGGCAGTGCCATAAAAGGTGCAAGTGCCTGCAGAGTGATATGAATCAGATTCGCCTTTTAGTAATTCCTCTCTACCAATTTTACCTTCAGCAAAATCTTGTCTGATTTTAGCTTTCTCATCATTGGTGATGCCTGATTTCATAGGTCCACCTGGTATAAAGATGGTTGGCAGATGACCAAATTTCAAACTTCCAATCACTAGACCCGGAATAATTTTATCGCAAATGCCCAGACAAATTGTACCATCAAACATATTATGTGAAAGCGATACCGCAGTTGCTAATGCAATCACATCTCTGCTAAAAAGCGAAAGTTCCATGCCGGGTTGACCTTGTGTAACACCATCGCACATGGCTGGCACACCACCTGCTACCTGCGCTACTGCATTATACTTACGTGCATAGGCTCTTATTTTTTCTGGATAGTTTTCATATGTTTTGTGGGCAGAAAGCATATCGTTATATGCAGTAACAATTCCAAAATTCGCCACTTTCAAATCAGCTAATTTTTCTTTTTCATCATGTACACAACCAGCGAAACCATGAGCTAAATTACCACAGCTTAAAACATTACGCGACACACCTTCATGAAAGGCATGATTCATTTGTGCTAAGTAAGCTGCTCTTGACAACTTGCTTCGTTCTATGATTCGATTGGTAACTTCTGTTATCGTTTGATGTATCATGATCTTAAGGGTTTTTATTTTTTATCAGCGTAAAATATTTTCAACGGTTCATGTAGTGGAGATAAGAAATGCGAAATAGGTAAATCTTGTACAATAGCGGCATTCAATACTTGTTTTTTAGAAGCCCCCTGAATCATTAAATAGATAGATTTACTTTGTAAAAGAAGTGATTTTGAACAAGTAATTCTATGACTTGGTTCTGTTGGTGATTTAGTTGAAATAATACATGGCGTTGAGCTTTTTAAATCATTCTCTGAGTTTTTATCTCCTGGAAAAAGTGAAGCAGTATGCCCATCTTCTCCCATACCTAAGACAGAAACACTGACTTGTTTTTTAAATATAAAGTAAGCAATATTTGTTTCAACTAGATTTTCTTCTTCATTATTTGTATTGTACACCATTGGTATAAAATTAGCGAAGGCGGCCTCATTTTTTAATAAATTATCTCGAACCAATTTTTCATTACTGGCTTCATGTGTTGAAGGTACAAATCTTTCATCAACCAAACCTATGGTAACCTTTGACCAATTTAATTGTTTGAGTGAAAGTAAATGAAACATGCCGATGGGGGTTGTGCCACCCGAGACTAATAAACTAGCTTTGCCAACTAATTCAATATCATGTATTAGTTTTTGCGCAATTTCATTAGCCAATTTTTGCTCTAATTCTTTAAAGGATTCAAAAGGTATAATTTTCATTTTAAAGTTTTATTTCCCAACTGTCTTCTCCCTGCATAATATTGTCAACTGGCCCCCACGAACCTGCTTCATAAAGGATATTGGATTGATTGGCTAATTTCCAACTATTTGAAATTGATTCAGTCCATTTCCAAGCAGCCACTAATTCATCTTGACGCATAAAAAGGGTTTGATTTCCTCGAATCACATCGATTAATAATCTTTCGTAAGCCTCCGGGAATCGTTCTTTAAATGTATCACTATAATCCAATTTTAGAGAAATAGGCATGTATCGATATCCACCTGGTCCTGGTATTTTTGTCATTTGAACCAATTCAATTCGTTCTTCTGGTTGTAAGCTGATGATCAGCTTATTATTTGACATTTTTTCTTGTGATGGAAAAATATTGTGTTTGACTGTTTTGAAATTGATGATGATTTCAGAATATCTTTTTTTTAATCTTTTACCAGTGCGTAAATAAAAGGGAACATCTTTCCAACGCCAATTGTCTACAAATGCTTTTATAGCAACATAGGTTTCAGTCTTCGATTCATATTTTTCAATTCCTTCGAGATAAGATCCTACTTCTTTTCCATCAATAGATCCTCGAGTATACTGGCCTTTTATAGTATGAGTTAAAACCGAATTTTTTGTAAAGGGTCGAAGCGCATTCAAAACTTTTAATTTCTCATTTCTAACTTGGTCGGCTTCTAAAATATTAGGTGGTTCCATGGCCACTAAACAAAGTAGTTGTAGCAAATGATTTTGAATCATATCTAATAGTGCACCACTATTGTCGTAATAACCTGCTCTGTTTTCAACGCCTAAATTTTCAGCTACTGTAATTTGAATATTGTCGATATTTTCGGAGTTCCATGCTTTTTCAAAAAGGTTATTTGTAAATCGAAGTACCATTAAATTTTGAACAGTTTCTTTCCCAAGATAATGATCAATTCTATAAATTTGATTCTCGTTAAAAGCTGCACTAATTTCATCATTAAT
>ENA-UOWO01004668-UOWO01004668.1-activated-sludge-metagenome-genome-assembly--contig:-NODE-4668-length-14990-cov-5.585604_pt1 | contig 14990 bp, 13 predicted proteins | sample MGYA00238148_ERZ761564 | MGnify/ENA primary metagenome ERZ761564 (study PRJEB28885, sample SAMN05720194) | activated sludge metagenome | isolation source: Anaerobic digester | place: USA...
CGGGAACCATCGACCTGGACAGCGGCAAGATCGCCGGCGTTAATCCCAATCTCCCCTTCTGGTCGGACCGTAAACCGTCGGAACTGATCCCTCTCGATTGGGCGGTTCCGGTTGTCTACGATAACGACGCCAACCTGATGTGCCTCGGCGAAGCCTGGCTGCGCGGGGCAAAGGGATTGACGGTCGGCATCACAGTGGGCAGCGGTATCGGCTGCGGTTTCGTTGTGGACGGCAAAGTCTTTCACGGCGCCCACGGCTGGGCGATGGAGCTGGGCCATGTGACCAGCGTTCCGGATGGCGAAAGCTGTTCCTGCGGAAGGAAAGGCTGTCTGGAAGCCTACGCCTCGGTTGACGGCATCAGGCACAGGATGTTACGCGATCAGGAAATTCCAGCGACTTCGAAAGATCTTTCAGGGCTGAGCGGGATCCTGGATCTGCGCCAAAAGTATCAACCGGTCGCCAAGATAATAGACGAGGGCATGCAGATCCTGGCAGCGGGCATCGCCAATCTGGCCGTGCTGGTCGATCCGGATAGGATCGTGATCGGCGGCGGGGCGATGGAAGGCGGCCTGTATAACTGGATGGCCTTGAAATCTTTGATCGAAACCAGGCTGCCGTCCCTGAACCGCGCGAAAACCGCTTTGGAAGAGGCTCGGGCAGGCAACCGGGCGGGCGTATTGGGCGCGATCGTGCTGGCTTCGCAAATTCCAGATCTCCAATAGGAACGGAACTTGCTTGTCTATGTAGGCATTATAATTCAGGAGTGTCCATTATGAAAAAGGCACTGTTTTTCGCGACCCTGATCGGTATTCTGTTGCTGGCGGCGTCAGCGGTGTACGCAAAAAGCGCCGGGGTTTTGGATCAAATCATGATCAGCCCCAATCCGATGGATAAATTCACTGTTATCACCCTTACTTTCAACCAGGCCTCCAATATCGGTGTAAATATCGAAACCGATATGGGAGTGGTGGTCAAAACCCTTTACTGGGGACCGGCGAACGAGCAAATTGTCCTGACCTGGGATCGCATCGGCGACGACGGGACCACGACACCCAGCGGTTCTTACCTGCTGGTAGTCAACTTTGAGGGGCGTTACACATCGACTAAAAAGACGGTTATCCTTAAGTAACATACTGGCATAACTCAAACCCCACAAGCAAAAAAGTCCTCCGCGGACTTTTTTGTTTTTCCGGGTATTTTTCCCATCCTCCCCATCTGATTTCCGATCCCGGCCGGAAAAGCCTTTGCGGCCACTCCCGCTCCCATATTCTTCCCGCAAGCCCTAACCGCTTTGTCAGTAAAAGCTTGACAGATTTTGAGTCCGGAAAAATTATACTAGCAGTTTGGGAAAAACTACTTTATGCGAGATTATATTTGGACCGCCCGGGAAAAGGACAAAACCTCTTGGCAGGCGTGAAAACCGGCCCTGTAATCCTTTGCGCGAAAAGAGGTAACGTCCCCAGCACAGTATGAGATTATTCATCAACGCCTCACTGCCCACTTCCTCCTCAGCCTGCAAAAAGGTAAATGTGCTCTTTGAGGAGACGATCGTCAGGATTTCCCAGGACGAGATCAGATCCGAGGACATTGCGGAAACCATCGACCTGCAAGGCCGGATCCTGTTGCCCGGGGGCGTGGATCCGCACAGCCATGTCATCTCTGAGGCGGATCCCTCAAAAACCCTTGAGCGGGTCAGTAAAAGTGCCATCAGCGGCGGCTGGACGACCCTGGCCGAACTCAGCTATTTCAATCCCCACCCGCTTTTTTCCCTGCAGGATATGAAATCCGCGGCCAAGGCCATTGACGCCAACTCCCATGTGGACATGGCCCTCTGGGGCAACGTCAACATCGACGATTATCCCTACCACGCGGAAGCGGCGCTGGAACTCTGGAGCCGCGGCGCGGTGGGCCTGGCGCTGATGACGCCATCGCCCAACCCGGCCATCCCGGAGCTTTCCTTCACCGAAATCATGGATCTTTTTATGGACATCTACGAAAGCGACACAGCTTTCGCGTTCCAGGGCTTTGACACGGAAAGCGGCTCCCAATTCAGCTTTGCCGCCCAAAGCGCCGCCATCAAGAAGATCCTGCGCCGCATGCAGGAAAATCCCATCCACATCCCGCGCGTGGCCTCGTTTCCCACCATCGAGTTCATCAACAGCATCTCCAAGCGCTCGGACATCTCCTTTTCGATGTGCCTGGCGGATCTGATGCAGCTCTTTTCCAAGGTCAAAACCGGCTTGCAGAGCGACCTCGAGGAATACGGCGACCTCTTTTTCGAACTGCTGCGCAGTAACAAGATCTATATGCTTTCGAACAACACGCTGCCTGCTTCCGTGCCGGCCGGAACGTCGGAGGCCTTTGCCGGCGCTTCGGAAAAACTGCTGCCCTATTCCTATTTATGGGCGTTGTCCGAACTATGGAAAAACCGCAAGGTCCCGCTGGCCACGGTGCTTAAGATGACCAGCGAAAACGCCGCCAAACGCCTTGGCCTCTACCCCGCCAAAGGCTGTCTGGAAGCAGGTTCGGACGCCGATTTCGCCATCTACGACCCGGAGAAAACCACGGCCTTCAAAGCCCCCGACGGCTCTTCCCACGAGTTGCAAGGCGCTTTCGAAGCCGTCTGGCTGAGAGGCAAAAAAGCCTGGTCCAAAGGCAAGGCTGCCTCAGCTGCGGGAGCTTTCCTGCCCCGCGGCGCCAGTCCCAAACGCCGTCACAATTCACTCACCTGGCTCTAAGCTATCCCCTGGAGGATAAATGGATAACCTGTTATACCTGAAAAGCGTTCTGGACGCCCATCCCGAGCTCCAATACGAGATCTCGGAACGCGCCTGGAGCACGGATTTTCTGCGCTTTTACCACAGCCAGACCAATTACAACATCAGCAAGGACAACCTTTCGCTCTCGGCGGTCGTTTACAAAGGCAAAAAGTCTTTCAATTTCAACCTGGACAACGCCACGCCGGAAAAGATCGATGCCGCCGTGCGCGACGCCCTGGCCGTGATCGACAAACTGCCCGAGGATCCGGATTTCGTGGATCTGGAAAACGACCTCACTCTGGCCGCTCCGCGTCCCTTGAAAAATAACATCAAGGCCATCCCGCTGGCGCTCAAGACCCGTATCCTGGCCAACGTCTCGGCCGCCGCCATGATGTACGATTTTGACATCTTTGGCACCTTCGTCTGCAATTACCAGAAATACCGCCTCATCAACAGCAACGGCCTGGACAAAAGCAGCGCCACCTCGCCCATCTATCTCGAGGTCAAGGCCGTCCACAACAAATCCCAGATCACGGTCCTGGAAACCTTTGGCGGTGAGGATTTCGACTATTTCGACGATCAGGATTTCACCGAGCGCCTCGTCCAGAAGATCAAATACTGCGCCAATCCGGTCATCGACGCCGAGCCCGGCCATTACGACGTGATCCTCGCCCCGCGCTGCCTGGCGGAATATACTTCATACCTGACCTATGGCATGAGCGCGCGCGCCCTTGACCAGCACAGCAGCTTTTTCGAGGGAAAGGTCGGCCAGAAGGTCTTTCCGGAACACATCACGATCGTGGACGATCCTTCCGATCCGGAAATGATCCGCGCCGATTACGGTTCCGACGGACACATCTACCGCTTTTTGCCGCTCATCGAGCAGGGCGTTTTTCGCAACTTCCTCTGCAACAACTACTTCTCCCATAAAACCGGCCAACCCAAAAACGGCAACACCGCCTCCTGCCTGAAGATCGCCCCCGGGGCCAAAACCCTGGACGAACTTTTCGCCGGCGTCAAAAAAGGCCTGTACATCTCCAGTTTGCACTACATGAATTTCATCAATCCCCGCGAGACCTCGCTGACCGGCCTGACCCGCGACGGAACTTTCCTGATCGAAGACGGCAAGATCACCAAGGTCGTGAACAGCCTCCGTTTCACCGAACGCATCGACCGCATCCTGAACAACGTCGCCGAACTCGAAAACCGTTGCTACACCATCCCCTATTCCGGCAATTACGAAAGTTTCGACGTCGAGACCGTGAAGGCGCCTCACGCCCTGGTCCGCGATTTCAACGTCACATCATCCACCCATACGATATAGGAGGACAGCCATGGAACAACTTATCAAACAGACACTTAGCAAACTCGCGCTGCCGGAAGTCACGTTCGCCGACGTGCGGATCACCCGGACCGACAACGAAGGCATCTACTTCCAAAACGGCTTTTTGCGCGGTTACGGCAGCAGCATGGATGCCCTGGCCATCGGCATCAGGGTCCTGATCAACGGCTGTTGGGGCTTTGCCGGCTCGCATGATCTATCCGCGGCCTCTCTGGAGCGCCTCGTGAAAACAGCGGTCGAAAACGCCCGCCAGGGCGGTAATTTCACCAAAACGAAGGTCGAATTTCCCGCGTTGCCGGCTACCCAGGCCACCTATCACCACCAGCCCGAGGCCGATCCCTTCGCCTTGCCCAAAGAGGAAAAAACCGCCTACCTGCAGAAGCTCGCCCAGGCCCTCAAGCCCGCCGGCAAGATCGTCCACTCCATGGTTTCAGCCCAATTCATGCGCCAGGAAAAGTATTACGCCAATAGCGAAGGCACTTTTTCCCACACTTCCTATTACAACACTTTGCCCGTAATGGAGGTCATCGCCGCGGAAGGTTCGCAGATCCAGTCGCGTACCTGGCCCGGCCATATGAGCGCCGGACGCGGCGGCTTCGAACTCTTTAAAAAACAGAAATTCGACGAAAACACCGACCGCATTCTGAAAGAGGCCACGGACCTCCTTTCCGCGCCGACGATCGCAGAGGAGCGCGCCGACATCATCATCGGCAGCGGCCACCTCGCCCTCCAATTGCACGAATCAGTGGGCCACGCCACCGAGGCCGACCGCATCTTTGGCATGGAGATCTCCTACGCCGGAAAAACCTTCATCAAGCCGGCCATGATCGGCACTTTCCAATACGGCTCGCCCCTCGTCAACATTTTCAGCGACAGCACAGACCCCGCCGGCTTGGGATTCCATCCCGTCGACGACGAAGGCGTGCCGGGCAAAAAAGTGGACATCATCAAAGACGGAATTTTGGTCAACCAGCAAACCTCGCGCCAGATCGCGCATTTGCTGGGTTTGAAGCCCTCCTCGAACATGAAGGCCTCCTACGCGGACGATTTTCCGCTGGTGCGGATGACCAATTTTTGCCTCGCGCCCGGAAGCGGGACCCTAGACGAGCTGATCAAAGACACCGGGAAGGGATACCTGTTCGATTTCACCAAAACCTGGAGCATCGACGACAACCGCAACAACTTCCAGTTTACCACCGAAATCGGCTATAAAATTGAAGACGGCAAGATCACCGGAATCGTGAAGGAACCTACGTATTTCGGCATCACCAAGGATTTCTGGAATGCTTGCGACCGCGTTTGCGGACCCGAGGAATGGGGCTACCACAGCACCTTCCATTGCGGAAAGGGCGAACCGGGACAGATCATGCAGCTGTCCCATGGCGTGTCACCAGCCCGGTTTAAGAACATCAATGTCAGCGTCAAGATCTGAGCGGTCTTTTTGCCGGCTTGGACAGATGTATAAGTTAACAAATCTGATCTAAACAAGGAGCAGACATGAAAGTAGTGCAGGTGATCCTGTCCCTGTTGATGGTTATCGCCCTGATCATCCCGGCGATATTGGCCAACCAGACCCTAAAGGAAAAGAATGAGGCCGCCACGCCGCTGCCCATGGAGCAGTTCAAATCTTTTCTGGAAGCGCGTTACGGCGGCCCGGTGGAACTTTTGGCCTGGTCCAAGCCCGGCGACAGCTGCGAAATTTACCTGAAAAAAGTCGCGGCTGATTCCACCTATGTTTACGGCGCTCCCGAATCCTTCGTCAAATTGCAGACCAAGGACGGCACGCAGTGGTTCTACAACCGCCTGGGCGAATTCATCGACACCACGCCCTACGCCCCCAAACCAACCAAATAGACAGCTGAGTTTTTTCCCGGGAGAAATTGGCTTTCGCTGCTCTTTCTCCCCGCTCGAACTTTTATTTACAGCCCCGCCCCGGGAATCCGTGGCTGGCTGGAGAACTCCTCGGGATACTCTGGAGAAGCTCTGGGGAGGCTGCTGAGGGCGGTGTCACTGGAATTTCCCAGCCTGGAAAAAAGGCGATGTCCGCAAACTGAGCGGACTCTCGCTCCGTCAGAAGGCAATACTGCTATGAAAAAACCCGGGACGCAAATCCCGGGTTTCTTTTCTGTGGAGGCAGAATGATTGCTCAGCCTAAGCGGAAAAAACTGCGCTGCAGGCGTGAGTAATGCTGGGTCCAGACATGGAGGATGTGCAAATCCGGGACTTGGGTGCTCGTTGAGTTGCTGTCATGAACCGGATTCTTTATCGCATCCTTCTGGAAAGAAGTGTGGTCGGCGTTGCTCATTGTCGGGAAAGGGCTTCTTTTGATCGTCTTCATTTTGAACTCCTGTAAATTTGTCAATCTACCTATCTAACGGATGGGCGATGGCAAGTGTTGGAGTTTTTTTTCGCGGCGGCCCGGCTTCCCTACCCGCAAGCCTCTCCGGAAGGGACTTTTATCCTTTATTGGGGAGATTCCGGATAACCCTGTTTACCCTCTTTTGTTAGCTTTCTTTGCCGGTTGCGGCCAGAAAATCGTCAATGGTGCGCTGGTCGCCTTCCACTGATCTCAGGCTGTAGAGATTGACCTTCCCCTGTTTTTCCATCTGGACTGCCGCCAGTGCCCTCAGGTGGACGCTCATTTTTTGGGCCGACCAGCCGCAATCCAATTTGGCGCAGATCTCATTGGCGGTGAGCGAAGTCTCCGTCAACAGGCTGAGGATCCGGCGGTTGAAAGAGGCAATTTCCGGAGTTTCGCCGACGGGAGGGGCCGTCTCTGGGGGCGGGGACGGAACCCTGATCACGGTCGGATAGTGCGCCCGGCCCAACATATCCACGGGGATGGCGCCTTTGACGATCAGCTCGGAATTGGCGGCTTTCTCGCCCGGTTGGGGGATCCTGACGAAGAGCGCCCTGCCCTTTTTCAGTAACTCGCGCAGCGCCGGGGCTTCCTGGGCAAAAGCTTCCGCCACATAAAAATGGTTGGCCAGATTTCTGACCAGGGCATCTCCCAGAGTATCGTGTCCGGATTTCCGGGGTGCCCGGGGATGGAGCGCGCTCACGAAAAGTATATCGCCTTTCTGGACCTGCCTGGCATACGCCCGGTAGCCAAAGCCAAAGGTCAACACTCCCTGCGCCAACACTACGATGCCCCGCCCTTTGTGTTTCAAGGCGCAATCGAGGGCGGCCTTGCCGGCGCCTTTGGCGGTTCCGCTGACCAGCATCCTGCCGGCTGCAGCTGCCGTTCGCGCGACGGCTTCCGTGAAGCGTAAGGCCTTGGGGCTGGCTTTCACAGGTCCGTAAACGGTGAGGGAATCTTCGTTCAAAAGTTTCCGGTCGCCCCTTACATAGAGCACCGGCGGCGCGGCCAGTTTCAGCCTGTCACGCAGGATTTTCGGGTAGTCGGGGTTGGTGAGCGGAATGATATCAAAGCCCTGGCTGAACAGATTATCGGCCAGAAAAGAATTTTCGGGAATGAGGTATCTGGCTTCCAGCAGGATTTGCACATCTTTGTGGTCGAGGTTGTATTCCTTGATCCAGGCATCGGTTCCCAGGGAAAAAAAATCCGCCAGCGTGGAGCCGTGATCGTTATAGATCCGGCTGACCAGGCTGTTGATTTTGAGTTCTGTCCACCGTGATAAATGTGCGACAGTCAACCAATGCGCTGCTTGAGATTCCATTCAACCTTCCCGTTTGAGGACATTTTATTCCCAACCGCCGTTTTGTCAACCCCTACCCGTATCAGCCCGATCGCACGGGACTTTTGATCCTTCGGTTTCCGGGATCCCCTCCGCGCCGGGCCAGGCGTAGTCGTGTTTTTCCAACGCCCGCTTCCGCTGCGGCCAATCCGGGAGTTGGCGGTACATAATGCCCCGGAAGCGGACATCGTGGTTGCTGGCCAGAAGGTGCGCCAGTTCGTGGACGACGATGTATTCCAGGCAGGCGTCGGAATATTTGGCCAGTTCGAGGTTGAGCAGGATGCGCCGGGTGCGGGTGTTGCAGGTTCCCCAACGCGAGCTCATGTTCCGGATGGAAAAGCCTTCCGCCTGGACCCCGAGCGTTTCCTCCCATTTTTTGAGCATCGGTTTGGCCCGCTCCTCCAGCAAATAACGCCGCCATTCGTCCAAAATCCGCGCCCGCTGTTCCGGGCCGCTGCCGGATTTGACACAGAGTTCGATGGCGTTTTCCCGGACCGTGACCCGGTTGATGGCGGAATCCTCAAGGACTTTCAGGACGTAGGGACGCCCGGCCAGCCAGTGGATCTCGCCGGAAACAAATTCCAATGGCGGCGGATCTTCCCGGCGGCTGAGTTCTTCTAGGTGCTTGCGCAACCAAACAACTTTCGAACCGACGAAAATCCTGATCTCCGCTTCGCTGACCCACCGCGGCGCGCTGACCCGTATGGCCCGGCCCTGGCCGTAGATTCCCAGATTGATGTTTTTCACCCTCTTGCGGATGATCTCGACGCTGAAGCCTTGCACTTCAATGCGTTTGACAGAGCCCGGAGTTCCGGGATGGGGAGCCTTGGTTTTCACCGTAACGTTCGTTTCAGTCGAGGACGCAAATTCTCCTGACGCTACTCCCCTGGGCGCCGTTGCCGAGGCGGACAAAGTAGATCCCGCTGGCAACGAAACGGCCCTGGTTGTCCCGTCCGTCCCACTCGCAAGGCTGGCCGGGCAGGTCCGGTTTCAGGGACCGCACGAGCCTGCCCCGCAGGTCGAAGATCTCGATTGTCCGGGCAATAGTTTGGGACGTGGCGTTTTTGACCTCGATCCGCAAAGGATCGCCGCCCGCCCGGAACGGATTGGGATAACAAATGATCTCGCGTGCGGCCGGAGGCGGAATGGCCGGATCGTAATCTCCCACCGTCGTGGTATAAGAGTAGCTGGCCGTCCCCGTGGCAGGATTGGAAAGCGCGTAAACCACGTGATGGGCGTTTCCGGCTTGCGGATCCAGATCGAAGAAAGTTCCCGTCCCCTGGTCCTGGATACCGATGCAAACGTTGTTAAGGTCAAAATCCAGACAGCTCACGGTGATGGGAATATTGGACTGGAGTGTGAAATGCACGTTCTGCGTCCCCAGGTTGTATTTGAGGTAATCAGCGGCGCAAGGCTGGATCGTCTGGTTCGTTTGAGCTGGATATTGGTTGAGCGAGGTCATCGCGAAAGCGGGCAGATCCAGCTGTTGATAGTCGTAGAGCCCCATTCCCGCCTCGGGGCTGTCCAAAACGTTGGCGAGGTTCCAATTGACGAAAATGTCCGCGAAATCAAGCTCCGGAAAGTGCAGCGGTATCTGCTGGCTGAGCGAGTTCAGGCCGTTGGCGGGATCCTCCACCAGGTCGCGGATCAGGTTATTGGCGTCGTAATGCTCCTCCAGATAGGTGAAAAAGAGCATCACTTTCACGTAATCGGCAGTGGTTTGGTTCCACGCCGTGAGGCTGTTGTCCGGATTGGAATTGAAACCGCTGATCGGATCGGGCAAACCGTAGGCGACCATGGCCAGTTCGGCGCAGCCCTCGTCGATCCAGGATTCTTCGTTGGCGTCCTGGCCCCAGTGGATCAGGTGTTCGAGTTCATGCGCCAAAACCGCCAACCGGAGCGGGGCAACCGGGTCGAGCGGATAACAGGTCATGTAGATCATTTCGCATTCGTTGCTGTGTCCGGAGGGATTCATCTGCTGCGCCTCGGCTTCTGTGACCTGGTTGTAGGGGCTGAAATAGCCGTCGAAGTAATTGCCCTGGAAAGAACCCAGCGCCGAATAGAAGACGATCAGGCGCGGATCGTTGTCCAATTCGTCCGGGATGGGCCCGAAAAGCGAAATGTCCATTTCGATCGCTCCCTGGCCGGGATCGCTGATGGTGCTGTCTTCCAAACGCGCCAGGGCTGTATCGACGTCGGCTTGGTCCATGTGGACATTCCATTCCGAATCCGCCACAAAAATGTAACAATGCTCGCCCACAGCCCTGCAGGTCGCGGGAGTCTGGATCCACAGCGGGGGCATCACGGAAAGGTTCCATCTCCAAAAGGTGTGGGTATCGCCCACATTGTAATCCCTGGTGTCGCGTCCGCGCTGGATCAGATGGGACGGCGAGTCTTTATATAGAGCCGACTGCCGGGCCAGGTCGCTGCGCTGGGCGTCCCAGTTCGGAATGTTTTGCGCGGCCAGTAAAAAGACTGTAAAAAGCAAGATGGCGGTCAGGACGAGTTTCATTATTGGCTCCCTGAATAGATGAGTTTAGTGTAAATGACAGATTGAGTTTGAGTTCTCAACCGGTTTCCGCTCCGGTTCCGTTCGGATCCAGGATCAATATATATATTTCGCGCCAATGGAGAAAGACCGTTTGGTTTCCTTGAGCCAGTCGACCGAGCCGTTTTCGTTCTTGTCCTTGTAGGCTTCGGCGTATTTACCGGTCACGAACCATCTTTTGTGGACGCGGAAGGTCATGCCGAGTTTGAATTCCGCGTTCGGCTCCACAAATTTCCCGATGCCCAGGCTGTTAGTCTTGATTTTGTTATAAGCCAGCGAAAAATTTTCCAGCCGGCGGAATCGCGTGTCCACCGAGATTTTGGCCCAAAATGACCTTCCGGTTTCCAGATCCCGGCCGAGCATGTTTTGCCAGGCATACATCAGTTTGACCTTTTTAAAGAGGAAGGCATCGACCCGGCCATTGAAGCCCTCCGCCCGCTTACAGTCGCGCAGGGCGTCTTCCTTGGTCACGAAATCCGCCACCTCCGCATCCGGCTGGAGAGCCCTTTCCTCCTCGTAATGGCCGTCGAAAAAGGCCGGCGTGAACTCGTTTCCGTAGAGGCGGTATTCCAGGGACAGCCTCAGGATCTTGTAAAATTCGCCGTAAAAGCCGGGCAGGATGGCTCCCGCGCCATTGCCAAAGATGTAGGCCATTTCGGCATAATTCCCCAGTGTGATATTTTCTTTCTCCAGCAGGGGGAGCGTATAACCGGCTCCGATGATCGTTACCGCGTCCTTTTTCAACTTCCGGACATCATCCTCAAACTGGTTTTTGACCAGGCGCCGCAGATTGCCGTATTGGTCGAGGTCGGTGACCAGCGAAGCCCCCAGGGAAAGTTCGTCCAGCAGCCAAAGGGTGGAATCCGCGACGGGATTGCATCTCGCAGTCAGGAACATGATCTCGTTTTTGCGGACGTCCGAACTGAAGAGTTCGAAACTCGGCTTGAGGGTCCAGCGCGGGCTGGCTCCGAACAACAAGCCGGTGTTGCGCAGCTCCGGATACAACTGCATGTTCGAGTAATCCTGCATGCTCAGGCCGTGTCCGACCGAGATCCCGGGAAAACCGCCCACCTGCAGGTAGAGCGGATCGCCGACGGAACCGTATTTGATATAATAGATCTTGTCCACGATGTCCTCGAGGTGGTCCCAATCTGCCTTGCGCAGGTGATAATGCTTGTCGAAAAGGAAATCCAGGTCCAATCCGATGCCGAACTTTTTGTAACCGATCTCGTGGATCAGGCGCAATTGGTAAAATCTGAGGGAATCGACCATCTCATACCCGATCTGCGCCGAGGTGCTGTACTTGGTTTTAGCCTGCACGCGGACGGGCGCTTCCTGCGCGGAAAGCCAGGCCGGAACCGTAAAAAGCAAAAGCAAGGCCAGGGCCAAAAACCTGGCTCGTGAAATCCCCGAATGCTCTGGCGATAGAAAATTTCCGATCTGGGACCAAGCTCTGTTCATATCACCTTTACCTCATGCAAACGTTCCCGACGCCCGACTCCTTTGTCAAGCACTTTCCGAACTATCTCAGATGACGGGGCCTGATATGCTTGGCTGGGATGATATTATTGTAAGCGTGTCACGCTGCTAAAGTCTCTCCATGAATGATCTTCGGCTTCTGGGAAAAGAGAACGCTGAGGTCAGGAAGAAGGGCATCGAAAGTTATGGAACCCTTATCACCTGAGCGAAACAATCTTTCTGATTTTTCAGTTCTTGTTTCTTCTCTCAGTGTCTTTGTGCCTCTGTGCCTCTGTGTATATATTTCCCATCCTGCCGGTCAGGGTATGGTCCAACCGCCGTCTATCACAAGTTCTCCTCCCGTGACATAGGAACTTTCGTCGCTGGCAAGGTAAAGAACGCCGTAGGCGACCTCGTCCGGCTGGCCGAAGCGGTGTTGGGGAATAATATCCTGGATATGTTTGAGCATTTCGTCGGCGGTCGCTCCTCCACCGCCGGTTTCGATGCCGGTATCGATGGCGCCGGGGAAGATCGTATTCACGCGAACCTTGAACGGCGCAAATTCCATGGCCGCGGTCTTGCTCAGCACCCGTAGAGCGCCTTTGGAGGCTTGATAAGCTGCCGAGGTTCCGCTGCCGATCAGTCCAAAAACTGAAGCAATGTTCACTATCGAACCTCCCCCGGCCTTGCGCATCAGCGGAACGGTGTATTTCATGCCCAGCCAGGGCCCGGTCTGGTTGACGGCGATGATACGGGACCAGACCTCCATACTGGTTGCCTCGATTCCGTCCAGATTTACGATCCCGGCATTGTTGACCAGGATGTCCACCTTCCCGAACGCCTTGTCCACCTCCTGGACTAGCTTCTGCCAACTTTCTTCGGAGGAAACGTCGTGCTTGAGGGCCAGGACCTTTGTCCCGGCTGAAGTGAGTTCGGCGGCCACTTTGTCCAACCTGGCCCAGTCTATGTCTGTGAGGATCAGTGACGCTCCCTCGGCCGCGAACAGCTTGGCGTCGGCCTCGCCCATACCCTTGGCGGCGCCGGTGATCAGCGCGATTTTATCTTTTAGTCTATCCATTTTGAACTCCTTGGATATCATATCATATTAGTGGGATATCCAGAAGATATGATAATTGGCAGGGGGCTCCGCGCAAGGGGATATTTAGCGTGGCCAGGCTTACTTCCAGCCTTCCCGGATTATTCGGGACAAGCGCCCTCGGGCTTGCCTTTCATCCTGTTTTCAGTTCGCTGGGGCGATTATACTATTTGTAAAAGCCTTATAAACAAACGCCCAATATCAAGGGAGGAATCATGAAAGGTTCGCTGACAGTAATCTTGATCGCCATGGCAGTCTTTGGGGGGGCGGGAATATTACTGGGGAAGCCTATCCTGGCGGTCCTGGCCATTCCGCTGCTGATAGCCCACTGCGACACCATGGACGGTCCCGTGGTCAAGGCGGCCAAAAAGGCCTTGGAAACGGGAAATGTGGACTTGGCGCTGGCGTGGGTGCGGCGCGATGACGAAGGCCAGATCCGGGAAAAGTTTGCCCAAACCCTGGAAGTAAGGAAATTGGGCCCGCAAGCCAGAGAACTGGCGGATCTGCATTTCTTCGAGACACTGGTCCGGATTCACCGGGCCGGCGAAGGCGAATCCTTTGAAGGAATCAAGCCTGAAGGCTTCGCGACCGCTGCCGGGATTGAAGCCGCCGACCAAGCTGTGAGCGACGGCAGCGCGGACGCGCTGGCCAAAGAACTCGCGCGCCAAATGGAGCATAGCATCCTGGAGAAATTTTCCGAAGTCATGAAAACTCAGGTCGAAGCGGCTCGCAGCGTGATTGACGGACGGCGCCACGTGGCAGCCTATGTGGAGTTCATCCACTATATCGAGGCGCTCCATCAGCTTTTGGCCGGCCATTCGGCGCACCGCCACTGATCCTCGGGAATACGACCGTATTAGGGCAAATCGATCTGCCACTCAAGCCCCGTCAGTCTATATCGCTATAAAACAGATCTCTGAAGCGTGCCGCAATCTTGGCTAAGCCTGAGTCTATTCGGGTGACCAAGTTCTTCGCCCATAGGCAAGCTTGGTCACATAGCGAAGATATTGTTTGGCAGATAGATAAGCCTACCGCAGAGATAGAGTGTGGCCATGCTACTGGCCTAGCTACTGACCAAGCTACTGGGCAAGTACTGGGCAAGCTCAGAATGATCCCGGATGGCCCGCCGCTGCGTAATGCAAGATAGCGTAATGCGGTTTTGGCTTTCGTTTGCAGGAAGCGGGGGGTGGGTAAATCCAAAATCGTGAACAAAATGTATTTTTCACAACGATGTTTCAATCCTTGGTTTGCAGGAAGCAGTGGGTAAATTTATGGCTCGACGGCAAGCAGAAAGCACAATAACCGAGTTTCAATCCTTGGTTTGCAGGAAGCGGTGGGTAAATTTTCAGGTAGTGCTGCCATAGTCCGTTGCCCATGCAGTTTCAATCCTTGGTTTGCAGGAAGCGGTGGGTAAATGGGAACTTACAGGCTGTCTTTGAATCTCATCCAAGAGTTTCAATCCTTGGTTTGCAGGAAGCAGTGGGTAAATCGTGGTGATGGAAGTGATTAACAGTCTCTACGGGCGGTTTCAATCCTTGGTTTGCAGGAAGCAGTGGGTAAATAAAGCCTGGATATGTCTGTCGTTCCGCTATAATTCGTTTCAATCCTTGGTTTGCAGAAAGCAGTGGGTAAATATCTCCACGTATTGATAGGCGTCGAAATGCCCGTGGTTTCAATCCTTGGTTTGCAGGAAGCGGTGGGTAAATACTCAAAAGATCATCGAACAAATCGCAACCTGGATGTTTCAATCCTTGGTTTGCAGGAAGCGGTGGGTAAATTTCGATCGTCTCTTTGTGGAGGGCTTGCATCATGACGTTTCAATCCTTGGTTTGCAGGAAGCGGTGGGTAAATGGCCAATGCCTTCGAGGAAGGCGGCGATATTGGCGTGTTTCAATCCTTGGTTTGCAGGAAGCGGTGGGTAAATACTTGATCTCCTTTTTAGTCATTGTGCAAGCCCTCCAGTTTCAATCCTTGGTTTGCAGGAAGCGGTGGGTAAATTCGAGTGTTCCGATCATGGCACCAATGCCATACTGAGTTTCAATCCTTGGTTTGCAGGAAGCGGTGGGTAAATAGGGCCACCATTTTATAC
>ENA-UOWO01004670-UOWO01004670.1-activated-sludge-metagenome-genome-assembly--contig:-NODE-4670-length-14988-cov-4.390277_pt1 | contig 14988 bp, 15 predicted proteins | sample MGYA00238148_ERZ761564 | MGnify/ENA primary metagenome ERZ761564 (study PRJEB28885, sample SAMN05720194) | activated sludge metagenome | isolation source: Anaerobic digester | place: USA...
AAGGCCTGCGCGACAGCCTGGAAAAGCTCAAGCTCAACGACTCCTCGCTGCACTACGAGCCCGAGGTCAGCCAGGCGCTGGGTTTCGGCTTTCGCTGCGGCTTTTTGGGCCTGCTGCACATGGAGATCGTGCAGGAACGTCTGGAGCGCGAGTTTGATCAGGACCTGATCACCACCGCGCCCAGCGTGGTCTATCAGGTGGTGGGCGTTGATGGCACAGTAAAGATGGTGGAAAACCCGTCGAAGATGCCGGACCAGGGTCGTCTGGATGAAATCCGCGAACCCATCGTGACCGTGCACCTGTACATGCCGCAGGAATATGTGGGTTCGGTCATGACGCTGGCCAACCAGAAGCGCGGCGTGCAGATGAACATGGCCTACCACGGCCGTCAGGTCATGCTGACCTACGAGATGCCGCTGGCCGAGATCGTGCTGGACTTCTTTGACAAGCTCAAGAGCGTGTCCCGCGGCTACGCCTCCATGGATTACGAATTCAAGGAATACCGTGCGGCTGACGTGGTGAAGGTGGACATTCTTCTGAACGGCGACAAGGTAGACGCTTTAAGCATCATCGTGCACCGTTCGCAGTCGCAGTACCGGGGTCGGGCGGTGGTGGGCAAGATGCGCGAAGTCATTTCACGCCAAATGTATGACGTGGCCATTCAGGCTGCCATTGGGGCCAACATCATCGCGCGTGAGACAATTAAAGCCCTGCGCAAGAACGTGATCGCCAAGTGTTATGGCGGCGATATTTCGCGCAAACGCAAGCTCCTGGACAAACAAAAAGAAGGCAAAAAACGCATGAAGCAGATTGGTTCAGTGGAGGTGCCCCAGGAGGCGTTCCTCGCTATTTTGCAGGTGGAAGATTGATGCAAGCTTTGACTTCACTCATTCTGGCGGCGTTTGTCGGGTATGCAGGCGCCTGGTACTTCGGCATGGTCGAAGGCAATTTTGCCCTGTTGCTGTTCATGGCCACCGTCGTAACTGGCATTTACTGGCTGGCTGAACGTTTCTACTTTTTGCCGCAGCGCCAAAAGGCCGCCTCCCAGCTCCAGACAGAGGCTGTCAAGCGCCGCGAAGACTTGGGCAAGATGGGCATCAGTCAGGTGGACGGAGATATTGCGGAGGCAAAAAGCCGCCTGTTGATGCAGCCCTGGTGGCTGGACTGGACCGCCGGACTGTTCCCGGTGATCATTGCCGTGTTTTTGCTCCGGTCGTTTCTGTTCGAGCCGTTCAAAATTCCATCAGGCTCGATGATCCCTACCTTGTTGGTTGGCGACCTGATTCTGGTAAACAAGTACCACTACGGCATCCGCCTGCCGGTCATTAACGTCAAGATCACCGAAGGTAACAAGCCGAAAACGGGTGATGTGATGGTTTTCAGGTATCCGCCCAAACCGAGCCTGGATTACATCAAACGGGTCGTTGGAGTGCCAGGTGACGAAGTGGCTTATTTAAACAAGCGACTCACCATCAATGGCAAACAGGTCAGTACCCAGTCGGTCCCCGAGTTTTTTGATGGTGACGCCATGCGGTACTTCAAACAATATGAAGAATCGCTCGGGGACAAGCCTCACAAGTTGTTGAATGACGATGACCGCCCCGCGTTTGTGCCGGGCGTTGAAGACTTTCCGTTCAAGCAGAATTGCCAGTACAGTGTTGAAGGTGTCGTCTGCAAAGTGCCGGAGGGGCATTATTTCATGATGGGTGATAACCGCGATAATTCGCTGGATTCACGTTATTGGGGGTTCGTCCCGGATAAAAACATTGTCGGCAAGGCATTTTTCGTCTGGATGAATTTTGGTAACCTGAAACGCATCGGTTCGTTCGATTGAACTTTATATTGAAGCCAAGGGATAAAACATGAAGACTCCATTCAAGTCCAGGCAAACCGGATTGTCATTTCTGGGGTTGCTGTTTGTGGGCGGCGTGCTGGCAGTTTGCGGCGTCGTTGGCGCCCAGATTGTCCCTACGGTGATCGAGTTCGAGGCAATCAAGAAGGCCGTCAATAAGGCAAGTGCTGGAGGTACAGTTGCCGAGGTGCGAGCGATTTTTGATCGGGCGGGCGCCATCGACAACATCAGTTCCATTATGGGTAAGGACCTCGAAGTCACCAAGGTCGGCGACAAGATCGTGGTGAAATTTGCTTACCAGCGCGAAATTCACTTGGCCGGTCCTGGATATCTGACCTTGAAATACGACGGTCAATCCAAATGAGCGGTCGGCGCGAAGGTGGCGGAGCGTGAACGATGGGCTGATCGCGTTGCAACAGCGATTGCAGCATCAATTCGCCACAACTTCATTGCTGATTCAGGCAGTCACTCACCGCAGTTTCTCGGCCGATCACAATGAGCGCCTGGAGTTTTTGGGCGATTCGGTATTGAACCTGGCGGTGGCAGACCTGCTTTTTCTACGGTTGGGCGAGTTGCCTGAAGGCGACCTGTCCCGGGTGCGTGCCAACCTCGTGAAACAGGATACTTTGCACCAGCTGGCCGTGTCCCTGGGGTTGCCTGACGTGATCCGGCTGGGCGAAGGGGAGGTGAGATCAGGCGGACAAAAGCGCCCTTCCATTCTGGCAGATGCCCTCGAAGCGGTGATTGGTGCCGTCTATCTGGACGCTGGTTTTGCGCCTGCCCAGAGCCTGGTGCACCGCCTTTTCAAGGCCGTGGAAATCAACCCGCAAATGGAGGCGATCGGAAAAGACGCGAAAACCGAGTTGCAGGAGTGGTTGCAAGGGCGCAAGATGAAGCTGCCGGTTTACCGGGTGGTCGGTACGCTGGGTGTTGCCCATAAACAAACCTTTGATGTTGAGTGTGAAATCACGGAGTTCAACATGACAGAACGCGGCATTGGCGGCTCACGTCGTGCGGGTGAACAAGCCGCTGCCAGTGCCATGCTTCAGACTCTCAGGGAAAAGGTTAAAGCATGAATGCTCCAAAAAATATAGCATCTCATGCAGATTCGATGGGGGCTGAGGGGAAAACTGACGTTGAAACCATGCTCAAGAGCATGCGTGTGCCTGCCGGTCAGGCTGTGTCGTCTGCGCAAGGTCAGCACTGTGGTCTGGTGGCGATTGTGGGCAAGCCCAACGTGGGAAAATCCACGTTGCTCAATGCTCTGGTGGGCCAGAAGATCAGTATTACCTCACGCAAGGCGCAAACCACGCGCCACCGCATCACCGGCATGCGAACAGAGGGCGACACGCAGTTCGTATTTGTCGACACACCGGGTTTTCAGACCCTGCATGCCAATGCGCTGAACAAGTCGCTCAATAAAACCGTGATGGGTGCTGTGGCCGACGTTGATTTGATTCTGTTTGTCGTCGAAGCCGGCAGTTTCACGCCAGCCGATGCGCGGGTGTTGGCGCTGCTTGGCAAAAACATCCCGACCTTGCTGATTGCCAATAAGCTGGACAACGTGCATCGCCGCGGCGACATTGCGCCCTGGCTACAGACCATGCAGGAAAAACACGGTTTTGCCGAGTTTGTGCCCATGTCGGCCAAAAACGCGAAAGACGTGGAGCGGTTGCTGGCTATTTGTGCGAAATATCTGCCTGAGCAGGCTTGGTGGTACGCAGAAGACGAGCTGACAGACCGTAGCGAGAAGTTCCTGGCCAGCGAACTTGTTCGTGAAAAGCTGTTTCGCCTGACGGGTGACGAGTTGCCCTACACCTCGACCGTGATCATTGACAAGTTCGAAGAAGAACCGCCACAGAAAAAGGGGCACAAGCGCCTGCTCCGCATTGCCGCCACCATTGTGGTTGAGCGGGATGGTCATAAAGCCATGGTGATTGGCGACAAGGGCGAGCGTATCAAGCGGATCGGCATGGAAACCCGGGTCGAGCTGGAAAAGCTGGCTGATGCCAAGGTGTTTCTGGAGCTGTGGGTCAAGGTCCGCTCCGGCTGGGCCGACGACGAAGCGCGGGTGCGCAGCTTTGGCTACGAATAAACGCATTGCCGACGAACCCGCCTATGTGCTCCACCGTTATGACTGGAGCGAGTCCAGCCTAATTCTGGACGTTTTTACCCGGAACCATGGCCGTGTTGCGCTGGTTGCCAAGGGCGTCAAGCGGCCTAGTTCCAGTTTCCGTCCCATTTTGTTACCTCTGCAGCCGCTGCATGTTGCATTTGGTGGCGATGCCGAGATCCGGACGCTCAAAGGCGCCGAGTGGATGGGGGGGCATGTCATGCCCACGGGCGACGCCCTACTGTCGGGCTATTACCTCAACGAATTGCTTCTGCACTTGTTGGCTCGTGACGATCCCCATCCGAGACTGTTTGATATTTATGCCCATGTTGTGCAGGTCGTCGCTTCCGAGCACGGTGAGGTGCTGCAGGCGGCGCTGCGGACCTTCGAGCTGCTGCTATTGCGCGAAATCGGGTTGCTGCCGCTGCTCGACGCCCAGACCATGACGCTGGCGCAACTCGATGCAGACACCCATTACAGCCTCGTCCCCGAGGGCGGCTTGAGGCAGACCAGCGCAAACGATCGTGCCAGCCTGAGTGGCGGGCAATGGGCTGCATTGCAGCAGAGCTTGAGCGACGATGCACCGTTTACGGCTACGCTGCGCGCCTGCGCCGCCGTCGTGGCGGAACTGAAACCCCAATTGCGCACGCTGCTGAATTACCATTGCGGGGTGGGTACCTTGCGTACCCGGCAAATGATGATCGATCTTCAGTCCTTATAAAGCCATGCCCTCTAACCATGCCCTCTAAGTTTCCCACTGCACTCTCGGTCAACCTGAACAAGGTTGCACTGGTTCGCAACACGCGTCACCTGGGTATTCCCGGCGTCACACGCGCGGCTACGCTGTGTTTACAGGCGGGTGCGAGTGGCATTACCGTTCACCCGCGCCCGGATGAACGCCATATCCGGGCGGACGATGTACGTGACCTGTCTGCGCTCATGAAGAACTGGCCAGACCGGGAGTTCAACATTGAAGGCAATCCCTACCAGAACCTGATGGGTTTTGTGCGGGAGCTGCGCCCACATCAATGCACGTTTGTGCCGGACTCGGAAGGGCAATTCACCAGCGACCACGGCTGGGATTTGCCATCTGAAGCGGCGCGCCTCGCGCCCCTGATCGCCGAGGCGAAGGCGTTGGGCGTACGGGTCAGCCTCTTCATGGATGCCGATGCCCGATCCATGGCAGCAGCCAAAGCGGTGGGAGCGGACCGCGTAGAGCTGTACACCGAGCCCTTCGCCGCAGCCTGGGGCGGTACCCAGCAAGAAGCACAACTGACCCGTTTTGCGCTGGCGGCACAAGCCGCCCGTGATGCAGGTCTGGGCGTCAACGCCGGCCATGACTTGAACCGCGACAACTTGACGCCCTTTTTGCGGCGTGTAACCGGTGTGCAGGAAGTGTCCATTGGTCACGCGCTGATTGCTGACGCCCTGGAAATGGGTTACGCCGCGACGATCCAGGACTATTTACGCTGCATCGTCGAGGCGTATGCCCAAACCACGCAACCATGATTTACGGCATCGGTACCGACATCTGTGACGTGCGCCGTATCCGTGCCAGTCTGGAGCGCCACGGCGACAGATTTGCAAAAAAAGTATTGAGTGATGCCGAGTTCGGCACCTGGAAGGCGCGCGGAGCACGGTGGCCCGAGCGCGGCGTGCGATATCTGGCCACCCGGTTCAGTGCCAAAGAGGCGTTCAGCAAAGCGATAGGTCTGGGCATGCGCATGCCCATGACCTGGCGCCTGTGCGAGATCGCCAAATTGCCGCAGGATCACCCCAACGCGGGCAAGCCGTGCATCGTGCTTCACGGTGGCCTGAAGGACTGGTTTGACGCACAGGGACTCACGGCCCATGTCAGCGTGACAGACGAGACAGACTATGCAGCCAGCTTCTGTATCGTGGAGAAAATTGGCACCTAGCCCTCGTGGAATATGCCTGAATAGCTATAATATTTGTAGCAAATAATTTTTCTGACTCCCTGACATGACACAACACGCCCCCTTGATCATCGACATTGCCGGCACCGGGCTCTCGCCCAAAGACCACCTGCGCCTCCGGCATCCGCTGGTTGGCGGCATCATTCTGTTTGCGCGAAACTGGAGCGATCGTGAGCAGTTGTCCGCCCTGTGCCGCGACATCAAGAAAGTCCGGAATGACCTGCTCATCTGTGTGGATCACGAAGGCGGTCGCGTCCAGCGTTTCAAAACCGATGGGTTCACCCACTTGCCGCCTATGCGTGCACTGGGGGAGATGTGGATGAACGACGGCAGGGGAGGTGAGGGCAGTGGTGCCATGCGTGCCGCGAACGCGGCGACCGCATGCGGGTATGTGTTGGGAGCCGAACTGCGTGCCTGCGGGGTGGATTTGAGCTTCACCCCGGTACTGGACCTGGACTTTGGTGAAAGCAGTGTGATTGGCGACCGTTCCTTTGGGCGTGACCCACGCGTAGTCAGCCTGCTGGCCAAGAGCCTGATGCATGGCCTGCAGATCAGCGGCATGGCCAACTGTGGCAAACACTTTCCAGGTCATGGCTTTGTCAAAGCTGATTCCCATCATGACATTCCAGTGGATAGACGCAGCCTCAAGGCCATTCTGGCTGACGACGCCGCACCCTACGGTTGGCTTGGCACGACGCTGGCCAGCGTGATGCCCGCGCATGTCGTTTACCCCAAGGTGGATACCCGTCCTGCCGGGTTTTCGTCCAGATGGCTGAATGACATTCTTCGGGCCCAGTTAGGTTTTTGCGGTGCGGTGTTCAGCGATGACCTGTCCATGGCCGGTGCCCGCCTGATAGATGGGCAACAAGTCAGTTACACCCACGCCGGTGTGGTGGCACTCAATGCGGGTTGCGACATGGTTTTGCTGTGCAACCAGTCGGTAGATGGGGGCCAGGCTGTGGATGAACTACTTGATGGCATGACAGAGGCCTTGGTGCGCGGCGACTGGCAGGCACTGGACGCTAGCGAGACGCGTCGTCTGGCACTGCTGCCGCAAATGCCAGCGCCCGACTGGGATGCCTTGATGGTGCAGCCATCGTACATGCGGGCGATGGACCTGATTCCCTGAGGTCATCATGGCCGTTTCGGGCAATTGGCCGGGTTGGATCCGCGTGGCATCGGCTTTTGCCGTTTTCACGCTGGTGGCCCAGTTCTGGCCCGGCTTAAGCCAGCTATGGCGGTTCTCGCGTCAAGCATTTGAAGGGGGCGCCTGGTGGTTGCTGGCTACCTCCCAATGGGTTCATTTGAGCGGCCTGCACGCCGTGGTGAATGCTGCTGCCATGGCCTTGATACTTTTGGCGTTTGACCATTTTGTGGACTGGTTTACTCACGCCATTTCCATGTTGGGCGGTTATGCAGGTGTCGCCATCGTTGTGGCACTGGACCCTGCCTGCCAGTCATATGCAGGTGCCTCAGGCGCTTTGCACGGCTTTCTGGCGGGCAGTCTGGTTGCTGTGGTCGCGACCCGGAAGGGGGCTATTCGGGTATTGGCTTTGGGGGGGGTAATGGCATTGGCCATCAAGCTGTGGGTGCAGCATGACTCAGCCCACTCGTTTACGGGCTGGCTGGGGTTCCCCACCTATTACCCGGCGCATGAGGCGGGTAGCCTGGGTGGAGTTGTCGCGATCATGCTCTGGTCAGTCTGGCGTCGCTTGTCGCCTGCGCAGCGCAATACCAGCTAGCGCAAGCGCTCCTAGTGCTAGCAGGTCCGTCCAGTCAGGGGCCCCGCCGCCGGATGACGCAGGGCCTCCACCGCCGGATGACGCAGGTGCCGCGACGGAAATGGTGATTTCCTGAGCCTGACCATAGGCCGCACCGTCCGTCGGGGCGATGAGTAAGGTGTAGTTACCTGCCGGTTGTGCATTGCTCCAACTGAAAACACCTGTCGTGGTGTTGAATGTGGCACCGCTTGGAACGCCATTGACGGCATAAGACACGGTGTCAAAGTCTGCATCGGTGGCCGCTGCTGTGAAACTCAAATTGTGTCCCACTTCCACTGTTTGTGCAGGGATCGAAACAAGAACCGGCGCGGTATTGCTGGTCCGAACGGTGACCCAGTTTTCCGTTTTTCGGCTGAGCGTATCCGTTGCCGTGAACTTGAAAACATAGGTGGCGGCACCATTGGCCGCAACAAATGAGACAGTGGCGGGATTCGCATTGATGGGTGTGAGTACTGCAACAGGTCCGGAAAGTTGTGTCCAGCCGCTGGTCGAAATGGCATTGGCGCCGGCGGTGGCGACACCGGTTAGGTTCACAGTCGACCCTCGAGGTACCGGATTCGCGGGGCTTGCAGACGCCGTGGAGGTGGGAGCAGAGGCATTCTGGAGTAGTGCTACGGCGGCGTCCGCGTCCAGCAAACCGGCCCCACAGGCGGAACTATTATTGTTGGGGCAGTATGTTCCAGCAGGATGGGCCCGCGCGGAGTTTGTCAACACCGATAACACTTCGTCAGGCGTAATTCCCGGTTTGACCTGGGAGAGCAAGGCTGCAACGGCTGCCACCTGCGGTGCCGCAAAACTGGTGCCCACCTCACCTATATATGTATCAGCACCGGGTGAAGCACCCGGTGAGGTCAGGCCGGTGTTGGAGGTTGAAGCGAAACGGCTGCCATCACCCGGAATGGCAGATCCGTAGCCTCCTCCGGGGGCGCTGATGGCTGTCCCTGCGACAACGTTGGCATATTCGGCGTTGTCCCCCAACTTGGTATGAGCCGTGACAGCAATTACCCCGTTGCAATTGGCCGGTTGTCCGATGGACAGCGCGGCGTCGTTGCCAGTTGATGCGATGACCACACTACCTGCGGCACGCACAGCATTGACAGCTTGTTGAAAAGTGTTGAGACAGGTGCCACTGCTACCCAGACTCAGGTTGATGACTTTGGCAATATTGGTGTTAGTCGTAACACCGGTTACTGCCAAACCCGCTGCCCAGCGCATGCCATCTGCAATGTCTGACGTGTAGCCACCGCAAACACCCAACACACGCACGGGCAACACACGGGCACCATAAGCCGCACCACTGAGGCCGACAACATTGCTTCCGACTGCTGCCACAATGCCCGCGACATGGGTGCCGTGCCAGCTTGAGTTAGATACAGGGCAGCCTGCTGCTGCATTCGCGTTCCAGTCGCCGGGGTCAAGAGCCGAGGCGTCGCGCCCATTGCCGTCGTTCGCTGTGGTGAACAAACCATTGTTAGGATCAGAACCAATGAAGTCATAACCACCGAGGATGTTGGCGTTCAAATCGGCGTGCTGAACATAGCCGGTATCAAGCACCGCAACGACCACGCCAGCGCCACTGACCGGAACCAGCCCGGTGGTCAGCCTGTCCCACGCCGAGGTCAGGTTTGCTGCACCGGGAATAGGATCGGAGCTGGCCAAGGCCGGATCTTGCAGGTTCCATTGGGTATAAAAAAATACGTCGTTAGGCACAAAGTGCGGGTACATTATTTCGTCAATTTCGGCGTATTCCACACGCGGGTCCCGGGCAATCTGTCGAACGACAGCAGACAGGTCTGAACGACTGAGTTTCTCGTCCGTCAAAGCCACATGGGATTCTGGTGTGATGGAGCGAAGATAGGTGAGATTCACACCCTTGCCCGCCAAGGCCAGGGGGCCTGCTGCGGCCAGGGATTTGACCTGTCCTTCCGCTACGGCCGCACTCAATGCGCCCGACTTGTCCATGGCCTGATCCTTGAACTTGATGATCAGGCGGTTCATGGGCGCTTCACCTGCTTGGTGAGCGTTGGGTAGAACTGCCCGCAGTGTAGGTTTCCGATCTGAGGGCGCTGTGGACTGAGCGACGGTAATAACCGAGGCCATTGCCGCAGCGCTTGCCATGGCCACGACCGCCCAGCGTTTTATTTTGAGCATCAAGTGTTCCTCATTGTTGTATTTTCATTTTTTGATCTAATTCGACGCTTCGTATGCCCGGCAGGCTTCGCAGGCGCGCCAGCACCTGTGCAACAGGTTCATCCCGGACGGGTTGCACGCTATATACGTAGGTCAGACCGGAAACGGGCCCGATATATCCAAAACGTGCATGCACTTGCGATTGCAACTCCATCAGAAATGCTCCGCTATCAAACGAAACGCTTTGATTGAATGTCAGTATGACCCGGACAGCCTGTACAGGAGAATTTGCAGCGGGAGTTGAGCCGCTGGCCGGATACGAGGCAGCAGGCGCATAGGTGTTTTGAACACAAGCTGCCAGAACGATTGAGGCCAGGCAACCTGAAAAAGCGAACTGCATTGAGCGAACACCAGCGTGGATTTTCTGGCGTCGTGTTGGCAAGTGATTGGTCATGTCAGGGTAGCCGCACGCAGCCAGGGAGCCAGGTGGCAAGTGTTATTTTTGTCTTGAATCATATCTGGGCCTTCTGCATTGCTGTTGTGCAATGAATAGACGTGTCATTTTTACCCAACTATTGATCGGTAGCCCTTATGGAATATTCGCGAGTAGCTATAAATTGAATAGCAATTGAACGACTGCATGTGTCCAGTTCCGATTCTTGGTAACCTCCAGTCATGAACTCCAACGCAACTGCTGCCCCGAATGGTCAACAAGGCCCGGCCTCGCCCGTGGTCAACCTCGCTCTTCAAGGTGGCGGTTCGCACGGTGCTTTCACTTGGGGCGTGCTCGATGCCCTGCTGAAAGATGGACGTGTCGCGCTAGAAGGCATCAGCGGCACAAGCGCCGGGGCCATGAATGCTGTTGCCCTGGCGCAAGGGTTCGCGACGGCCTCGCAAAAGGCCAAGGGGGACACGCGTGAAGCAGCGCGCGAGTCACTGGCCTGCTTTTGGGACGGCATTGTCGGCATGGGCGCTTTGTCGGAAGCCCAGCGCGCACCGTTTGATGTACTTTTTGGCAAGATGGGTAACGTCAATTCACCCGCGGATGTCTGGGCCCACGCGATGACCAGTTTTTGGTCGCAAGCCATGTCACCGTATCAGAGCAATCCGTTTGACATCAATCCCTTGCGCAAATTCCTGCAGGACCAAATCGATTTTGACCGGTTGGCGCGGTTCAGGGATCTGAAGGTGTTTGTGGTGGCCACTCGGGTCTCCACTGGCAAAGCGGAGGTATTTTCGGGTAAGCGCCTGACGGTGGACGCTGTCATGGCCTCAGCCTGCCTGCCGATGATGTTCCAGGCCGTGGAGATTGAAGGAGATCATTTCTGGGATGGCGGGTTTTCGGGTAACCCGGCGATTCACCCGCTGATCTACAACTGCAACAGCAGTGACATTGTGCTGGTGCAAATCAACCCGATCAGGCGCGAAAAGTTGCCAACGACGGGAGCTGAAATCATGGACCGCATGAATGAAATCACATTCAATGCAGGGCTGATTGCCGAAATGCGCGCCATTGATTTTGTGAAACGCCTGCTGGCCCAGGGGAAACTGGATGCCGGCTCCTACAAAAACATACTGATGCACCGCATTGACGGTGGCGAGGCGCTGGAGGCACAGGGGGCGTCAACGAAAACGTCCGTTAGCGCCAGTCTGATTCATGGACTGAGGGACTTGGGGCAAGCCAGTGCGAAAGCCTGGCTCGCGAAGCATTTTTCGGTGTTGGGTATGCAGAGCTCCGTGAATATTGCCCATGATTATCTGGACGATTTGCGTGTGCCGGTTACACCAAAGTCTTGATTGGCTGTTGGTCTGTCAGGGTGAGCGCCAGATCGACTCTGCAACATCACCATTTGCTGGCAAGTCCTGCCACGTCAAGTACAGGCGAAGATCAAATTCCAGTTGATGGTAGTTGGGCTCCATAAGCGTACAAAGTTGGTAGAAGGCCTTGTCATGCGCCTTCTCCTTAATGTGAGCCAGTTCATGCACAGTGATCATGCGCAGCAATTCAAGGGGGACCTCCTTGAACAGCGAGGCAATGCGGATTTCACGCTTGCTTTTGAGCCTGCTGCCCTGAACCCTGGAAACTGTGGTGTGCGTGCCAAGTGCGTGCTGAATGACTTTGAGTTTGCTGTCGAACGCTATTTTGGACAAAGGTTCTGAACTGCGCAAAAACTCGTTCTTGATGCCCATCACGTAGCCGTAAAGGGCCTTGTCCGTGCGGATGCCATGCACCGTCGCGTATTTCTTCCGCAGCAGTTCCGCAAGGTGGTTGTGTTCTATCAGCTCACGGACTTGTGATTGAACCGATTCGGAATAAGCCGTCAGATATTTCAACGTCTGCATGGGCTAATGTTTACCCCTAACCCTCCCGGCGCAGCGCAGGGAACAGGATGACGTCACGAATGCTGGGGCTGTCTGTCAGCAACATCATCAGGCGGTCGATGCCGATGCCACAACCGCCGGTAGGGGGCATGCCATATTCCAGGGCGCGCACAAAATCATGATCGTAAAACATGGCTTCATCGTCACCGCTGTCTTTGGCAGCCACCTGGGCATGAAAGCGCGCGGCTTGATCTTCTGCATCGTTGAGCTCTGAAAAACCATTGCCGAATTCGCGGCCGGTGATGTAGAGCTCAAAGCGCTCGGTTACCTCCGGGCGGTCATCATTGGCGCGGGCCAGCGGAGAAATCTCGGTTGGATGCTCCATGATGAATGTGGGCTGCCAGAGTTTTTCTTCTACCGTTTCTTCAAAATACATGACCTGCAGGCTGGCCAGCGATCGTGTAGAGAGCTTGTCCTTGGCTTCTGACAACCCGAGCTTGCGCAGTGCATTGGTGAGCCAGACGCTGTCATTCACGTTGTCTCCAGCATCGGTATGTTTGCGGATGGCTTCGACAATGGTCAATCGTTCAAAGGGTTGACTCAAGTCCACAGGCTTGCCGTTGTAGGCCAGTTCCAGTGTGCCGACGGCTTTTTGCGCCACTTTGCGGATGATGGCTTCGGTATAGGACATCAAATCAAGATAATTCCAGTAAGCGGCGTAGAACTCCATCATCGTGAACTCGGGATTGTGGCGAACCGAAATACCTTCGTTGCGGTAACTCCGGTTGATTTCAAAGACGCGCTCAAAGCCGCCCACAATCAGCCGCTTCAAATACAGTTCGGGCGCGATACGCAGAAACATCTCCTGATCCAGAGCGTTGTGGTGCGTTTTGAACGGCTTGGCATTGGCGCCGCCCGGGATCGGGTGCAGCATGGGTGTTTCAACTTCCAGAAAGTCGTTGGCCACCATGAATTCACGAATGCTGCTAACGGCCTTGCTACGCGCCACAAACCGCTTGCGTGCGGTCTCGTCAGTCATCAGGTCAACATAGCGTTGGCGATACTTCTGCTCCTGGTCAGCCATGCCATGGAATTTGTCGGGCATGGGTCGCAGGCTCTTGGTCAGCAGCCGTACGCTGGTTGCGTGAATCGACAGTTCGCCAGTTTTGGTTTTGAAGATGCGGCCCTCGGCCGCGACGATGTCACCCAGGTCCCAATGCTTGAAGCTGGCGTACAACTCGTCGCCAATGTCTTCGCCCTTGACGTAAATCTGGATACGCCCGTTTGAAGGGCCAAAAGAGGCGTCCTGCAGAGTGCAAAAGCTGGCTTTGCCCATCACGCGTTTAAGCATCATGCGACCGGCCACTTTGGCGGTCGCACCCAGTGTGGCCAGTTCGTCCGTGGTTCTGTCCTCGAAATCGTTGAACAATTCTCCAGCCCGGTGGGTGGGTTGGAAGTCGTTCGGAAATGCCACTCCTTTGCCCAGTGCCTGTTGTTGACGCATCACCTTCAGCTTCTCACGGCGTTCAATGATCAGCTGGTTGTCGTCTTGTGGTGTTTGGATTGGGGTGTGATCGGACATGAAAAACCGGAAAGGTTGGGGTGCGGCTAGCGGCACGAGAGGGACAAAAAGACAGATTTTAAGTTCTTGTTGCCCGGGATGGTCGGGCGCTATGATTCAACGCGCAATATCTTCAAATTCATGCTCTATCAAATCATTTCCCTGCTGCTCGAAGTGGCCACTGGACTGGTCGCTGGTACCTGCCTGCTGCGGCTGTACATGCAATACCAGCGCATCCCCATGTCGGCCCGTTCGGGCAATCCCCTGGGCAGATTTGTCTTTGCCCTGACCGACTGGCTGGTTCTTCCGTTGCGGCGGGTTATTCCGTCTCTGGGAAGATGGGATATGGCTAGCCTGGTTGCTGCTTTTCTGCTGCAGTTGCTGCAATTCCTGATTCTCTGGTTGCTGGCCGGCGCCGCGGGTGGCTGGGTGACGATTCCAATTCTGGCGGCATTTGGTCTGGCCCGGCTGGCCCTTTCCGGAATGACCGGTTTGATCATCGTTTACGCCGTGCTGTCGTGGGTACAGACCCAGAATGTGCTGTCAGACGTGATTGAGAGGCTTTGCTCCCCGCCTCTGATACCTATTCGTCGCGTCGTCCCGTTGGTAGGCGGAGTGGATCTGTCGCCTTTGGTGTTGCTGGTGCTTTTGCAGGTCGCGGCCATTGTGCTGGGCGCCATTCAGGGCGCCGTATTGCTTTAAAACCAAATACAAACGCGTGGTCAGCTGACTGCATCCGCAGGCTGCCGCTGCAACATCGCCAGCGTGTTGGCCACGGTCTTTCGCAGTTCCCTGCGATCGCAGATAAAGTCAATGGCCCCTTTTTGTTGCAAGAACTCTGCACGCTGAAAGCCTTCAGGCAGGGTCACGCGCACGGTGGATTCGATCACACGCGGTCCGGCAAAGCCGATCAGGGCTTTGGGCTCGGCAATGACCACATCACCAATGAACGCAAACCCGGCGCTCACCCCGCCCATGGTGGGGTCGGTGAGCACACTGATATAGGGCAGGCCTTTCTTGGCCAGACGGGTGAGCGCGGCATTGGTTTTTGCCATCTGCATGAGGGAAAGCAAGCCTTCCTGCATGCGCGCGCCACCGGTGGCGGTGAAGCAGATAAAAGGCACTTTCTGCTCGATGGCAGTTTCCACGCCACGCACAAAACGCTCGCCCACCACAGAGCCCATGCTGCCGCCCATGAATTCAAATTCAAAGCAGGCAGCCACAACGCTGATGCTGTGCACCGCACCGCCCAGGACCACCAGCGCATCGGTCTCGCCGGTGTTGTCCATGGC
>ENA-UOWO01004673-UOWO01004673.1-activated-sludge-metagenome-genome-assembly--contig:-NODE-4673-length-14984-cov-3.705741_pt1 | contig 14984 bp, 4 predicted proteins | sample MGYA00238148_ERZ761564 | MGnify/ENA primary metagenome ERZ761564 (study PRJEB28885, sample SAMN05720194) | activated sludge metagenome | isolation source: Anaerobic digester | place: USA...
TAACTATCCTCCAAATGATCCGGTTCAGTTTCCAAACGAACAGAGTCGCTGGCAGCAAATCGTTTACAACACTCCAATGATTGGAAATAAAATTCCAAACATATCTGTTAATGGAGTTCCTGTTACTGGAGCAGCTGGGATAGATATTTTAGCTAATTATCAAGATCCACGAGGCGTAGTTCTTTTAACCCCATTGGTTGTTGTAGGAGACCCCAGAAGAAGAAATGCTCTTCAAATTCAAGCGTCAGGAGGATTCGGACCTGGAGCGCCTGTAGTTGGAGACGAATTTGAGTTAACAATTCGTTATTGGAACATTTGCAATCCTTATGATGATCCCACTATAATTGGTCCGCCAGCGGATTTAATAAATGGAGACTTTCCTCCAATAGAAAGGCCTGCAATTATCAGGATCATAGATGCTCCTGATAAGCCAGAAGTAGACGATGTTGTCATTTGTAATAACACGAACCCTACACTAACACTTACTAACGCTCCTACAGGTATAATACGATGGTATACTACTTTAACAGATGCGATAACCAATACCAACATACTTCAATCAGGAGCATCATTCTCTCCAAGTCTGGTTCAGGCTGGAGTTGGGGTGAATGACTTTTTTGTGACGGCAACGGCTGGCAACAATTGTATAAGTGATATTGAGCAAGTGTTTGTAACGAGAAGGGAAGACATTAATTCATCACCACCTGTAATCAATGGAGATGTAAATGTTTGCCTCAACTCTTTTGAAGTGTATTCAATTGCGACTCTTCCTGGGACAGAAACTGTTGGAGGAGCTACCCGATATGTTTGGCAAGTGTCTAATCCTGCACGGGCACAAATCAATTCGATTAGTGGTGATACTCGATCTGTAACAGTGGAAATTTTAGGATCTCCAGGACCATTCAATTTAATTGCAACGCGAGAATTTGTTAGTGGTCCTGCATGTACCTCCTCACCTCAAACGAGATCGATTACGGTTCGAGCAAATCCAACAGCCATTATTATACCTGCTTCGCTAAATATTTGTGAAGGTCAAACTCAAGTTGTTAATGGAAATCCAACAATATCTTTTGGAACAATTACCTCACATACATGGACAGGAACTGATGTTAATTTGGTACTGAGTGATCCAACGATCCAATCACCAAGCATTTTATCAACAGCCCCAGCAGGTGCATATAACTTTACATACACTGTCATAACTGATATTGGATGCTCAGGTTCAGATGTTATTCCTATTAACATAACCCCAGGCATTACAAACGTAGACGCAGGCCCCAATCAAAATTTATGCTTTGCGGCACCACCTTTAATTACAACTCTTGCTGCTTTAACTCCTTCAGCAGGAACTGGTACGTGGTCATATGTAAGTGGTCTTGATAATACACCATTTTTCTCGGATATTAACTCAACAAGTTCAACAGTTCAAGTAGATCAACCTGGTGTTTATGTTTTTCAATGGGAAGTGGTTGATGCATCGTGTACAATAGCACGAACCGTACAGATTGATTTTGGACAAGAACCAACTCAACCCACTGCTTCTGATAGAGTGTTTTGTGGTCTAGATGGAACGCTGGCAGGAAGTGCTTACACCTTTGAAATTGGAACATGGTCACAGGTATCTGGCCCCGGAACTGTAACATTTGATGATGTTAATTCACCTACAGCATTGGCAACGGCAACGGCATTCGGAGCCTATAGATTAGAATGGACATTTAGTAGCGGTACGTGTATTTCAAAGTCGATCGTTATCAATGCTACTTTCAATGAGCCAGGCTCAGCAACAGTCCCACCCAATTTTACAACATGCATAGACCAAACGACATTAACTCCTATTGATTTATCCGGAGGTAGCGTAGGAGGAGGTTCAACACAAGGACGATGGCAAATCGTCTCGGGTTCTGGTGCGATACAGAGTTCAGGAGCTGCCTTAGGTAATGTTGTCACCGGTCCAACATTCTTAGACCGGTATATTCCAATAGCAGGTGAAACTTCCGTTCAAGTTCGCTTAGTGGCTCAAGACCCAGATGGAGTTGCAGGACCATGTTCAAATGTAAATAGCCCAACACTTACAATTACAATTGATAGAAAGCCTGCCGATGCCTTTGCTGGAAATGACTTTGCTATTTGTGATGGAGCAACCGCAACATTAAATGCGGATGCTGCAACGAATGGTGGAACGGGAACATGGACGGGTGCAAACGGTTCGATAACTAGTCCAAATTTGCGAAACAGTACGGTAACAGGTTTAGCAGCGCGTGCGCTTCCTTACACTTTCACATGGACCGTAACAAGTGCACAGAATGGAAATCCAGGTGCGTGCGTTTTACCTCCTGCTGATGTGTTGGTAACAGTTCGTCAACTTCCGGATGCCTTTGATCCAACACCCAACGACCTTTGCGAAACCAATGCCTTTACCTCAATTGCTGTTGGTGTAACACTTTCTGATTACAATGATGGGGTCACAGGAATTTTAGGTTCAGCCAACAGAACCGTAAGATGGTATGATGATCCGCTTAATCAGATAAATGGTATTAATGAAGTTACTGTGGCTGATATTTCAAACACACAGGTTTTGTTTACGCGGGTTATCGATACTTCCAATCCTGAAGTTTGTGCATCGCTTGGTCAGGTAACGTTCACAGTAAATCCAAAGCCTTTTGTCAATGTTCAAAATATTGCATTATGCGAAGAACTACCTCCGGGTACAAGCCGGGTTGATGATATTAATTTGGCAGACTACGAAGATGGTGCCACCACGCTGTTGGCAGCAGATCGTACCATTACATGGCATCCTACTTTAGCCGATGCAGAAAATAATACCACTCCGGTTGCAACACCAGGTGATATTGATATTATAGTGAACACCAGTTTCTTTGCTCGTGTTGTTGACAATAACACAGGTTGTTTCAATGTTGCACAGCTTAATCTCACCATTAATCCACGTCCTTTAGATCAAGTTATTCTGGGTTCTGCTACTCCGTGTAGAAACGGAACAGAGTTGTATCGTGTAAATCAAATTTCAGGTGCACAATATATCTGGGATGTTCCACCACAGTTCACAACGCTGGGTGGAGGCGCATTAAATGATTTCTATGTATTGTTAGAATTCCCTGGAGTTGCTTCGGCAGATATAAAAGTGACCATCGTGTTAAACGGATGCCCGGGCAATGAGCGCACAAAGACTATTACTGTTTCGCCTGATCCTACACCTTTTACAATCGTTCTTCCAACCGAAACCATTTGTGCAGGCGGTATTTATCCTTTCTCCATTACTCCTGATAATACCGGAAGCTCTACCTATAACTGGCAAATCTTTAAACAAAGTGATGGAACGTTTGGTGGCGGTATTGTTGCCAACGGACAAACAACAGGTTCAGTATTAATCAATGTGCTCGATGAAAATATTATTGTTCGGGTAACGGAGAGCAATGCTTCGGGCTGTGCAGGTGCACCAGAGGAAGAGCCTGTTGTAATAAACAACAGGCCAACGATGGACAATTTAAACATCCAAATCTGTAGCGGGGATGTAACAGGAATAACGCTTGTCGAAAGTGCACTTAGTCCAGTGGCAGCAACTACATTTGATATTCAGGTTCCTACTGTATTACCTGGAATTGCACCAGTTGTTGGACCAACACAAGGATTAGCATTACCTCCTGATGCAATTGCATTCGATAGTTATAAAAATCAAACCAATGCCCCTCAGCTCTCACTTCTGTATCGCGTAATACCAATCAGTCCGATTGGTTGTAAAGGCACTGAAGAAAGTGTGATTATCGATATCAAGGCAGAACCATTGATGGATACCAGTCCGATACCAGCAGTGTGTAGCGACAACGAAATCAACGTTACCTTAAAATCAGCCATCGGATTTTTACCTGCTGATAAATTTGAAATTGTATCGATTAATTATGATCCGTTACTTCTTACACCCTTAACTGCATTACCTGCTCTGCCGACCGGCCTTGTCAATGCTGATTTTATTGAGAATAGTATTTGGGAAAACATAACCAGCAGCAATCAGGAAGTAATTTACATTGTAAGACCGTTCAGTAGTTTAACGGGTTGCTTCGGAAATCCTCCGGCTCCCATTCGTGTAACGATTCAACCCAAACCATTGGTTACACCAGTGGCAGTAACTGAAATTTGTAGTGGAGATGTGTTGAGTATTCCACTTACCTCTGTGAACATTCCTGGGGCAACGTTTATCTGGACACCAGTTCCAGTCGCGGGTATTATCGGAACTACAGGATCAACCACCAACACCATTACGGATCAATTATTTAATACAACTCTTTCTACTATAAGTGTTATGTATAATGTAAGGGCCACAAATCCTGCATCATCGCCATTGTGTGTTGGGCCGTCTGAGTTTGTTCAGATAGATGTTCGTCCATCACCACCCGTAATTACACCACTTGATAAGATTACCTGTTCTGATGATTTCGGAGGAAGTACTTCAGCGCAAGATCTTACTCTGCTTCATCCGCAGATTAGCACGGAGCCGGGTGTTACTTTTACATGGTTCACTGACGCAAATGATTCGATCAATTCAAAAATTCCAATAGCAGACATAACAGCATACACGCTGAGTGATGAAGTCCCTGTCTATGTTCGCGTTCGAAATCCTGCAGCGTCAAGCGGATGCGCGAAAGTTTCAACCGTAACATTTGATATCAGGCCGACACCCGAATTGTTACTTGATCCACGAGAAACAACAGACCCTCGCTTTAACATTACGTGTAACAATCAAAATAACGGAGAAGTAGAAGTATCGGCACAGTTCGGAACTAATCATACCTTCCGGGTAGATGGTAGTAGTTTTATTCCGGCATTGTTGTTTTCAAACTTGAGTGCTGGCTTTCATACGTTCAGCACAATGAATGCAGAGGGCTGCATTACCGATGAACAAGTTGAATTACTTCAACCTGACCCGATTGTCCCCGGTTTACCAAATGTTGTAAACGTAAGTTGCTTTAATGATCCTTCGCCTGACGGACAAATATCCATTAATGCAACGGGAGGAACTTCCATGCTCGGAGGAGATCCTTTGTTGTTTAGCGTATTACAAGATCCTTCTAATGTGTATGATCCGATCACGGAAACTTTTTCAGGCTTGCGCGCCAGTACCTATACCGTCCGGATTCAGGATGCCAATGGCTGTACCCAGTTCGTACCGAATATAGTAGTAGGTCAGCCAAATGATCTTAAGTTGACCATCGACATTACTTCAAATTATAATGGTTTTGATGTGAGCTGCAACGGACAAACCGATGGAGAAATTAGTGTGCTGACTACAACCGGTGGAACACCAGGATATACCTATACGCTTCTCGATGAGAATTTGAATCCAACTGGAAATGTATCAGGGCAACTGAATGGAGTCTTTACCAATCTGGCAGCTAATATTTTGTATTCGGTACGAGTATCGGATAATAGAGGTTGTGAGAAAATTTCTATACCTGAATACCTTTTCGATCCTATTCCATTAAACGCGGGTGCCATTGGTTTCGATAAAGATATATGCGAGGGTGGAGATCCAACTGCCTTTACGGAATTAGCAGAACCTTTTGGTGGAATTAACCTCTATACATTTGAGTGGCTCGAATCCTCTGACAATGTAAATTTTGTTCCGGCCACGGGTGTGAGAACAAACAGTACTTATGATCCGCCAATATTAACAAGCCAGATGTTTTACAAAAGGTCTGTTACATCAGGTACTTGTGCAGCAGAAGAAACCGATGCATTTACAGTAGTTGTGCATTCAAAACCAGTAGCAACATTGGATGCACCACTTCAGGTTTGTCAAGGGCAAACATTCATTCTTGACTTCCAATTTTCAAACGGACAAGCTCCATACTTCTTTGATTATTTTGATGGAACAAATACTGCCAGTTTGATTGGTTCCGATAGCCGGCCTGTTCCGATATCAAATTACAATGCGACCAAAACATTTACACTTACACATCTCCGCGATTTTTATGGTTGCGAACCGGATGCTTATCCTCCTTCGGTTACACCGATCATGATTAACATGGATGCTACCTTTAGTGTAGCACCAACTTTAGCGCAGTGTAGTGGAGGCAATTTTACGTTTAGTTACACGCGCAATCCGGATGTAGAATATGTATGGTCGTTTAACGATGGTTCATCGGATCGGATCATTGCTGCTTTCACAGGTGCACCACCTTTAGCAGATACTGTTCAGCATATTTTCGGCAGTGTAAATGTCTCAGGTGATACAAAGTATCCGGTAACCTTAAAAGCCAGAAGTACCTTAACCGGTATCAATTGTGAAAATCAATCGCTCCCACAAAATGTTACGATTTCGCCAAACCTCTTTATCAATCTCGTGGCGGATAAGGATGAAATATGCAGTGGAGAAACTGTTACCTATATAAACTCTACGCTTGCCGCAAATGCAAATCACCGCTGGTTCTATCGCACGCAAGGTGGCGACCCTGCAGAAGTATTGGGTGAACGTAATTTCACTTCTGCCTCTACACAAACTTTTGTATACACCAACACAAGCCCGGCTTTGGTTACATACGAATTAGTGTATCAGGTTAACAATGGATCGTGTGCAGATGAAATTGTTTTACCCGTGATTGTACATCGCGCCATTACAGCAGGCATTGATACAACATCAACGACAAAATTCATTGGTGGTAATGCTTTTGCTAATATTATAAATACATCTTCACCACAAAATGATGTTGATTTCAGATACGAGTGGCAGTTTGACGCTGGCTCAGTACCTTCTACATTTAATGGATTAACACCACCTCAAATTCGATACACTTCCATTGGTGAGAAAACAATCTCACTCACTGTAACAAATACGATTGCAGAAGCACGGGGCTTAACCTGCGGTGATGATGCGAGTATGTTAATTTATATTTTGCTTCCTGGAATTGAAGCAGGCTTTAGTTACACGCCTCAGGCAACATGTTTCCCATCAGACATTTCGATTACAGAAAATAGAGGTACGGGTGATTTGTTTGAATGGAAGCTACGCAAGGTAAATGATTCGAGACCATTGCTAATTTCGAACGATAGCTTACCAACATTCAAAGTTGTTTCTCCTGGTTTCTATGTAATCGAATTTAAAACAACCAATTCAATTACAGGTCAGTTTAGAGAAGTCGATAACAGTGCAACACCAATTGAAATTTTTGATCTGCCATTTGCTTCCTTCGAGGCAAGGCCACCTACACTATACGTTCCGGATGAAAAACTAATCATTACAAATCGATCGTCCGATGCCAGTCAATATGATTGGGATTCCGGAGCGGGTGAAACATCAATGCTTCCTGAACCAACCTTCACTTATTCCAACGCTGGAAAATATACCGTAACCCTTGTTGCCGGATTTAACCATGGCGCAAAGGACTTTGATGGCGATGGTATTATCGATGGCGATTTAATTTGCTATGATACAGCACGTCAGGAAATCACTGCGAAGGAGGGTGGACTTACCAGAATACCGAATGCCTTTACACCGAGTACCAATGGGCCGAATGGGGGAATACCGGGTGGAGGTACTTTTAATGATGTGTTTATTCCGATCACTAAAGGTGTAGAAGAATTTGAAATGACCATCTTCGATCGGTGGGGGAATTTAATTTTCCAAAGCACAAATAAAAATGTAGGCTGGGATGGATACGATAAGAATGGAGTGCTATTACCCGCGGGAGTATATGTATACAAACTGACCATGCGTCTTTCAAATGATCAGCGAACAACGCAGGTTGGTGATGTAACCTTAATTCGATAATTTTAGAAAGCATGTTGAAAATTGATTTCATAAAGAACAGGTATTCAGCGACAATAGTATTCTTGCTGCTTGTTGCTTCAACTGCTTTTGCGCAAGATCCCCAGTACTCACAGTATTACATGGCACCGTTGTATTTGAATCCCGGCTTTACCGGAACGACACCTCAACAGCGTGTTACCTTTAATCATCGTCTTCAATGGCCAGGTTTACCTCAGGCTTTTTCTACGTTCTCTGCTTCGTACGATATTTTTGTTCCGGAACTGAGAAGTGGTTTTGGCTTAATGGCCACCACCGATAAGATGGGGTCTGCAGGATGGAGAACTACCACTGCAAGTTTGTTGTATTCTTACAAAGTAAAACTGTCGAAGAAAATTGTTTTTTCTCCCGGGTTGAGCTTTGGTTATGGTAGCAATGGTCTTGATCGGAACAAACTTCGATTGGGTGATGGATTGGAATATCAAAAGGGCGATGAATACTTTTCGATTGATGATGCTGTAAAAAAATTAGGTAATCAATCATACTTTGATTTTGGCGCTGGCTTTTTGATTTACAGCAGGATGTTTTGGTTTGGTGCAGCATTCTCGCACATCAATCAACCCAACCTTTCCGTTTTAAATGATGTCAGTCGTCTGGGCATGAAATCTACATTCCATGCCGGATTAAAAATTCCATTGAGTGGAGGAAACCCAAGACCAGGCACAACCGGTGTTGATTACTTAACACCTTCTCTTATATACAGAGTTCAGGGTAATACCTTTTCACAATTTGATATTGGTTTGAATTACCACATCGATCCGGTTTCGGTTGGTGTTTGGTATCGTGGCAAACCGTGGGAGAAGAATGTTGTGAGTAGTGTAAATCAAGATGCGCTTGTACTTGCACTCGGTTTATATTTTAAAAATCTTACGGTTGGCTATAGTTACGATTTTACTTTATCAGAATTACAAACCGCTTCGGGCGGGGCGCACGAAATTGCCATTATGTATCAGTTTGTTTCTAAGCCTGTGAAAAGAAATGCGAAACAGAAGTACCGCCTCATTCCTTGTCCTACCTTTAACAGCAAGGAAGGTTTTTGGAATTAAGGGAATTCAGGTTAATGGTGAATAGTTAATGGTTAATCGTGGGTTTAGTATTTCATAAATACTTCTTTATAGAAATTCAATTAGCGAAATCAGCGGGAACGTCAAAATATAGTTCTTTGCAGACTCCACACCTTAGGCTGATTAAATGCAAGACTTGTTATTGGAAGACTTTCTTTTCTTACAGCAGCGTGAATCAACGATTAATCATTAACTATTAACCATTAACTATTCACCATTAACTTAACCTTACTTCGCAGATCAAGCTCTATGAAATGACAAGTTCAAATCTCAAAAAAAATTAAGCCATTACCGCTTTGTCAGAGTCGAGGTAATTCCAAACCAAACTACTTGCACCAATAATTGGGGCGGCCTGATTTTGAAGTCCTGATGGAAGCACTTTAATCTTTCCACGGAATAACGGCATAAGATTCGCCTCCATGTGTTTGATGGTTGGTTTGAAAATCAAATCACCGGCAAGGGAAAGTCCACCGAATAAGAAGATCGCTTCCGGATCAGTATGAACAACGGTCTCTGCTAGTTTCATTCCCAGAATTCTTCCGGTATATTCGAACGCGGCAAGCGCAACAACGTCACCGCGCACAGCGGATTCTGTAATCATCTTTGTGGTAAGATTGTCGAAGCTTATTCCACGAAGTTCACTATCCTCTAAATGATCTGCTAATAATTTATAAACCGTGCGTCTGATACCCGTTGCTGAAACATACGTTTCTAAACATCCGCGCTTGCCACAATTGCAATAACGTCCCGCTGGGTTCACAGAAGTATGTCCAACTTCACCGGCAATACCATGTTTACCATTTAGCAATTGTCCGTTAGCAACAAACCCACTTCCTAAACCAGTACCTAAGGTAATGACAACAAAATCCTTCATTCCTTTTGCTGCTCCATATACCATCTCGCCAACCGCGGCAGCATTAGCATCATTGGTAACAATAGCCGGAAGATCGAACTCTTCTTTAAACATTTCAGCCAGTGGAATAATACCTTTCCACTTTAAGTTCGTGGCTCTTTCGATAGTACCTTTATAATAGTTTCCATTGGCAGCACCAACACCTACACCAATAATTTTATTATCGCCTGGTACAGCTTGAATGGCAACACGAAGCGCTGCTGATAATCCATCAAAGTAATCTTTGAACTCTTCAAATTGCGTTGTTGAAATACTACCGTGATACAATACATTTCCATCTCGATCGACAATACCGTATTTTGTATTTGTTCCACCAATGTCAATACCGATTGTTAATTCCTTCGCCATGATATGCTGATTAACTGATTAATTAGATAGATAGAATTTTTGCGATTCGTATCGACTCGCTGTCGATTTCATGATGTTTACTCATCACGTCATCAAAATTGTTGAATACAATTTTCTGATTGCGAATACCCACCATTACATCTTTCTGGCCAGCCATCAGACCTTCAACGGCACCCACGCCCATTTTGCTGGCAAGCACGCGGTCGAAGTAGGTTGGAGAACCACCGCGTTGAAGATGACCCAACACCGTTACTTTGATGTCAAAATAGGAGGAACGTTCGGCTACAAGTTTGGCAAGCGCATTGGCGTCTCTAATTTTAGAACCTTCTGCTACAACCACTAAGCTTGATTTTTTGTTTGTATCACCACCTTCTACAAGACGTTCGTATAATTCATCGAACGATGATGTTGCTTCCGGAATAATCATCGCAACAGCACCACCAGCAAGACCACTGTTAATGGCTATGTAACCTGAATTGCGTCCCATTACTTCAATGAAGAACAAGCGATTATGTGATAATGCCGTGTCGCGAATTTTATCGATGGCTTCTACTGCCGTGTTGGTTGCTGTATCGTATCCAATGGTATAATCAGTTCCTGATAAATCGTTATCAATAGTTCCCGGAATACAGATGGATGGCACTTGAAATTGTTCGTAGAACTTATGTAATCCCGTAAAGCTTCCATCACCCCCAATGCCGATCAAAGCAGTAATACCTTCTTTCTTTAGATTGTTGTAGGCTTTCTCTCTTCCTTCTGGCGTTCTAAACTCTTTGCTGCGTGCAGTCTTTAAAATCGTTCCACCACGCTGAATGATATTACCTACCGAGCGTGCGCCAAGCTTTACAATATCACCTTCAATCATGCCCTCATAGCCACGCATAATGCCGAAGCAATCGATCTTGTAATACGTACAAGCGCGAACCACTGCACGTATGGCAGCGTTCATTCCCGGAGCATCTCCACCTGATGTGAACACGCCAATTTTCGAAATTTTATTCTCCATTCAGTTTAAAAATCCAACAAAAATAACGGACGGCTTGTACTTTGCAATTAAGAATTGAATCAATCTACTTTCAAACGTTTGAAATAATTAATTAGGCCGTTTGTTGATGAGTCGTGCGATGTGATTTCGTCATTAGATTGCAGTTCCGGAAGAATTTTCTTGGCAAGTACCTTCCCTAATTCGACACCCCATTGATCGAAACTGTAGACATTCCAGATGATACCCTGAACAAAGATTTTGTGCTCATACATGGCGATCAAACTGCCCAAGGTACGTGGTGTTAAAAGTTTGAACAGAATACTGTTGCTTGGTTTATTACCTTCAAACACACGAAAGGGAGTATGCATTTTGACTGATTCTTTGTCCATTCCGGATTTTGATAATTCGGCAACAACCTCTTCTTCAGTTTTACCTTGCATCAACGCTTCAGTTTGCGCAAAGTAATTCGAGAGAAGCTTAGCGTGATGATCTGACAAAGGATTTTGACTGATCGCTGGTGCGATAAAATCGCAAGGCGTTAATTTGGTTCCCTGATGGATGAGTTGATAAAATGCATGTTGTCCATTGGTTCCGGGTTCTCCCCAAATGATCGGGCCAGTTTGATAGTTAACAGGCTCTCCATTTCGATCGGTTGATTTGCCATTACTTTCCATATTACCTTGTTGGAAGTAAGCCGCAAAGCGATGAAGGTATTGATCATACGGTAAAATAGCTTCGGATGCCGCACCGAAAAAATTATTATACCAAACACCAAGCAATGCCAGGAGTACCGGAATGTTTTTTTCGAACGACTCATCTTTAAAGTGATTGTCCATGGCATGGGCACCCTCGAGCATTTTTTCGAAGTTGTCATATCCGATTGTACATGCGATCGACAAGCCGATAGAAGACCAAAGCGAATAGCGACCTCCAACCCAATCCCAAAACACAAACATGTTTTCGGGCGCAATACCAAATGCCGTTACTTCTTTTTGATTGGTTGATACGGCAACAAAATGTTTTGCTACCTCACCTTTACCTCCTGTTTTTTCTAAGAACCAAGCGCGTGCTGATTCAGCATTCGTCATCGTTTCTTGTGTTGTAAATGTTTTTGAGGCGATGATGAATAATGTTGTCTCTGGATTCAGGTGCTTTACGGTTTCAGCGATATGCGTTCCGTCTACATTGGATACAAAGTGAGGTGTAATGTTTTTCCAATATGGTTTCAATGCTTCTGTTACCATGTACGGACCAAGATCTGAGCCACCTATACCGATGTTTACAATATCTGTAATGGCTTTGCCACTATATCCTTTCCAGGAACCATTCAATAGGCTTGATGTGAATTGCTTTATTTGCTGAAGAACTTTGTTTACATCGGGCATTACATCTACACCATCCACCAATACAGGAGTGTTTGATCTGTTGCGTAGCGCGACATGAAGTACTGAACGATTTTCAGTCTGATTGATTTTATCACCATTGAACATAGCAACAATGGCATCTTTCAGTTCTACTTCATTTGCCAATGCAATGAGATCTTTTATGGTTTCATCAACGATTAGATTCTTGGAATAGTCAACCAGAATGTCTTCAAAGGTTAAATGAAATTTTTCAAAGCGGTCAGGATCTTCAGCAAATAATTCGCGCATGTGCGAGGCTTGGATAGAAAGAAAATTCATTTCTAATCGCTGCCAGGCAGAAGTTTCAGTCGGGTTGTGGTTGGGTAGCATAATTCTATTTTAGAGTTGCGAAGATAAAGGGGTTTCTGGATTGAAAAAATAGTCAGACCTATTGTGTTTAGGGCACTATACACCTGTGTCTAGCTGAATTCCGATGTGAGTTCTTCACTAATTTGATCAATTGGTTTTAGTAATTTGATTACTTTCGCTCCAATGATCGTATAAAACGACATTCATTTATTCTCTATTAAGATGCTAAGATCCCTCTCTTGTCTATCTTTTTTGTCCCTACTATGGCTATGCAGTTTATCGAGCTTTGGACAACGAATTTTTTGGACAGAACCAGCCAACAGTAGAATCCGTGTAGGCACACTCTCTCCAACAGCCATTACAGGTGCCACTAACTTTATTACCGGATTAAATCAGCCGCAAAATATTGCGCTTGATGCTTCTTCTGATCGGTTGTTTTACAATAATAATTCTGGAGAAGACATTCTTGTTTCAAACTCGATTGATGGCTCCTTTATTTCCAATGTTATTACAACAGGAGCAATGGCGGGATTTGGCGCCATTGTTTACAGTGAAGATGTCGATGGGATTTTTACTGTAAATGCTGCTGAAACAGATGGAGTTCAGTTTTACCCAGCAGATAATGATGATTTAGGATCAGGTACTGGTTTGAATTTGAGCGGAAATGGCGGTGACATTTATTCGGACGTGGCCTTGTCTGTTAACGATGGACGTTTATATGTTGTGAATGCAGACATGCAAAGGATATTTCGAACATCTGACTTAAGTGGTTCTGTCGCTGTACTCCTTGCGGGACCTGTCGGTGCAAAATTTATTGCTGTAGATAATATCAACAACAGAATTTACTACACCGTAGAGAGTGGAACCACTTCGATTTATAGTGCTAACCTGGATGGAACTACTCCAACTCAAATATTTAGTGGAATAACCCAAGAGGTATTAAGTATTAAAGTGTATCCCCAGTATGGCAAGATTTATTATGTGAGAAGTGGAGTAGGTATTTATGGAATGAACCTGGACGGTACCGGAGATGCATTAGTAACAGGCTCAAGCGCTGTAGTAGAAGATTTTGCTATAGAAACCGATTTTGTTTCTCCTACTTTCACGACACTTTTACCAACTGATGGCAGTGTCGATATTTCGACCTTCTCTGATTTTTCCATAACCTTCAATGAGAACATTAAAGTATCAACTACAACAGGCACGGTAACGGAGACTTCAATTCGAATTTTTAGAACTACAGGAAATGTTTTGGTCGAGACGATCGATCGCTCTGCGGTTGGAATAGTGGGAGCTGTCGCAACGATTAATCCAATTGCTGATCTTGATCCGATTACCGATTATTATATTTTAATAGGTAGTAAGGTATTTTCTGATTTATCAGGAAATAATTTTAGTGGCATCAGCGCTACAACAGCATGGAACTTCACCACTGAAGTTGATCCAAGCAAATATTATTCTCGTCAAAGCGGCAACTATAATGATCCTAATTCATGGACACATAGTCCGACTCATTCAGGTGCGCCTGCCACAGAACCCCCGGGGGGAACAGGTACAGATGCGATTATTGGTGGAGGACATACGCTAACCATGACATCGGATATTGGAATTGTAGCAGCCTCCATAGGTTTACTGATAGAGTCGGGAGCAACATTAAATGCAGCGGGATTTGATATAAGTATGTCAGGTAGTCTCACCATCAATGGATCATTGCTTAACCCCGGAACGATTACCTCTAACTTCGGTGGTTTTGATATTTTCAATACCTCTGGAACATTGTTAGTGTTACAGGGTCTTGTCCTGGATGATTTTTTAGCTGGAGAAGTTACGTTGCATTCTGATATTGTTCTTTTGAACGGAGTAACAACTCTTGGCGGAGGTACTTTTAACCCAAATGGATTTAATGTATGTGATGCTGCCTCTGCGCCTCCTGTTACACCCATATTCTCTAATATGAAGGGCACAAGTGTTACGCTTTCTTGGACGAAGATAGCCCCGGAGGATGCATTCATTGTAATGCGTCAGGGGTCAACATCATTTCAACCAGCGATTGCTTCTCTTTACAATGCCAACACAGTATTTGGTTCTGGTGATGCGGTAGGTGCTGGTAACTTTGTTGTTTATAAAGGAGCTGGTACTTCTGTGG
>ENA-UOWO01004675-UOWO01004675.1-activated-sludge-metagenome-genome-assembly--contig:-NODE-4675-length-14979-cov-12.634146_pt1 | contig 14979 bp, 13 predicted proteins | sample MGYA00238148_ERZ761564 | MGnify/ENA primary metagenome ERZ761564 (study PRJEB28885, sample SAMN05720194) | activated sludge metagenome | isolation source: Anaerobic digester | place: USA...
CGTTTGATAACTTTTTGGTTTGAGACTCCATCTGGTTTGCATGAGATGGCATCTCGATTGCAAGGAGACTCCATCTCAAAATCGAGATGGCATCTCATAAACGGAGACTCCATCTCACATCGGGCAGATGGAGTCCCGGTTAAGATGAGACTCCATCTCAAATCCGAGATGGCATCTCATTAAATTGAGATGGAGTCTCAAAGAATTACCCGGTTAGGCATTGTAACAGGGTTTCCAACCTTTTTTGCTCCACACAATCGAATGATATATAGAGACTTAAGATGGGGAATAATTTTACGGATTTTTTTCCAAAAACTATATCCACGAAGATCAACGTTTTTCAATTTATTCAAAGATCCCAAATTTCAGGGTTGGAAACCCTGTTTCCTCCGCCCTTTTTCCAGGGATTTCGTCCCTGGCTACCATATTGTTCTCCCTGGCGGGAGAAATATGGCGATTTGACGATTTGGCGATTTGACGATTTGGCGATTTGACGATTTGGCGATTTGACGATTTGACGATTTGGCGATTTGGCGATTTGGCGATTTGGGGATATGAGGATTTACCTGCCGGAGCAATACAAATTTCAACCAACGGCTTTAGTCGTCGGAGCACAATCAAAGGCAACCGACGGCTTTAGTCGCCGGCCTGCACAAAAACCTTTTTAATCTGTGGATTTTAAAGCGGATTTCTCTTCCTCTTGCCGGTGATACAGATCCAGCGCGACAATAACGGCCGTAAAGGCCCAGAACGGCACGGAGGCTTTGTCGGTATCGAGAAAATTATTCATGATCCCGTGAACATAATACGAAATCAGGCCCAGCGCCATCACCAGGCTTAGCAATCTGATCTCCTTGACTTTAGATCGTCTGTAAACCCGGATTGCGGTATAGATGACAGTAACGACTATCCCGATAAAGGTAATCATTCCCAGCACGCCCGATTCGGACAGCGGGCCGATATACTCGCTGTGCGCATTCCCCATATCGCCGTAGTTCGTACTGATGATGGTTTTCTCTTTGGCCCGCTGGTAAGGCGCATACACAAACTGGTAGGTTCCCGGTCCCCAGCCAAAGATGGGCTTTTCCTTGAAAAGGCGTATCGCTGCAGCCCACCGGTTGATCCGTTCCAGGTTGGAAGCATCCGAGGAGATATTCGAGATCGACTGCACGTGTTCCACAAAATCGGTCGAAGAATCCTGCTTGTTTTTCTCCAGTTTATCCAGGAACTGGTAACGGAACATGAAGAACAAAGCCACGCCGACGGCAACTGTGAGAAGGATCCAGTAAAACCTGACCCTGAAGCGGATCAGCAGGAAAACGCCCAGGGCGGCGGCTACGCTTATCCATGCCGCACGGCTGTATGAAAAGATGATGCCGATGACCAGGATTGCCAGCACGATAAACGACATGATCCGGTAAGGCCTCCGGTACTCCCGGCTTAGCGAAAAACCGACAAATACCGGCAGGAACATGGCAATGATCGCTCCATAGGCCGTATGGTCATTATAGAAAGGCTTCATCACCATATTGCTGTGCGGCTTGTCGAAACCGTACGTGGAGTGGTTATAGAGGGTATAAAATATAACGATGATGAGGGGAATGATGTATAGCCACTGGAACTTCCTTATATTTTTCACATCTGTGAATAAAAGGATACCGGCAAAATAAAACGGGATGATGAACCAGAGCCTGGCCACCATGAATTTAATCGAAACGATAGGTAATTCACTGGTGAAGCAGGTGATGAAAAGCCATACCAGGTTTATAAGAATAGCAATGCTGACCGGATGCTTCATGATCTTCGCATCGTAAAAGCGCTCGTGCATCAGCTTCAGGATGAACAGCAGCATGACGCCGAACATCAGGGGCTCTGAAGGAAGCGATATACCTATTCCGAACTCGGCGTCTTTGATGTTGACTGCCAGCGGGGTCAGGAAAGTAATGAGCAGCAGGACATTATCGAGCGAAAAGATATAGAGGATAAGCAGGAGCAGAACGAAAGGGATAGCCAGCCCCCACATCTTATCATGCAGGAAAAGGTAGGCGTTTGCCGCTATAAAGACCGCGCTGGCGCCGTACACCCAGATTAATTTGGCCCTTTCGGTCAACTCTGATCTTTGTTTTGATTCTTTCTTAACTGGTAAACGCGGAGGTTTTCAACGAGCAGGATAACCACCACGGCAAAGAAAAATGTAAGGATGAATGTCATGGCCACGATCAGCCAGCGTACCGGGTACGACTTTTTATCGGCCGGAAACGGCTTGGTAACGACGTTGCAGTAGGTCAGGCTGGCATTGAAGAACCGCATGGCATCTTCATATTCGACCTTAAAAGCCGAATAGGAGTTGGCTTCATGTTTGATCCTTTCGGTGATCAGGATGAGGTCGCCTCCTCGTTTTTCCATATTCTCCTTCAGCCGTTTAACCTCCGCGGTGTTGATCTGCGGGGCGGCTCCGCCGGTAACGGTGCGCAGGTAACCCCTCATGATCTCTTCCGAACTCTGGTCCCACCCCAGCAGCCCCGACTCGACCATCAGTTTATAGAGTGATGCCTTCAATGAATCAATGTCGCTTTGTTTCCTGGCCAGCAATTTTTCGTACATGTCCATCACTTCGTAGTACTTCTCGTTGTGCATGTATCTCACTTTGGCATTGTAGAAACCGATAATGGCTTCAACGATCTGGCTGGCGATAACGGGATCCTTGTCAAGGGCTTCAATCCTCACCGCATCGTAGGGGGTTTTCTCGATCTTAATATTCTGGCTGTATTCGTAATAGATGGTTGTCTGGTAATATTTATATTCTTTGGCAATTTCGTAATGTTCGGCAAGATTGAATTTATTGATGACGCTATCGATAATATCCTGTGATTGAAGGACCTGGAACATCTGTTCGGTTTCGCTCTCTTCGGAATACGGCGAAACGTTGGCCGGGTAGATAACACCGAAAGATTTGAATTTTGGGGTGATGAACAACGGGCCGGAGAAGAAAACCGACAGCACGACTGCCAGGGCCAGGATCACCAGCAGGTGGATCCGCCATTTCAGCAGCAGGTTGATCAGGTTCGTATTATTAAAGTATCTTTCCATTTTTAACTCAGATAAAATTATATTCTGAATACTCTCTTTCAGCTTAGGTATTGCCGGGATCCGGAGTTTTTTTTTAACTGTAACCCGGTGTAGTTCTCGACGATGATGATGATCAGTACCGCGGTGAAGAAGACGATAAAAGCCGTCACGACCACTATTATCCACCGTATCGGGTACGATTTGACTTCCGCTTTGTAGGCGCTGTTAACGATAAACTTCTGCGGCAGGAACTGTTCCGCATCCACCTTGGCTTCCTGGTATTTTGTTTTTAGCAGGGTTAGTTGCTCCGTTTTAAATTCGAGGGAATTTTTCAGCGACAGGAACTCGCCGCCGTATTTTCCGATCGTATCCAGTTTCTGCTGCAATATCGTAATGGCATGCCGGTTATTCTGTGCCAGGGCGATAGCCAGTTGCTGGTTAAGCACCTCCGACTGCCGCTCATAATCGTTCACCCCTTTGCTGCCAAGGTACTTCAACTGATTGACGATCCCGTTGACTTCGTTTTCGAGGCTCCGGTATTCTTCGTCGACGATCCGGAAAGCTTTGACGGCGCGTTCTTTCTGGATCATATTGCGGGTGGAGTCGAGCAAAGCGGCGATATCGTTGGCCATATCGGCGGCTATTTGCGGATCGGTATCGAATACGGTGATTTTCACTGCCATATATTCCGTCCGGCGGAACCTCACGTTGTTTTCGTATTCACGGAACAGGCGGGTATATTTATGCTTTGAATTTTCCGGAATACGGTAATGTTTGAACAGGTTGTATTTCTGCACGATCCGGTCGCGGATGAAGTTGGAGTTGAGCATCTGGAGCATCTGTTCGGCCTGTTCCTCCTCTCCTATCCCGAGGATATCCTCTTTTATTCCTGAGTTCTGGCTGATCAGGACTTTGGAGATGGAGTTGGTGGCGACCGGGAACATGATCACCGATGATTTGTATTTCGGTTTGATGAAGAAAGGCGATGAAAAGAGGACGGCGGCACCGATGGCGACGGCCGTAATGATGAACAGCGGCAATCTCCACTTGAAAAGCAGGTGAAGGAGGTTAAGGGAATTCAGGTCTTTTTTCAGCGATTCCTGGTTATTCGGATCGGTCATGTTCAGCTTTTTCCAAAAAAGAGGTCAAATGTAGGAATAAATATTTAATGATGATGGGTTATCAGAAAGTTAAGTGAAAAAAGATAATTGGTGCAATAACAGCATACTCCGCCTGTTCGTCTGTTCGCCTGTTATGGTGTTGCCCTCTCTTTCACCATCCGCCACATCTCCGGAAGGTTGACCAGTTTAAGGACGAAAGCGGAAAGGGCCGATGCAATCATCATAACGATGAAGCTGATCTTCCAGTCGACCCGGAGCTGCCGGCAAAGGAAATTCAGGAAAATGACGACGAGGGTAAAGATGACAATCCGGGAAAGGAAAGCTATATCCGGCTTAAAACGGAAAATGCGGTGGGCCAGGGCCATGTAAGCCCCCGCGGTGAACAACTGGGTTGCCAGGCTTGCTACTGCCGCGCCGGTGGCCTGCATCCGGGGCACAAGCAAAATATTGACCAGGAAGTTCACCCCAATACCCGCCAGCGCAACCAGGTTGAGCTGCCGGAGGTTGCCGTTGGCCGTCAGCAGGGTGCTGTAAACATACATCGTGGTGCTTCCCAGGAAACCGAACATCAGGATGCCGAAAACGGTTGCCGACTGGCGGTGCTGACCTGCGTACTCAGCGGCTGTCTGCATACTGTCTTTCGGATACAGCCATTCCATGATCTCAAACCGGTAAAACAACGAACCCATTGCCACAATGATCGCCGAGGTGATCAGCAGCGCATACGGCAGCCGGGTCATCCGGCCCACATCCTCCTTCAGTTTGATCATCCTCGAATAAATGGGTAACAACAGCACGGCAAAGAGCCAGGCAAACTGGTTCAGCGCGTCGAGCAAACGGAATGCGTGGGCATAGATCCCCACCTGCCGTTCCCCTTCATCCCCGCCCACAAGCCGCTCGATGAAAACCGTGTCGACCCTGTTGTAGACCGACATGAGCAGCACCAGCACGGCGAACGGCAGGCTTTTCTTCAGGATCACCAGGAAAAAAGGGCGGCTCCAGCTCAGCTTCCGGAACTTCGCCTTCCGCATCACGATGACCGCCGCAATAACCAGCGTGGCCAGGTAGGCCGCCGTCTGGGCATACACGAACCACTCGATCCGGAACACGCCGCCGGTCACATTTCCCCAGAGCAGCACGGCACAGATCAGGATCATCAGCACCCGGTCGAGCACCGAAATCACACTGTCGGTCATAAACATCAGCAGTCCCGAAATATTCGACCGGAAATAGAGGATGAACGACAGCAGGAACTGGTTAAACCCCACCCAGGCCAGCATGATGAGCTGATCGCCGCGGTACCCCAGGACCAGGGCAATGGAAAAAGTTACCGCAATATAAACAAAGGTCAGCAGGAACTTCAGCACCACCAGGCTGGAGAAATGCTTGTTTAGCAACTGAACGTGCTGGGCAATATTGCGGTTGTTAAAATTAGTGATGCCCGCATCAAGCAAAATATTGAACAGGAAAGCGAAGTTGAAAATGTTCAGGTAAAATCCGTAATCGGCCAGCCCAACGGTGTTCTGCACCGTCCGGTCGATCCCGAAAATCCAGAACGGCTTGACGAGCAGATTTAAAAACAGCGAAATGGCGAGGTTGACCAGGAATTTCTTCTGCATCGCAGCTTGTTTGAAACTTCTGAAAAGTACCGGCGGTTTTGGCTGCCCACTTTTTAGCCCTCCTTTTCAAAATAAATTATTTTTGTACAAAGTTATGAGAATTAAAGAACGATGAACAGGCCAGAACCGATATGTTCCGGCCGGGTTTATTTCCAACAAACCACACAGTTTTGAAAATCGCGGTTAACACGAGGTTACTCCTTAAAAACAAGCTGGAAGGGATAGGATGGTTTTCCTTTGAAACCCTTAAAAGGATCACGACGCAACACCCCGAACATCAGTTTTACTTCATTTTCGACCGTCCGTTCGACGATTCGTTCATTTTTTCGGATAACATCACTCCTGTCGTCGTTCCCCCGCAGGCCAGGCATCCGATCCTGTATTACCTCTGGTTCGAGAAATCGATCCCGCGCGTTCTGAAGAAAATCGAGCCCGATCTGTTCTTTTCACCCGATGGCTATTTGTCACTTTCAACCCCGGTAAAATCGATGCATGTCATCCATGACCTGAACTTCGAACATTACCCTGACGACCTGCCATACCCCGAGCGGACGTATTACCGGCACTATTTCCCGCAATACGCCCGGAAAGCCTGCCGGATCGCCACGGTTTCCGAATTCTCCAAGCGCGATATTATCAACCAGTACCACATCGGGCCCGAAAAAATCGACGTGGTTTACAACGGCGCCAACGACCGCTACTCCCCGATCCCCGATTCGGAAAAAACGCTGGTCAGGGCAAAATATTCACAGGGCCTTCCCTATTTCGTTTTTGTGGGCGCCCTTCATCCGCGGAAAAACCTGGCCAACCTGTTCCGGGCTTACGACCTGTTCCGCGCCGAAACGGGCATCAATATGAAGCTGCTGATCATCGGCCATAAAAAATGGTGGACACGTCAGATAAAAGAATCCTATGAGAAAATGAGGTTCAACGGCGATGTGGAATTTTGCGGCAGGCTCGATCCGGTGGAACTGAACCGGGTCATCTCCTCGGCAGCGGCGCTGACCTATGTCTCCTATTTTGAAGGTTTCGGCATCCCGATCCTGGAATCGTTCTACTGCGAGACGCCGGTGATCACCTCCAACGTCACCTCGATGCCCGAGGTGGCCGGCGATGCGGCCATCCTGGTCGATCCGTTCTCGGTGAAATCGATCAGTGAAGGGTTGACTAAGATCGCCACCGATCCGGAGCTGAGCCGCACACTGAACGAGAAAGCGCGCATCCGCCGGCAGGTATTCCACTGGCAGCGCACCGCCGACCTGCTCTGGAATTCCATCGAAAAATGCCTCGACACCAAAAAATCCTAAACCCTGTAAAGATGAACGTATTGATCGTAGGATCGGGCGGACGTGAACATGCGCTGGCCTGGAAGATCAGGCAAAGCCCGCTCCTTGACAAATTGTACATCCTCCCCGGCAATGCGGGTACCGACAGCCTCGGAGAAAATATCCAACTCTCCGTAACCGATTTCAAGGGCATCGGCCGCACCGTTCTGGAGAAGCAAATCGACATGGTGGTGGTGGGCCCGGAAGTCCCGCTGGTAGAAGGGATCCACGACTATTTCCTGGCCGATCCCGTCTTAAAGGCCATCCCCGTGATCGGGCCGGTGCAAAAGGCGGCCATGCTCGAAGGGAGCAAGGATTTCGCCAAGGAATTCCTCATCCGTCATCATATCCCGACGGCCCGGTACCGGACCTTTACCCGGGAGACCTACGGCAATGCGCTGGAATTCCTCCGGGAGATGAAACCGCCCTATGTGCTGAAAGCCGACGGCCTCGCCGCCGGCAAAGGGGTGGTGATCTGCAGCGATTTCGGGGAAGCCGGAACGGAACTGCAGGCGATGCTGATGGATGAAAAATTCGGCGAGGCCGGCGCAAAGGTAGTGATCGAAGAATTCCTTTCCGGGATAGAAATGTCGGCCTTTACGCTGACCGACGGCCGGCACTACCTGGTGCTCCCCCCGGCCAAGGATTACAAGAAGATCGGCGAAGGCGACACCGGGCCGAATACAGGCGGGATGGGATCGGTCTCCCCTGTGCCTTTCGCCGACGATGCTTTCCTGAAAAAAGTGGAAGAACGGATCATCGCCCCGACCCACGCCGGTTTGCTACAAGAGGGCATCGATTACCGCGGGTTCATCTTTTTCGGCCTGATCAACGTCGGTGGAGATCCTTACGTTATTGAGTACAATGCCCGGATGGGTGATCCGGAGGCCGAATCGGTCATCCCCAGGATCAAAAACGACCTGCTGGAACTCTTTGCGGCGGTTGGAAACCAAACGCTTCACCATCACCGGATCGAGACCGTTCCCGGATTTACGGCCACGGTCATGCTGGTGTCGAAAGGCTACCCGGGGAACTATGAAAAAAACATGGAAATCACCGGTCTCGACGGGATCGACGGCAGCCTTGTTTTTCATGCAGGCACCGCCATCCGGCCAGCCGATGGAAAAGTGGTCGCTACCGGGGGAAGGGTCATTGCCGTGACCTCTTTCGGCGATTCGCTGACGGAAGCATTCGGAAAGTCGTACGAAAACGCTGACAGGATCAGGTTTGAAAACAAGAGCCTCAGAAGCGACCTGGGGCGGGATTTGCTAAAATTTGCCTGAATCCGGAAATGTACGGATATATTACGTACATTTGCAAAAAAATTATCATGAAAGCAAAAACGGATAAGCCCGAAAAGGCCAGGTTCGATGCACGGCTGACCAGGGAGCAAAAGCAAATCTTTGAGAGGGCTGCGGTAATCGGAGGTTACAGAAGCCTTTCCGATTTTGTCATAACGATAGCAGAGGAAAGGGCACAGCAGATAATCAGTAAGGCCGACAGCATCATCGCTTCGCAAAGGGATGCTGAAATCTTTTTTGACGCTGTTCTCAATCCCGGCCAGCCCAATGAGGCTTTAAGATCGGCCGCGGATGAATACAATAAGTTGATGGCCGAATGAACCTCCTGACGGAACCGCTGAACCATCTCCACAAAAGGAATGATTTTTCATGTGGTAATCTCCTGCTCGACAATTATTTAAAGTACCAGGCCGGCCAGGACACGCGGAAGAAACTGTCAGCCTGTTTTATCCTGAGTGATCACACCACCCATCAAATTAAAGGATACTACACACTTTCAAACAGCAGCCTCCCCACAGAGCTATTTCCTGAAAAATTGAAGCTTCACTTTCCCAGGTCCTACATTTCAATACCTGCCATACTGCTGGGTCGCTTGGCCGTCGATAAAACCCGGCAGGGAAAAGGAACCGGCCGGTTGCTTTTAATTGATGCACTCCGGAGAAGTTACCTGGTCTCGGAATCAATAGGTTCATTTGCAGTAGTTGTTGATGCTATTTCGGAAGAGGCAGGGCTATTTTATGATAAATTCGGGTTTATCATGCTTCCGGATAGCGGTAAATTGTTCATGCCCATGAAAACTGTCAAGCATTTATTTGAAAGATAATCCTGATATTTGGTAAAAGTTTAATCGTAATGCTGATAAAATTCTTCCGGTCGAGCTATCTTATCCAGTACTTTGCGCTGGCGCTGATCACTGCGGCGCTCTGGATCCCCGGCTTCAGGGAGAACCAGGGGCTGCCCGTTTCACCTGTCATCATCGCCCCCATCTACGGGATGCTGCACTACGTGCTTTCGCTGCATCCCGTCGCCAGTCCGGCCTTTGCCATCGCCATCATCCTGGTCACCGCCTTCGCCCTGAATAACATTCTCATCTTCCATGAGCTGACGCCGAAGAATAACCTGCTGCCCGCTTTCCTGTTCATCGTGCTGATGAGCAGCAACCCGCATACGCTTTGCTCCTACCCGGTACTCACGGCATTGCTCTTTTTCGTCTGGTTCCTTCATACTATTTACCGGATGAACGATTCACCCGACAATTACATGGAGGTTTTTAACGCCAGCATGCTGGCTTCGGTCATCTCGATGATCTACCCGGTGGCCTCGCTCCTGTTCTTTTTCATCTGGATCACGCTGCTGGTTTACGGAACCTTCAACGGGCGCAACCTGTTGATATCCTTCATTGCCTTCTCCCTGCCTTATCTTTACCTTTTTCTCTATTTCTTCTGGACCGACGGGATCGATGAAGCCCTGGCCGCTTACGTAGCCCTTTTCCGGGAGATCATGGTTTTCAGCATGAACCGGGAGATCCTGCAAATCATCCTGTGGGCCTTGTTCACGCTGTTCATGCTCATCCCCTCCTTTTTCCGGATTACCGGCAATCTCAGCTCTTTCGGGATCAATTTCAGGAAGAAGATGGCGGCTACGGCGTGGCTGCTGGCTTTCAGCATTCCCATGATCGTCATGCAGGGGAAGGTCGATTACCACACCCTGCTGTTTCTCCCGGCCACGATCCTTATCGCACATTATTTCCACCAGTTCAAGAAATCGGTTCTGAATGAGACCGTGCTGCTTGTTTTTATCCTGCTGGCTTTGATCGGCAATTACTGGCCTTTATTGCATGCTTAAGCCCTATTGCACCGGAGAGTTCACGGAGGCCGGCTGCGACGAGGCGGGGCGCGGATGCCTGGCGGGTCCCGTGTTTTCCGCGGCGGTCATCCTTCCGAAAGATTACCGCAACGAAGCGCTGAACGACTCCAAGAAGCTTTCGGCGCGTCAGCGGGAAGCGTTGCGCAAGGTGATCGAGGCCGATGCGGTCGCTTTCGCCGTGGCCCGGGTCGATCATGCAACCATCGACGAGATAAACATCCTGAACGCCTCCATCCTGGCGATGCACGAGGCGGTGGGCCGGTTATCCGTAAAGCCGGGGCTGCTGCTGATCGACGGCAACCGGTTCCGGCCGTATCCCGGCATACCGCACCGGTGCATCGTAAAAGGAGATGCCATCTACATGAGCATAGCCGCGGCCAGCATCCTGGCAAAGACATACCGCGATGAGTTTATGACCGGGCTTGACCGGCAATTTCCCTGTTACGGGTGGAAGCACAACAAAGGGTACCCGACGGCAGCGCACCGGAGAGCGATACAGGAATTCGGTATATCCGCCATGCACCGGTTGAGCTTCCGGCTCACCCCGGCCGGGGATTTGTTTTCCGGTTCCCTAAGCCGGGATCATCAAAAATAGTTTCTTATAAGATTGCTTTTCCCTCCGGAATAACATATCTTTATTGCGTTGATTTATCACACCGCGTAAGTATGTATTTTTTTAGAAAATGAAATACGTAATTTTGATTCTGGCCATATTTATACCTTCCGGGATTTTTGCTCAGGGATTTGCGCCGACCGGAGCCATCTGGCATAACTCCCAATCAGACTGGATCAATCCCGATTTAATCACCTACAAAACTATCGAATCAGTATCAGATACCATAATAACCGGGAAATCATGCAAGGTCCTTATTGAAGTGGAAAGATCATATTCCGACACAGCAGCAACGTTCAAGCATTACATGTATTCTGAAAACGATAGCGTATTCTTTTACAAAGACAATGCTTTTCATTTATTATATGATTTTGGGGCCAATGCAGGGGATACGGTGGTGCTCGACTATTTCCTGACTGGTGAAGGCATGCCTCTCCTTATGATTATTGACTCTACAGGAATCATTAATATTAATGGGGATGAGAGAAAGGTTCAATACATCTCCTGTGGAGACGGATTAGTTATTGAATTTGGAGGTCCGGTAATCGAAGGAATCGGCAGTTCCTATTTCCTTTTTCCAACATATGACGGGACCGTTAACGGCCCGCTCAGATGTTATCAGGATGATGCTATCGGGTTATATATCAACTATTTCTATCCCAATTATGGATGGAATTATGAAGACTGTAATCAAATTATTACCGGTATTGAAGAATCCGAATCTATTACCTCCTTCGCCATTTATCCAAATCCATCGTCTCATCAAATTTTTATAAAAAGTGATAATCCGCAAACAAAATATAAGATACTTGATACACAAGGGAACCTTGTCAAACAGGGTTTAACCGACATATCTGTCGGGATCAATATCGAAGAATTGCGGATTGGTTTTTATTTCATTCAGTTAATAACTGATAACCAGGTTGTAATTAAGAAATTTATAAGGAATTGACACATAAAAACAATTGCATGTTGCCCGGAATAATCACTGATGGCCTGGTCACGAATCCCCAATCAGCCAAATCTTTTGGTGTAATGAATGCGCCCGATGCCCGTTTTGAACCGATGCCCGATTACATGATGGGTCAAATTATAGTAGGGCACCGAATCCTGGGCGCCAAAGAATTGCTTAAAGCACAAATTCAATCCCGGCAAATTGTCCGGTCAAAAGCAAAAGCGGAATTATTCAGGCAATTTTTGAGTGATACCAATCAGGTAAGCAAAGCCGATTCCATTATTTACTTCCTTGAAGAAGAAACTGATCTGAAGCCAAAATACAAACTGGCGTTGGAATATACCGATAAAGGAGATTCCACAGCCGCTTATGAAATTCTGGAAAACATTCCGGTGATTTATTCCTTGACAGATTTCCAGCAAATTCAGCATCAACAATATTATGATTTGATTGACATAACGCTGAAAGTCATTGAAGAAACTTCCATACTACCGGATTCAATACAGGTTGCAACATTGGTTTCCTTAACGAACTCAGGAATTGGGCAAATCCGGGCATTAGCCAGAAATCTGCTTGTGATGGCGGATGAACTTCATTATTCCGAACCGTACATTATTCCTGGAAATGGATTGAAATCGAATAATATTAAGAGAATTCCCGTTAAGCAAAATAATCCTGAGATTTCTTTCACAATATATCCTAATCCGGCCACCGAGTCTGTCTGGATCGAATTTGTTTCAAATCGAGCAAATGTGAAAGGATTTATACAATTAATTGACCTGACCGGAAAAGTGATAAAGCATATTTCGATTAAAAGTTGGCAAATCAAGTATCAATTATCGGTGAGTACCATTAAAAGTGGAATGTATTTCATCCGGTACCTGGATAGTGAGGGGCACATCGACGTCCAGAAGCTTATTATCAATCACGAATAGCCATGAGACTTTTAAAAAGTTGCCTGATTTTTATCATTCTGATAAGTTATCCGGAGGATTCTGTTTGCCAATCCGATTACTTTAACAAGAGATACAATCTTTGCCAGGATTATGAAGATGAAGCGTGGAGTGGAGCAGATGGAATCCTTCAACTATCTGATGGATACGCATTATTTGGATTTACAGTTGATACTACTTATTATTGGCGGCGTCAGATTCCAATTTTAAAAATCGATAATCAAGGAAATCCAGTACTTTTTAGAAGTTATGGTAATACATTCGTCGATTATTATACTGGATGGGCAGGTGGTTATTTGCAAGTGTCAAATTACAATGAATTCTATATAGCCGGATCAATAAACTACTGGCAACCTGATAATTATGATGTCGGTTTATTAATGAAACTCGATTTATCCTTAGATACATTATGGACCAAAGAGTATAACCTGAACCTCGATAGTATTCCGGATACTTCAATGCTATTCAACCAGATGGACATTTGTTCAAATAATGATCTGATTTTCGGTGGATATATGAATGGAAGTTATATGCTTTTAATGAGAACGGATAGCGCTGGAAATGAATTATGGCATAAGTTATTTCATTATGGCTCTTATACTTTATGTACCGGATATTCTGTCATTCAAACTACGGACGGAGGTTTTGCGCTTGGCGGATTTATGTATACCATCGGTCAACCGGAAACAGGAAATCCGGTTATCATTAAGACCGATAGTGCAGGCAACCAGGAATGGGTCCAATTTATGGGCGGACCACTTTTGGATGATGCAGCATTCCTTGCCCGATCAGGCGATGGCAATATTATTATGGGCTCAACCTATGGAGATATAATGGCGGGAAATGAAGCACTAAACAGGATTAATATTGCAAAACTGGATAATGACGGCGAAGTTCTCTGGGATAAAAAATATGGTATCAGTAAGCATTACAACGATTTATTAAATATTAGAGTACTTGAAGATGGTAAAATTATAGCATGGGGATATTGTCCGGTGGACTTTCCACATTATTCGGGTTGGATACTTAAAGTTAACGAGAATGGCGACAGCCTCTGGTATCGTGAATACGACTATTTAATTGGCCCTGAAAGCAGAAATTGGTTACGGGATGTTATCGAAACCACAGACCATAGCTTGATTGCCTGTGGCGATATATTTCCAAAGCTACCCGATACCGGAAACAGAGATGCGTGGGTGATCAAACTTGATAGCATAGGATGTGCATATGAGGGATGCGATACGACGGTGGGGATCAAAGATGACGATAAGAATGTAAGACTATATGATGTCGATAAAAGCAATTTGGATATCTGGCCGAACCCGGCGTCAGGGATTGTCGATTGTCGATTGCCGATTGTCGATTTACGAGGGGATTGGACATTGATGATTTACGATATTTTCGGGCGGGAAGTTTTGGCACCGTATACTCCCTCCCCCGCTATGGGGGAGGGTCGGGGTGGGGGCTGGCAGGGCTGGCGGCTGGATGTCTCCGCATTGCCGACTGGCATTTACTTTATCTCAATTTTGCAGGACGGAAGGCGGGTAAAAGGAGGAAAGTTCGTGGTGAGTCGTTGATCATTACACGATTCGCCATTGCCAATTTCGATTGTCGTTCAATGGATCACGGGCAATGAGCCATTGAACGTTTTTCCATTTTTCGACAATGCCAATGCCGAATCGCGTAATAATTCTCGTCTTTTACCTTGCTTTTCCCTCCGGAATAACATATCTTTATTCCGTTAATTCATCACTTCGCATTATTAACCTTTATTCCATTGATTATGAAAACATTTGCCCCCCCCTACCGGGATCCTGATCCTAACGCTTCTGGCACTTAACATCATGTTTTCCATGCCGGTTAAAGCGCAATCCATTCAAATCGACAGCAATTTTACCACCGATGCTGAAATTTACCCTTTTGAAAACATTGAACGGATTAGTGAATTGCTGTTAGAAGGAGATGTTGAGTTAAACAGTGATACAAGCCTGGTCAGGGTGATCCTGGAAGATGAGAACGGGTTTCAATACATGGTCCTGGAATCCTATCCATTAATCTGCCCTGAAGACGACTTTACGGTTCAGGATCACTGCGATGAAACCTGCGCGCTCGATATGGTCCGTCCAGTTTCAATTATTATTCAGATTATCGATGCAA
>ENA-UOWO01004676-UOWO01004676.1-activated-sludge-metagenome-genome-assembly--contig:-NODE-4676-length-14979-cov-4.544090_pt1 | contig 14979 bp, 14 predicted proteins | sample MGYA00238148_ERZ761564 | MGnify/ENA primary metagenome ERZ761564 (study PRJEB28885, sample SAMN05720194) | activated sludge metagenome | isolation source: Anaerobic digester | place: USA...
CGGCATTGAGCTCGCAGGTGCCTCGGCGGCGCTACCGCCACCGAACTGGTTCCGACTGCCTCCCAAGGCGGTCAAGGAACCCACAGTGTGTGACTTGATGAGGGAGCTCTCCTCCCATATCAAGCCGAAGCCCGTACGCATCCGGGCCCTGTGTCCGGAAGGCGAGCAGGCGGCCGCCGAGTTGGCGGCGGTGCTGCCTGGCGGCGCCATGACGACGATATTTCGGCCGAAGGTCAGGGCTCAGGCGCAAGCCTAGTCCGACCAGCCGGCCTTTCCGGGTTTCCGCGGGTATTCATGCATTACGCTAATACCGCCCGCGGAAACCACGGACCCCCTTTGTGTCATCCCGAGCCCCGAAGGGGACCCTTTGGGTCGAGTCGAGGGATCTCTGCCAAATCAGAATCCTGAAACAACTATTTGTATCCTGGATCCCAGATCAAGAGCCTAGGGCTACCCTTTGGGTTCTGGGATGACAAACTATACTGCTTAAATGAGCAGTTTTTTTGTTTTTATATCAATCTTTTCCTATAATAGAGAGAATTAACAATTGGACTATATGTCTAAAGTTGCCAAAATTTTCTCCCTAAACCAAGGCAGAGCCTGGTTTAGGGCAAGCAGCTACTTCTCCGGAGGTATTAATGAGTAAAGTAGCAAAGATACTATCAGCCACGACTGTGGGGTTGGACTCTTATTTGGTTGAAGTTGAGGTTGATATCGGTGCTGGCTTGCCTTCATTTACAATAGTCGGTCTTCCGGACAAGGCAATCGACGAAAGCAAAGAAAGAATTCGGGCGGCGATAAAGAACTCGGATCTTTTCTTTCCCCAGCACCGCTTGACTGTAAATCTAGCGCCGGCTGACATGAAAAAGGAGGGGCCGAGCTTCGATCTGCCGATGGCAATCGGAGTATTGCTTGCCGGAGAGCAGATTCCGAAAATAAATGAATATAAGGAATCGCTTTTTGTCGGTGAATTGGCGCTCAATGGGGAGCTTCGCCATGTGAATGGAATATTGCCGATTGCCATGTTTGCCTTCGAGCAAAATCTGAAGCGAGTTTATGTTCCGGCAATAAATGCCGAGGAGGCGAGCCTAATCTCTGGGATTGAAGTGATGCCGGTCGAAAATTTGGGGCAGTTGGTCGCGCACTTGAGAGGAGAAAGGTTAATTAAAAGTTACAAAGTCGAAAGTACTAAGTTACAAAGGGAGCGACCGGATACAGATACGGATTTTGCTCTGATTGCCGGGCAGGAACAGGCAAAGAGGGCATTGATCATTGCGGCGGCAGGAAACCATAATATACTGTTATCCGGACCTCCAGGCTCAGGCAAGACAATGCTGGCCAGGGCACTACCCTCAATTTTGCCATCGATGGACGATGATGAGGTGCTTGAAGTTACCAAAATCCATTCGGTTGCGGGGCTTCTACAGGGGCAGAGCGTTTTGATCAGGGAGCGCCCTTTTCGAGCGCCGCATCATACGACTTCCGGTGTAGCACTCATCGGCGGAGGCTCATGGCCACGTCCGGGAGAGATATCCCTTTCCCATCGAGGTGTGCTCTTTCTGGATGAATTTCCGGAGTTCCCGCGCTCTGTTTTGGAGGCGCTTCGCCAGCCGCTGGAAGATGGGGTGGTCACGGTTTCTCGGGCCACAGGAAGCCTGACATTTCCAGCCGAATTCTTGCTTGTAGCATCGCAAAATCCCTGCCCTTGCGGATTTCTCTCTGATCCGGAAAAGCAGTGCAACTGTTCGCCAAATCAAATCCAGAAATATCAGCGTAAAGTTTCAGGTCCGATTCTGGACCGGATCGATATCCACATTGAAGTTCCCAGAATCTCCTACGAGAAGCTGAAAATGAGTGGAGAATCGGAGGCTTCAGGTACTATCAGGGATAGGATTGATGAAGTTCGTCAACTTCAACGCAAACGCTTCAAGGGGCATAAGTGCAAGACCAATGCTGAAATGGGGGCAAAAGAGGTTAAGGAATTTTGCAAATTGGACGAAGAGGCAGAAAAGATGGTGGCTCTGGCAGTCGACTCGATGAAACTCTCGGCCCGTGTTTATCACCGAATTCTAAAATTAGCCAGAACAATTGCCGATCTCGAGGGTTGCGAGGCAATTGCCCAAAATCATATTGCAGAGGCTTTGCAGTACAGACCGAAGGAGAAACAGTTTTAACATGAATGGATTACGAATTGTCCAAATGACCAATAACGGATTATGACAGAGCTCTTATACAAAGACTTATCATTCAAATTAACAGGGCTAGTTTTTGAAATTAACAACGAGATTGGATATGGACAGAGCGAAAAAACGTACTGTGATGCATTTGAAAAATTATTAAGGAAAGAGAACATTTCCTATAAAAGAGAGAACTACTTCCCTGTAAGTATTTGTGGTGAAGTTGTTAAGCGTGAATATTTCGATTTTTTGATCGAAGAAAAGGTAGTCGTTGAGTTTAAGATATCAGAACAATATTATAAACGTGCTTGTACTCAAGTGTTTAAATATCTAAAAAGTAGTGGTATGAAACTTGGCTTAATTTATCGCTTTACTAAAGATGGAGTACGAGCCAAAAGAATTCCTAACTATTATTAGTCATTCGTCATTTAGAAAAATTAGTTATTCATTCATGGCCTAAATCTGAAAATTGCCAACTTTGTATATCCAGTTTCCAATTGTTCCGAGGAATCCAGTTTTTTGATTGGTAAAGTAGATGACGATCATGAGTATTGCTAGGGTTGTAATCGCAATGCCAAGCTTCTTTACATCCCGTCGGACGTAGGTGTACTTATGGTCAAGTTCGCCCATAAGGTCAACTTTTCCAATTGGCACATTGGTCTCGGAGGAATCAATCTCGCTGACTTCGTTTTCAGTTGCTGTCATTGAGCGAGTAATATTCTTTGTAGTTGCTTCTGAATGACCAGCAGTTTTCTTAAATTTCTTATTTTTCTTCTTTCCCATTAGAACCTTTCTATTAAGACACCATAAGGGTACTAAAAGATGGGTCATTAGGCAAGACTAGGTTTACAGTCAAAGTTTTTTTTGGTACGATCTTATACGATTATCTATCTTGCCGAAGTAGCTCAGTGGTAGAGCAGAGGACTGAAAATCCTTGTGTCGTGAGTCCGATTCTCACCTTCGGCACCAGTCTTGCCTTCGAGCAAGATAAAAATTTCAGAATCAGGTATTATTACTTGTAGTTTGTTTCTTGCCCCAAGCCAAAGGCTTCCCTTTGGGAAAGGGGGTCACTTCGTAGATATCTTGGTATTCCATAATGGCGTTGTGGCCGAGGAGTTAGGCAGCGGTCTGCAAAACCGCGTACCCGGGTGCGAATCCCGGCGACGCCTCCATTAAAGGCAGGTGGGCAAATCTTAATTCGCGGGACCCAAGGGTAGACCCGAAGGGTAGTCTTTGACTCCTTTGGCTTTCGATTCCCGCCCACGCCTCCACGTAAAATCCACCGAATCGGCGGATCACGTGGCACAGCCATTGAAATTTAGGTTGGTCTGGGTGATCTGTAAGTTGTTTGAAAATTGTAAATTGTAAATTGAAAATTACAAACCTACGGTTTGTTTGCGGGTATAGTATATCGGTATTATGCGTCCTTGCCATGGACGAGAGACGGGTTCGACTCCCGTTACCCGCTCCATAATAAAATCCCCACTAGCTGGGGTTTTTTATTATGGAAAAGGCAGGAGTCGAACATGAATGGGGTCGGGAGAACAATTGGTCTCCCGTGTCGGAAGGAACTGGAAACCGAGGGTGTCCAGAAACCAGTTTACTGGTTTGTGAGAATCTCCCGTTACCCGCTCCATAAAAATGATCATCGGAAGATGGTCCTTTTTTTATGGAAAGCATAAAAAGGACTGGAAGTTGCTTAATAAATTAGTACTTTGATATACTGAATTGAGAATTCTTGACTAAACTGAGGGGTCTATGAAGTTTTACTTAGTTCAGAAGCGTATAGCTGTAATTTTGCTTCTTTTGGGTTTCTTTTTTGTCACAGTTAATCAAACAGAATTGCAGGCAAGTGCATCAGACTCGTTAGACATTTTTGTTGCAACAAATGGTAATGATTCTAGTTCCGGTGATATTGCCCATCCTTTGGCTACGCTTGAAGGAGCTAGAAATAAAATTAGAGCACTAACTAGCAGGACTAAGCCTATAAACGTTTTTTTACGTGGTGGCACTTATCGTTTGGATAAGGCTTTTTCTTTGACTGCTGACGATTCCGGGAGTGAAACATCCCTGATATCGTATCGTTCTTATCCAGGTGAAAAAGTCGATATTCTGGGAAGCAAGCAGCTTTCTCCAAGTTGGAGCGATTACACCATTACTGATTACAAGGGTCGGGAACATGGTATCAAGAAAGCTGTTCTGGCCGGCCCCGAGTGGAATTTCAGCTCCTTGTTTTTAGGGGAAGAGAGGTTGACTAGAGCTCGAATCCCAAATATTAACGATAGTCCGTATTGGCTTAATCCAGAGGGAGTATCAAAAGAACGAGCGACAAAAGAGTTTTTTTATGCAAAACAGGGAGATATCAACCCTAACTGGAAGAATTTCTCGGAAGTTCAGCTTGATCTGCTGATGAGTTCCTATCGCCAAGCAAAACAGTACATCAAATCAGTAAGGACGGTGGAAGTTCAGGCAACCAGGCTTGTAACTGTAGATGAAGTAACTATTGGTGGTGTAATTTCCGATAACCTGACATTGGAGGGTCTTTCAAATTATTTTATTGATAATGTTTTTGAAGGTCTTGATTCGCCAGGTGAATGGTACCTTGATAAGGAAACAAAGGAATTGTTTTATTATCCCCGAGAGAGCGAGGACTTTTCCAGGCTAGAGGTCCCGGTTATCGAAACCTTGCTCAGCGCAAAGGGTACTTACTCGGATCTCGGCTTGTCCAAAGGCTCCTTTACTTTTTCAGCTTGGGTCAACCCGGAATCCCCAGGGAAAGTTTTTGTTGATAACGGAACAGCAGGAAACTATAAAATCAGTTTTAATAGTAACCAAATTGCCGTGCCTTATAAAGAAGAAAGAGGTGGGTGTGGATCAGGCAAATTTGCACTGAATCGATGGTCCCATGTTGCCGTATCTTATGATCTTTCTACTAAAGAGATCAGGTGTTATGTTAATGGTGAATTTTCTGGCACTGTGACACAGAGCTATGAGCCTCCTGCATTGCCAGATCCCTCACCTCCGGTCTTGGCACCTCATTATAATTCTGTTGGTTACACTGGAGGTATCGACGATTTTGTGGTGCTTGATCGGGCTGCTAATGCAGATGAGATTTTTAAAATGTATCAAGGCATCGATATTGACGGTGCTCTTATCTCTTTGCGTTTTGATAATAATCTCAAAGACTCCTCGGGCAAAAACAATGATGGCTGGAGTTTTGATGAAGAAAAGCTTAACTATATCAATCGAACGGATCAAAACAGGGCTGTATATCTGGATAGCAATGTTACCGATTCGATAAAATTTGCAAACGGAGTGGCAACGAGGAAAGTGAAAAATGTTTCTTTTTCCGGATTGAATTTCAAATATTCGGATTGGGCTTTGCTGGAAGTCGGATATGGAGGAAAAGTTTTTGGCTCGATGGTTCAAACAAGGGCAATGATTGATCTTGCTGCAACGGAAAATGTTAGTTTCTCTAATAATTCATTTTCCAACACTAGTTTCTATGCGCTAAATGATGAGTACTCAAAGGATCTTGAGATTGCCGGCAATACATTTGATAATTTGGGTGGCGGCGGAATGAAGATTGGTACTATGCCGCTGAAATTTTATCGAAACAAATACATTGACGGCTATAAGGTCTTAGGTAACACAATTAGAAACGGAGGCAAAATTTATAGCGGTTCTGGTGTGGGAATAGCTCTTGGCACTGGTTCCGGTAATTTGTTGCAGGCTAATAACATATATAATATGCCTTACTCAGGGATTGGATTTTCGCAAGCGCTCACCGATCCGGCAGAAAGGATGATCGGTGGGACAATTATTGAAAATAATACCATCCATGATGTTATGCAGGTACTAAATGATGGCGGCGGTATTTATTTAAATGGCGATCAGCCAGGCACCGAGATAAGAAAAAATGTTGTTTATAATGTTGGTCCCAAGGATGCCTGGCGCATAGAACCTGGTGCAGTAGTCGGAATTTACTTAGATGCCGGCTCCAAAAATATCAAAGTATACGACAATTTAGTTTTCAACACAGGCATATCGCTTAGTCTTGGCGAGAAGTCAATCAACAATCTTCTGTCAAACAATGTTTTTGTCCACACGCGACAGTCCTCAGGAATTACTTTCTATCCAATAGGTAAGGAAAATAGAGTCGAGAACAATATATTTGTCTCAACCTTCGACTATATTTCTTATAACGCAAAGATAGAAAGAGATCATCCAGGCGATACTGTAGCAGACGCAGCAAAGAGAGAAGGCATGAAGCTTGCGCCGATTGAGATGAACAGCACAAAAGTCAATGGCGAATACGAGTGGAAGTCCTTTATGGATAAAAATGTTTTCTATGCTCCAAAGGCAAATCTTGATACATTTATAAGGCTAGGTTCTGGTGGAAGAACTCTTAAGAGTTTTTCCTGGTGGCAGGGCGAGGAAACGGCAAATGATAGAAATTCGGTGGTCGCCGATCCGCGATTCGTGAATTTGGCCAATAATAACTACTGCCTGAATTCGGATTCTCCCGCAAAGGCGCTTGGCATCAAGGATGTTTCTTACTGTAAGGATGGTATCATTCCAAAAGATGTTTTTTTTACCAAACAGGTAGATAAAGTTTTGGTAAAAACAGGCGACACACTAACATATACGCTGACTCTTTACAATGCCCGAGCAGAACAACTTAAAGAGGTTGAAATTTCTGACACGCTTTCAGAAAGCGTTGAATATGTTTCCGGATCGGCTTCAAGAGGCGGTGTGTTGAGCGGGAATAGACTCACATGGGGCAATCTGCCCGAGCTTAAGAGTGCGGGTGTTGTCAGTGTCAACTTTAAAGTTAAGGTCAAATGATGGTTCCCAGATCAATATATTATAAAAAAACGGCGCAGTTGGTCTTGTTTGTTTTCGTGCTGGCGTTAGGGCTATATTATGCAATCGACAAGAGGCGTGCGGACATTGTTACTGTGGGGAGTAACATTTCTAATCAGGCCACTGCCAAATTTAAAATCGGAACCTCGACTAGTTATTCTACTAGAGTAAGTTCGGTTATCACCGGTAGAACCGATAGCAACATTATCGGAACGATTGCTTCGAGATTACAGGGGCGTGCTGCTGAAAAAAGAAGCGGGCTTCAGGGGGTAGTTGAGGTTATTGATCCGTCCTCAGGTTCTGTACTTGGTACGGTTGATTTTAAATACGATAACGGAGATCCGAAGGTAAACTTTGATCAGGTGTCCGGAATTAGCAGAAGTGTCTTATACGATATACGCATCTCAATCAAGGGGTATCTACCTAAAAAAATTAGAAATGTTCGCCTCGATGGAAACGTCGAACTGGATTCCGGTGGAACGGTTCTGGCCGGCGACATTAGTAGAAGTAGCGTCGGTATTATTAACTGGGATGATTTCTCTGCCTGGAAACAAAGTTATGGCAAAGGAATTACTTCAAGTGATGATCCTGACTTTGCCAAAGATTTTAACGGGGACGGTATAATTAATTATTTTGATTTTGCAATTGCTTATGGATCAGATAATTGGCAAAAAACGGAAAATGCTCAATAAATACTTATTAAATAAACGATATCTGGTGTTTGCAATTGTTATAGTGATTGCAGTAATTGCGTCATCTGCAGCTATTTTAAGCAAGTTTAAAGCTGATGATACAAATGTGGTCAGTGTGTCGTTAACTTCTGCTCAAAGCTCTTACAATATTGGTGAGGAGATCACTGTTTGGGCAAACGTTTCTGCTCCGATCCAATTAGCTGCTATCGAAGTTAATATAAATTTTGATCCATCTTTTCTGGAATACCAATCTATGGTCGAGACAGCGGATTTTGATAGTATGCTTGAAGCAAAAACAGCTCCGGGAATGATTCATGCTGTCAGGGGAAAGTTTGGAGGTGCAACCGGAAGTCTTGTGGCGCTAGGCGTAAAGTTTAAGGCTGTAAAAGACGGGAACACCGGGTTGAATTTGCAAACAACAACCTGTGTGGGAACAAACGGTGAGAGCCTCGCCACGGTTTTCTCTGGTTTGAGCCTTGTCTTGCAACCGATATTAGGACAAACTTCAACTCCCGAACCAGAACCAAGTGTTCCTGCCCCAGAGCCTGTTTCCGAACCAGACCCAGGTGCCCCTGTGACCTCTGAACCTGCAAATAACTCAAATCAATCGGTTTTGCCTAGCACACCAAGGAAAACCGTTGCATTATCAAGCCAGATTAATACTAAAAATTCCTCTGTTTCCTTTGATAAAACGGAGGCTATCTCGGACGGCAAAGATAAAATTTGTGCAAGCATCAAAATACTGGATTCAAAAAAGAAAGTAATTACAACAATCAAACCGCTTATCACTGTGACGGCCTCAGATCTTATGGCAATTGAAAAGAGTGGAGATGGTTGGATTCAGTGTTTTACTTCGACTCAATCTGGGGAAAAGAATGTTACTGTAAAAGCACAAGGAATAATAATAAAACAGCAAACAGTCTTTTTTCAGGAAAACGGGTTGCCAATCGACACAGAATCACTGGTAATTGAAAAATCGGAAGATGGCAGTGAGGTGCCAGCCTTCACTGATCCTGTTAAGGATCCAATCAAGGCTGTTCTTTCCTCTGTCAAAGGAGATGTTTTTTCAATGAAAGGCGAGAAGACGATAACAGATAGGGATCGAGTTGCTGTAGTGGGAAATGCAGACCCTTCATCAGATATTATTGTTTATATTCATTCCCCTAAAACCGTTTCAAAGAAAGTTACTGTCGGGAAGGATGGGCGGTGGAAGGTTGTTACTGATGAACCACTCGATGCTGGTGCTCATAGAGTGGAAGTAGCAGTAGCAAAAAATTATGACCAAGAATCTCAAACTAGAACAATAGCAACTTTCGAGGTCAAAAAGGCCAAGTTACCGATGATATGGAGAGTGATTTTGGTTTTTGTGGTTGCGGCTTTGTTGGTGATTCTGGTAATTCGGAAAAAGAGTAAAATGATCCCTTCTGGGATGCCTAATAATGTTCCCCCAGACATACCACTAAATCCATACAATTAAATTAATCTAATCAAAAATCGGTTTACAGCCGAGAGCCTTTATGTTAACATTGTTACATTTCAAAATTTAATAATTCATTTTATGACAACAACGCTTAAAATTATTCAAATAGTTCTTGCTGTCGTGCTTGCGATCCTGATATTGATGCAGCAGCGTGGGGCAGGGCTCGGGGTGGCTTTTGGTGGTGAGGGTAATGTCTACCGTTCTCGGCGTGGAATCGAGAAATTTCTCTTTTATTCCACAATAGTGGTAGCTGTGGTTTTTTGCGTGATGGCGCTAGTAACAGTTTTCTTTTCTTAAACTATTATGAAATTATCACTGTCCGGAGTTGCCGGGGCGGTAAATCAAGTTAAATCTATAGGCCTGTCATTATCTGGAAGCTATCGGCTTATGAGCCGGGCTGAGAAGGTGCTGGCCATTATTTTTATTTTGCTCTCTCTTGGTTTGGTGACTTACAAGTACGAGAGTCATTATATGAAAAGTACGACAACGATCCCAAGTAGTGGGGGAGAGTACGTGGAAAACAGTGTTGGAGATATCAAATATATTAATCCAGTGCTGGCACAGACTGATCTTGAAAAGAGTTTATCAAAGCTACTTTATAGCGGCTTGGTTCGGGTAGAGGGGCAGGATAAAATTGTTCCTGACCTTGCCCAAAACTGGGAGGTCTCTTCCGACGGGATGACCTATACCTTCAAGCTCAAAAAAGACCTACTCTTTAGCGATGGCGTGCCCGTGACTTCGGCGGATATTATTCACACTGTCAATTACATAAAAACCCCGGAGGTCAAAAGCTCTCTTGCAAAAACATTCGAGGGTGTGGCGGTCACTGCTCCCGACAAAGATACAGTTGTTTTTGTATTGCCAAAGCCTTTCGGTCCCTTCTTGTACTCCTGTAATTTTGGGGTTCTGCCGGCACACCTTTCCCCTGATGAATTTCAGCGCCAGTTTACCGGATCGGGTCCTTATCAATTTGTGAAGAGTGTTAAAGATGGGAATCGAATTAACGAGGTCAGCGTCAAGCTCAATGATAATTACCATGGGACGAAACCTTATATTGAAAAGATTCGGCTCAAACTCTTTACGGACGAATTGGTTGCTCGTACCGATTATGAGACCAATCGTGTAAGCGATGCTCTTTTTGGAGTTACTTCTGGTGTTGGAAACAAGCACAATTACTCTTCATCCCGTAGGCTTGGCCTTATTTTTAACTTACGAAGTGAAAAACTGAAAGACAAAGCACTCCGCCAAAAAATTGCCAAAGATGAAAAGATCGACCAACCTCTTTCACTTACTTTAGTAACCCTTGATTCGCCCCAAACGAAGCAGAAGGCAGAGGAGCTAAAACAGCGTTTTGCAAAATCTAATGTCTCTATCGACATTCAGGCGCTGTCCACCACCAAGCTTCAGGAGGCTATGACGGCCAAGGGTTATGATTTGTTGCTTTATGGATTTGATTTTGGATATGACAGGGATCCTTATAAATTTTGGCACTCAAGCCAGCTCGATGCCCAAAACTATGCCGGGTGGAGTGATAAGAATTCCGATATCTTGCTTGAAGATGCCAGGATGGTGCTCGATATTACTGAGAGAAACCGGCGCTATGACCAATTTTACGAAATGGTGAAAAACGAGGCTTTGGCTGAATTTTATACCCCGATTGAATTTGCGTTTGAGGTGAAGGACCGTATCAAGAATGTTGCGCCAGTTGTGGGTAGTCAGGTTTATTCACGTTTCACCTATCAGAACCTTTGGTATATTGAAGAAGCAAGAGTTAAAAAATAGCGATGCCCGGATGGCGGAATGGTAGACGCGCTGGTCTCAGAAGCCAGTGATCGCAAGATCGTGGAGGTTCGAGTCCTCTTTCGGGCACCAATTAAAAATATCAAGCCAGTCTTGATATTTTTAATTGAAGTACTGAGGACTCGAACTGAGTGGGGTCGGGAGAATCTATCAAAGATGACCCTTAGGGCAATTGGTCTCCCGCCTGGGGTGACAGCGAGTGAAGCGAGCGCCAGAGGGCGGAAGCCCTATGGAGCGCAAGCCGACAAGAGGTCGGCTGAGCAGTGAGACGTCCTCTTTCGGGCACCAAAACAAGGGCTCCACATGAAGTGGAGTTTTTGTCTTGGCAAAGAGAGACGTGGTTTTTTGGCGCCAGCCGGTGATGACGGAGGAAGAGAAGAAGGCGGCCGATCTGACCGCCGAGACCGAGCGCCATGCGGATGGGGGAGAAGCTGGATCGGGCGATGCTCCAGCTCAGAGATGAGGTGAAAGCCTCTATCAAAGGGCTGGCACAGTCTGCTCCGGCGGGAGCGGAGGACTACCATGTGACCGAAGCGGGTCTGCGCGACCGCCTCATTGCGCTGAAGGAGGCCCTGCTTCGGGCGGGACACTTCCAAAAAAGTTTCAAGTGTGAGAGGCGAGAGTCGGAGACCATGCTTTAGCATGTTGGAAACCAAACAAGATCTTTGCCGGAGTTTACCCTGTGGGCAGGAATGACAGCGGTTACATCTTTTTGACAAAATTCGAACTATTTGATATTATGCTGAAAGTTATCTATTAAACCAGCTTGAATATTTACCCTGGATCGGAACAAGGTTTCGACTCAGGATGTTCCGAACTCAAAGATCGAGTTCGGAGTAAAATAATCTCGGCTGGTTCCGGGATTTTTTAGACCAAAAACGGATGACGGATTATTCTAATCCCCAAGGGATCCCTTTGGGATAACGAATAAGCGGATATTCAGTATGCGCGCTTAGCTCAGTTGGTAGAGCGCCTCGTTTACACCGAGGATGTCAGGGGTTCGAGTCCCTTAGCGCGCACCATCCTTCGTCTCGCCTTCGGCGGACTACGGATGGCACAGCCAATTTAGTTTAAATATGCCGCGGTGGTGAAATTGGTATACACGCAGCCTTGAGGTGGCTGTGAGAGCAATCTCGTGGAGGTTCAAGTCCTCTCCGCGGCACCAAAATGAACAAAGAGAGACTTGAACATGAAAGGGGTCGGGAAAACAATTGTTTTCCCGCTCGAGGAAGGTACTGGAAACCGTGGGTTTCCAGGGAGAGAGCGGAGTGAACGACGTGAAAGCCCTCTCCGCGGCACCATTCGACTCACTTTGTTCGCTCACCGTTCGACGCCGAGCCGCTCACGGTCGAGGGTAGTAAACCAGAAATGGGAAAATGATGAATTTCAGCCAAGCCTTTTCGTGGCAAAATTTACTTGATACATCAAGCTTGCCTAATAATACATCAATGATTGTAATGGCAGTAGTCTTTGGCTTGTTGATCCTTCTTGGTGCGGCGGTCGCCCTGCTTGTTCAGGGAGAGATGAGAAAAGTAACTTCGCCTTTTGTCCCCGCACTTCTGACTGGCGGAGTACTCGGCCTCATCAATTTATTTGCCTGGTATGAAGGATTGCCGGGATTGGGAACACGGTTTTTTCTGCTCCTGGTGGCGCTCGTGACTGTTGTTTGGCTCTCAATTCTACTGGCATTGATGATTCGAAGATTACCCAAGATTCGCCAAGAAAGTGAAACCAATAAACGATTTGAAAAATATTTACCCAAACCAAAATCTTAGAAAGAAGGTATAAACCATGTCAGATGAAAAAACAGAGACAGTAGAGGTAGTGGAGGAGAAGAAAAAGCATACTGGACCAGATACCATGGCCAGTCTTATCGAGGAGATGGGTGACAGACTCCTTCCTTTTGCTGAAGGCGAGATGGTAGAAGCCACTATTCTAGCAGTGGGTGGTAATCGAATCTGGGTTGATGTAGCCGGCCAATCGCTAGGTTTCATTCCTGAACGTGAAATTACCTCCAAGACCGGGCTCAAAAATGGTGACAAGATCTATGCCACTGTTGTTGCAATGGAAGATGACGCCGGAAATGTTGTTTTATCAATGAAACGCGCAGATAGAGAAAAGTATTGGATCGATATGGAGAAATACTTTGCCAGCGGTGAGCCTGTAAGTGTCAAAATCACTGATGCCAACAAGGGCGGACTTATCTCCGATATCGGTGGTGTCATGGGTTTCTTGCCAGTTTCTCAACTTGCTCCGGCTCATTATCCGCGCGTTGAGGGTGGGGACAAAGACGAAATTCTCAATCGCCTGCGACGACTTATTGGGCAGGATGTTTCCGTCAAGGTTATAAACTGTGAAAAAGAAGCCAACAAACTTATCTTTTCTGAAAAGGCTGTACGTGCTATCGAGGTGAAGCGCAAGATTGAAAAATTTGCAGTTGGTGACAAAGTCAAAGGCAAAATTACTGGTATTGTTGATTTTGGTCTTTTTGTCAGCATTGATCCTGAGATTGAAGCACTCGTTCATATTTCTGAAGTATCGTGGACAAGAGTTAACAATCTTCATAAGCTTTTCAATGTTGGAGACGAAGTAGAGACAGTCATTCTCTCAGTTGATGATGGTCGTGTCTCACTTTCTCTTAAGCGCCTGCAACCGGATCCTTGGGTGAAGGCTGCCTCCAAATACAAAGTCGGGGATGTCGTTGAAGGCGAAGTCACAAAGATTACTCCTTTTGGAGCCTTTGTCTCTCTTGACTCCGAGATTGATGGACTTGTTCATATCTCTGAGCTTTCCGACGAACGCATCATTGATCCAGGTAAAGTTGTTGACTTAGGAAAAAAATATAAATTTCAGATAATCTCAATTGAAGCCGAGAATCATCGACTTGGCTTGAGCCTGAAAGTTGGTAAGTCAAAGGGTACAGAGAAGTCTGATTCAGAGGAGGTGTCCAACTCCGCCAAGGCTTCGCTGGATAAAAAAGGCGAAAGTGTAGAATCAGAGGACGCACCAAAGAAAGCTGCCAAGGCCAGGAAAACAAAAAAAGTGACAGAATAAATTAACTTATTCTGTCATCCCGGACTTGATCCGGGATCTACCTATTAGTAGATTCCCGCTTTCGCGGGAATGAGAAAAAATGAGGGAACTATGCAAATTCGATTTAAGGGTGAAGATACATTCGAGATCAAGTCCAAGGATCTTGTTGCGATTTTGGGCAAAGGTCTTTCTGTTAATGGATTCGTCTTCCCTGGGCCTGGAGAATATGAGAAAAGCGGGATTATTATCAACGGTATAAGCAATGGCGATAACACTATTTATACTCTAGTTGTCGAAGACATAATTCTTTGCCATCTTGGCCACATTAGCAAAGAGTTGACGGAAGATGAAATCAAGCAAATAGGGCCTGTGGATATGCTATTTCTTCCGTTGGGAGCTGACGGATCCACTCAAGTCAAGCTTGCGACGAAGATTTTGGCAGATATTGACCCCCGAGTGGTCGTCCCCATGCTCTACACTGACTCCGAGCTAGGTGAGTTTAAGAGATCCGAGGGAGTTACGGACGGAGAAGTAGAAATTTTCAAGGTGAAAAAATCTGATCTTCCCGAGGAAGAAAGACAGATCGTGATAATTAGGGCAAGCTAAAACCTAAAACCCAGACACCAAAGCCAAAACCTTCTCTCCTTTTGATTTTATTCTGGTTTTGGCCATTCGACAGCTGCTCAGGCCAATCTGAGTGAGTCGAAGATTGGGGTCTGGAGTCTTTGTTTTTACTGAAATATATGTCCCAGTTCAATCGTTTCAAAACAATCTTGGAGGAAGGACACTCCTTTCTTTTGATTTGTCATGTGGAACCGGATGGTGATGCAGCTGGTTCTTTGCTGGCTTTGGCAGAGGGGCTGCAAGATATCGGTAAGAGTGTTTGCAGTGTTTGTTGCGATGAGATTCCAGACATACTGCATTTCTTGAA
>ENA-UOWO01004677-UOWO01004677.1-activated-sludge-metagenome-genome-assembly--contig:-NODE-4677-length-14978-cov-13.268043_pt1 | contig 14978 bp, 19 predicted proteins | sample MGYA00238148_ERZ761564 | MGnify/ENA primary metagenome ERZ761564 (study PRJEB28885, sample SAMN05720194) | activated sludge metagenome | isolation source: Anaerobic digester | place: USA...
CAACAACTGAAGTTTGAAAATTGATTATTGAAGATTAATTATGGGCATGTAGCTCAGTTGGTTAGAGCACCGATCTTATAAGTCGGGGGTCCATGGTCCGAGTCCATGCATGCCTACCTAAAATTATTAATCTTTTAATATTGTTATATGTTACTATTTTGGTATGGAAAACAATTCACCGGAAACAATAAAACCTAAAGCAAACAATACTGGTAAAATAATTGATTTTTCCCGAAGAATGAAAGAGGTATTCAAAGATCCAAAAGCTAAAGAAGCGGGAAATGCGGCAATTCGTACCGCTCTAAACCTTAGTATTGCTTTTGCCGATGTTATTCCAGGGGGGTTAGGTGAAGTTTTAGATGTAACCGCCTCAATTGGGAAAGTTGTTGGTCGCAAGTCAGGAGAAAAACCTGATCCTTCCAAGATTAGTATTGACCTAACTCCAGATGTTCCTCTTTGGGTTCCTTGGCTTTCAAATATACCCGAAATCCATTCTGGCGGTGCCTTTCCAAGTTATGCTATTCCTGCAGGATTGCAACTTATTAAAGACATTCCCAGAATGATTGAAGGTTTTAGGAAAGCAAAAGAAATATTAAAAGATGAGAGAAATGATTATAATCAAAATCAAGCTCAAATAGACAAATCTATAGAAGTTTTTACCAATAAATAATATGAACAAAAAAGATGCTTTAAAAATATTAATCGAGCATAGTTTTTTACTTTCAAAGGAAGTAAAAGAAAAATTGCTTTTAAAAATTGAAATGATGTCAGAAGATCAAGTTGATTCTTTAGGCAAATTTCTTGCTCAGGAAAAATCTAAAGCAATTGAATCCTTTGATGAAACCAAAAAACAATACGAGGAAATAATCGCCAAGCTAACTTCTTCTGAAAAATAACCATATTTATTTGATTTTTTAACTTTTATTAAAATCAAATTTTTTAACTTTTTTACCTTCAATATACAGTAATAACCCCGGTTTTGGATAAAAAAGGAGGTCCCCTTTTTTTATCCTTCCTTTTATTAATAGATTTTTTAAAGCCGCTATCACTGCTCCGTGGGTACAAATTACCACCGTCTGATATTTATTTTTTTCTACCTCTTCCAAAAAATCCTTTATTCTCTTTTTAAATTGTAAAAAAGTTTCATTTCCAAATTCATTTAATCTAGAGTCTTTTTTAAATTTCATCGCCGTTATTTTTGCCACGATTTTAGTTGTTTGTTGACACCTTAAATATTCAGAAGAAGCAGCCAGATCAGGAGTAATGTTTTTTAAATACTCCGCCATTTTTTTAATGGCCGGAATGCTGTCTTTTAGTATTTTTATCTTCCGGTTATCTTTGGAGTAAGGAAGGTGATACTTTGAATTTCGTGTCTGTCCATGGCGAAAAATATAATATTTTGTCATTTAAATCCCCATGGCCATTAATACCTCGTTTAGAGTTTTTTGAGCTTCGATTCGGGCTTTTTTACTACCCTCTTCAATTATTTGCTGGATTAGCTCGTTTTTGTTTTCATAAATCAACCTTTTCTCTCTAATTGGGGATAAAAATTTATTTATCGCCATGGCTAATTTTTCCTTAACTTCTACATCACCAACCTGGCCTTTGATATATCTATCCTTAAGATCAGCTACCTCCCGTTTATTCTCATTAAAGGCATCATGATAAATAAACACTGGATTACCCTCCACATGTCCCGGATCAGTTGGTCTGATTCTGCTGGGGTCAGTATACATGTGCATTACTTTTTCTTTGACCGTGTTTTCATTATCTGACAAATAAATCCCGTTTCCTACACTTTTACTCATTTTTGCCTGACCATCGGTGCCAACCAGTGTTCCCACTTCGCCAATTAGAGCTTCAGGAATCGGAAAAACTTCCAGAAAATTTTTATTAAAATCTCTAGCAATTTCTCGGCATACTTCCACATGACTTTGTTGGTCTTTACCCACTGGGACTAAATTAGCTTTGACCATTAATATATCGGCTGCTTGCAATACGGGATAATTTAATAGACCCAGCGATGGTTGCTCAATATGTAAATCATGCATCACCTCTTTTAGAGTTGGTACTCTTAGGGCTCTTGGGACCGTGACTAAATTACTAAAAATTATCGATAAATAAGTCACTTCGGGCACCTTAGATTGTTGGTAAATAATGCATTTATTAGGATCAATTCCCACCGAAAGATAGTCCAAAACTAATCCTTTTATCCGATCGTTAATTGTCGCCGTTTTTTCCATATTCATGGCTGTTGTCAAAGTATGAAGATCAGCCATAATGAAAAAACATTCATACTCATCCTGTAGGGCCACTCTATTTTTTAGGGTGCCCACAAAGTGTCCCAAATGTAATGGCCCCGTCGGTCTATCCCCGGTTAGTATCCTTTTTTTCTTTTGATTCATATATTTATAGTGAAATTTTAACATTTAAACGAGGTAGAAGATTTTCATAAACATTTTCTACGTCTTTATCACCTCGTCCTGACAAATTAATTACAACTATTTTATCTTTAGATAAAGTTTTTGCTAATTTTATTCCGTAAGCAATCGCATGAGCCGATTCCAAGGCCGGAATAATTCCCTCAGTTTTACTTAAGACCTGAAATGCTTTTGTTGCTTCCAGATCAGTTGCAGTTTTATTTTGCAGTCGGCCGATTGATTTTAAATAACAATGTTCTGGTCCGACTCCGGGATAATCAAGACCTGATGCCGCGGAATAACTTTCTTTAATTTGACCATTTCTATCCTGAAGTAATAAACATTTAAAACCATGAATTACTCCTATCTTTCCTTTTAATAATGATAGTCCGTGTCGGTCGGTATTTATACCCTTTCCCGCCGGTTCCACTCCAATCATTTCAACCGACTGATTATCGATAAAATCGTAAAATAATCCGATGGAATTAGAGCCACCCCCAACACAGGCAACTAGATAATCGGGTAAACGCTTTTCAATGGCCAAAATTTGTTTTTTGGTTTCTTCCCCAATTATTTTTTGGAAATTTCGCACCATCATCGGGTAAGGATGTGGTCCAACAGCTGATCCCAACAAATAAAAGGATTCAGTATCGTGAGCATAAGCATTTAATGCTTCATCTACTGCGTCTTTAAGAGTCCCTTGGCCGGAAATTACTTCGATTACTCTGGCTCCGAGTAATTTAATTTTATAAACGTTTATCTTTTGATTAACCATATCCCGTTTTCCCATATAAACATCACATTTCATTCCAAATAATGCTGCTACAGTTGCCGTAGCCACCCCATGTTGACCGGCCCCGGTCTCAGCAATTAATTTAGTTTTCCCTATTCTTTTAGCCAATAATGCCTGACCTATGGCATTATTTATTTTATGAGCTCCGGTGTGATTCAAATCTTCACGTTTTAGATAAATTTTGGCTCCACCGCAACTTTCAGTTAAATTTTTAGCAAAATAAAGCGGACTTGGTCTGTTGGCGTAATTTGCATAATAAAATTGAAGTTCTTTTAAAAACTCAGGGTCTTTTGAAAATTTTAAATAGCTTTTTTCAAGTTCTTTTAAAACTTTTTCTAATTGAGGTGGCACAAATCGTCCTCCAAATTCTCCAAAATAACCTGATCTTGTTGGTAAATTATATTTTTGTTTCATAGAAATTAAAGTAAATAATAAAAAGGGGATTATGCAGGAACGAAGAGAGTCGGACTCTTATTACTTGTTCTGGAGACGAGCGTTTTGCCAATTAAACTACGTTCCTAAACAAAAATCTCCCGAAAAACCGGGAGATTTAATATTTTAGAAAAAATAGTTTTATGCCATTAAAACTTCTCCCGATTGGGCTACGGTGTATCGCCAATAGAAAGAACGTTTAATTAATGTCATTGGGTCAAACATATCACTAACGTAGCCATTGTCAATAGTTGACCTATAATAATATATAACTTATAATATAGAAGTTATGTTCCTAAAAGAAATCTTTAATTTTAATAAAAAAACTTATTACGATCCTGTTTATGCTCATGTGTCAGGAATCGATGAATCATACGCACAGCAAATAAGAATGGAATTTATTAATAGTGGAGATCCAATCCCGAAACCAGAATCGCCTAAAGAAAGAATTATCTTTAATTTTGCTGGGATAAAACTAGTCAGGTTTAAGTAATATGCTATAATCGACTCTAGTTTATTAGCCATTAGCGAAGTCGGTTAACAAAGGCGCTAAAGCTAATAATTTTTTTATGAAAAAAGAAAACCCAAAAATCTCTGCCGCGCTTAGAACTGTCACCGGTCGAAAAGTAAAACATCTCCGATCTTCAGGTCAAATTCCCGCTACAATTTATGGCCACAAATTCGAACCTATTTCAATTCAATTTTCGGCTCTCGAGCTAAACAAAATTTTTGAACAAGTCGGTGAATCTTCCCTGGTCGAAATTATTGTTGGCGAAAATAATTATCCGATTATTTTTAAGAATCCTCAGTTTCACCCCATCAGTAGTGACTTAATTCATATTGATTGTTATAAAGTCAATCTTAAAGAAAAAATTACCACCACTGTTCCTGTCGAGCTTATTGGTGAATCTCTCGCCGTTAAAAATGGAAATACTCTCATGCAAATTCTTAGCGAAATTGAAATTGAAGCCCTTCCCGCTGATTTACCAGATAAAATTGAAGTTGATATTTCTTCACTCATCGAAGTCGACAATAAAATTACTGTGGCTGAACTAAACATTGATCGTGACAAAATTGAAGTTAAAAACGATTCTGAGCAAGTAGTAGTGATTATCGAAGCACCTCGGGTTGAAGAAGAACCAGTCGTCGAAGCTGAGGCCGAGTTGACTCCTGAAGATGTTCCTGCTACCGCCCAAAAGACGGAAGAAGAAAAAGCGGCTAAGGCTGCCCAGGAGGCGTCGGAGAAGGACGAAAAGTAAAGTAATTTTTGCTGATATCTTCTCTGATTGGGTCGAGATGGTAGGCTGACTCAATGGCTTCAAATGCTTTTTCTTGATTCTTTAATCGGTAATAGATAACGGCAATTTCCATCCAATCATCCGCATTTTTCATTTTTTTAATAATTATTTGGTTTAATTTTCTTTTCAGTTCTTCTTCTTTATTTTCTTTTATAAAATTTTCGACATCTTCTCTTTTTAGTTTACTTTCAATTTTTTTCGCCTCTTGCCAATCTCCCTTGTTGGCCAGTAAATACCATTTTTGCAAATTCTGGTAATATCTTTCTCCTTTTGAAATGGGCCAAATCTTTTGAGTATTTATTAAAATAGTCCAAATTAATAAACTGATAAAAAATATTTTCTTCATTATCTTCCCATTCTAGCATGTCGCTATTTTAAAAATGTTAAAATACTCCGATGTTTATTCTGGATATTTCCAAAAATTATGATTCAGTTCTCCAAAAAGCTGCCGAGACTATTTTGGCGGGAAACTTGATTGTCTTTCCCTCCGACACTGTCTATATCTTGGCAGTTGATCCTACTAATCAAAAAGCGGTTGATTTACTTCTTTCTTTTAAAAACCGCTGGCCAGGAAAGGCTATTTCCATTGCCGTTTCTGATATAAAAATGGCTAAAAAATACGTTAAACTAGATGAAATCGCTAAAAATCTCTACCGGCAACTTTTGCCGGGGCCATTTACTATTGTTTCTCCCGGTCTCCATCAGGTAGCCAATGGTATCGAAGCTGAAAACGGCTCTCTCGGAATCCGCATTCCCCAGTCAAACTATATTTTAGATTTAGTTAAGCTTTTAGGAAGACCTATTACTGCCACTTCCGCTAATCTTTCAGGCCGGACTCCTAATTACTCTCTTTCTTCTTTTCTTAACCCTCTTTCTCAAAAGAAGAAGGATTTAATTTCTTTAATTGTCGATGCTGGTAAATTACCCAGAAACAAACCCTCAACTGTCATCGACGCCCTGGGTAGTGAAATTAAAATTCTTCGTCGTGGCGATTTAGTCACTGGACCTTATCAAACTCTAATTTCTAAATCAGAATCTGAAACCGCCAAAATTGCCAAGTTTCTTTATAAAAAGGCGATAAATATGGGTAATAAAAAAGCGATTGTTTTTTCATTATCCGGTGATCTTGGTTCTGGAAAAACTGTTTTTTCCAGAAGTATTGGCCGGGAACTGGGAATTACCCAGAAAATTTTATCACCTACTTTTGTTCTCTATAATCAGTACCCTCTTAATAATTCTTTATTTAATATTTTTTATCATTTTGATCTTTATCGGCTCAACACCGAAACAGAATATGAAGAAATTTCTTTTTTAAGCCACTTTTTAGCTGGAACCATTTCCTGCCTTGAGTGGCCGGAAAATATGGGTATTTCTTTTTATCAGCAGCTTAAAAAAAAGGCAAATTTAATTACCGTCAATTTTATTTATTTAGATGATCACACTCGGGAAATATCTTTTTCTTTTCCCAAATAATATGTATATCCTTGGCATTGAAACTAGCTGTGACGACACTTGCGCTGCTCTATTAAAAGATCGTCAAATTATAAGCAACATCATTTCTTCTCAGGTCGATCTTCACCGGCAGTGGGGTGGGGTCGTGCCCGATATTGCCAAAAGAGCTCATCAGGCTAAAATTTTGCCAGTAATAGATATCGCCCTAAAAAGGGCAAAAATAAAAATTACTGACGTCAATTTGATTGCGGTTACCAAGGGTCCAGGTTTGGCTATCGCTCTCTCAGTTGGAATAAATACCGCCAAAGAATTGGCTATCAAATATCACAAAAAAATTGTCGGTGTCAATCACGTCGAAGGACATCTTTTGGCCAATTTTTTGACAAATAGCCACGGAAGACCAATTCGTCCTTTTATTTTTCCCTCTCTGGCTCTAACCGTTTCTGGCGGTCACACAAAGATAATTCTTATCAATCAGATAGGGGATTATGAAATTGTCGGGGAAACCCTTGACGATGCTGCCGGTGAAGCTCTGGATAAATCTGCTAAGCTTTTGGGCCTCGGTTATCCCGGTGGTCCGGTTATTGAGCGTTTAGCCAAAACAGGGGATAGTACCTTTCTAAAACTGCCTACTCCTATCGCTGATAAAAAAATTCTTGATTATTCTTTTTCCGGTTTAAAAACTGCCTTCTATTATCAAATTAAAGACTGGCCAAAAAATAAAATAAATTCGCATCTTGCCGATCTCGCCGCTTCTTTTCAAACAGCGGTTTTTGATACTTTACTTAGAAAATATACCCTAGCTATTGAAAAATATCAGCCAAAATGCCTTTTACTCTCCGGCGGAGTGGCCGCTAATTTAGAGTTAAGAAAGAGAAGTCGAGAACTAGCCAAAAAATACAATCTACCTCTCTATTTACCTTTTAAAAAAGAACTCAACACAGACAATGCCGCTATGATTGCCCTGGCTGGTTATTATCAGTCACAGAGAGGAGACTTTGCTAATCCCCGTACTTTAGACATTGATTCTCGTGCTGAGTTATAATTGGATATGAGAATTCAACTTTATGATCGAGGTTTGCCACCCGGTAAACAATTATTCGCCAATCTCCAAACCATTTGCCAGCGGCTCCAGATCGACGATGATCCAGAATACCTCAAAGATATGACCCGAGTTTATTCCATGGGGCTTCAAGGCAATACTATTCTTCTTATCGACGGTGAGGTGGTTCTCATCGATAAATATCCTCCTCTAAAGGAACTCGAAAATATTCTTTCAGATTATCTTAAATAATCTCTTTACGTTTTCGTCAATAATTTCTTCAGTTTCCTCAAAGCTTTTACCCCAAATATAGGCTATTTTTTGATATATATATTTTACATAAGCTGGTTGATTTTCTTGCCCTCTAAAAGGCATCGGTGTCAGCAGAGGGGAGTCGGTTTCCGCCAGGATTCTATCTTTCGGAATTTTTTTTACCACTTCTTCCAGTCCCACCTCATAAGTTAAATTTCCATCGAATCCAAAGTACCACTTTGGCTCGACGGAGCCACCAGACAAAGTCGGCTCCAGTTCAAGTATTTTTTTAATTCTTTTTTTTCCTCCGCTATAACAATGAAAGACCCCCTTTAAATTTTTGTATTCGCTCAGTATTTCGACTACTTCATCTACCGCTTTTCGGGCATGAATTATCAGTGGTTTATTGTATTTTTGGGCCAACTCTATCTGTTTCCTAAAATATTTTTCTTGCTTTTTAGTGTTTACCTTACCTAAAAATTCCAAACCACACTCTCCTATCGCGATTACATTTGGATTTTTAGCCAAATCTTCCAATAAATTTATATCATCAGCTATCTCTTGGGGATGTATTCCTACTGCTGGGTATAAAAAAGAATATTTTTGTGCCAACAATAAATTATTTTTAGAATTTTCTAAGTTCGATCCCGACAAAATCACTGCGTTTAAACCCACTACTCTCGATATGTCGCAAAATGTTGGCTCTAAATGGGCGTGGGTATCAATCATAAAAAATTTATTATTTAATTCTTGGAAATAAACCGTTTCCCAAGCCTTTTATTTCTTTGTCTAATTGATCCAGTATTTTTTTAGATGTTTCTGGCATTACTGGCTCTAAATAAGTAGCCGCTATTTTTAAATTTTGAGCACATTCAGTTAATATTTCAATTCTTTTCGGATCATTTATTTCAAGTTTCCATGGCGTCACTTCGTTTAGTCGATTATTTGATTTATCGATGTAATTTTCAAATACCCAGCCAATTGCTTCATCAAATTTTAAGTTATTTATCAAAATTTTATATTTATTATCGATTATTACTTCCTGATTATTTATTTTTAAACCTTCTCCCAGTTTACATACCCTACTCACTAAATTTCCCAGATTATTAGCGAGGTCAGCATTATATTTTTCTTTAAATCTATCAATCCCCACATCAGCATCATTTTCAGTCGGGAAAGATCTGGCCACCAAATACCTAGTCCCGTCGACTCCAAATAAATCAATCAGTTGACTTGGTGAAATCACATTACCAAGTGATTTTGACATCTTTTGGCCATCAATCATATAAAAACTATGGGTGTAAGTTTTTACAGGTAATTTAATTTCAGCCGACAAAAGCATGGCTTGCCAAATTACTGTATGAAACCAAAGTATCTCTTTTCCCAAAATATGTAAATCTGCCGGCCAAAATTCCTTTTTGTTTTCTAAAAATTGGGTGGCACTGTAGTAATTAATTAGAGCATCAAACCAGACGTATACAGTCTGATTTTTATCCCAAGGCAGGGGAATTCCCCAGCTGACATTCTCTCGTGATAGGGAAATATCATTGATTCCTGCCCTTAATTTGGCTAATACCTCTGTTTTTTTACTCTCCGGAAAAATATAATTGCTTGTATCATCTTCAATTAATTTAATTATTTGAGGAATATATTTCGATAATTTAAAAAACCAATTTTCTTCAGATTTTTTGACTGTTTTCTCTGCTGAGTGGAGTGGGCAATGTCCGTCGACCAAATCAGTTTCGGTTAAAAATTTTTCACAGCCAATACAATACCATCCCTCATATTTTGCCTTATAAACATCCCCTCTATCATATATTTTTTGAAGTAGTTCCCCCACCACCTTTTCATGTCTTTGGTCTGTGGTTCTAATAAAAAAGTCATAACTAATATTTAAAACTTTCCAAGTTTCAGAAAAACGGGGTGAAATTTTATCGCAATAATCTTTTGGGCTTAATCCCTCTTTTTCAGCTACTTCAGCCACTTTCTGTCCATGCTCATCAGTTCCGGTTAAGAAAAAAACTTCTTCTCCTGTCTTTCGGTGAAGTCGCGCAATAATATCAGCAGCTACCGTGGTACAGGTATGACCGATGTGGGGAATATCGTTAATATAATAAATCGGAGTGGTAATAAAAAATTTTTTCATTACCCTATTTTACCCTATTTTTTTGAGACTTTTCCGCCGGAAGCGGATCCGCCTTTGGTGGATTTCTTGACCACTATCTTTTCGATCTCTTTGTCAACTTTTTTAGAATATCTTGTTTTGAGCCTTGAAGCTTTATTTTTTGAGAATAAATGCCTTTTTTCGGCTTTATCCAAAATTGCTTGTACCTTGGCAAAATTTTTCTTATCTGGTTTGGCCAGAAATATTTTGACGATTTCTTTTAATTTATTTTTGAAAACCTGGTTAAGTTTTTTATTTTTAACCGATTTTCTGAGTGATTTTTTTGCTGATCTTCCAATTGGCATAAGTCGTATTTTATCCTATCGCCAATCTATTTACAATAATTTACAATAAGACTATGTCACTTCGTCTCCGAATTCGCTCCTTTACTCAACAGCGTCAAAAGAGTATATTTTCAGCGACTGTTGTTTTGGCCATTACTTTCGCTCTTTCCGCTATTCTTGGTTTTTTAAGAACCCGTCTTCTCTATTCATTTTTTTTTAAATGCTGTCTTGTCGAACTGGACGCTTATAATGCGGCTTTTCGAATTCCTGATTTAATTTTTAAACTTTTAGTGACTGGTGCCCTTTCAGCTTCTTTTATTCCTGTATTTAGCAGTTATTTACATAAAAATAAACAAGAAGCTTATCGTATGGCTTCTTCGGTTATCAATTTACTTTTAATCTTTTTTTCGGCTATCTCACTTATCGCCTTAATTTTTGCCCATCCTCTTTCGCGTCTTATTGCCCAAGGTTTTTCTCCTTATCAAATTGACTTAATGTCGAATTTAAGTCGGATTTTACTTATCGCCCAAATATTTTTTCTCATCAGCAATTTTTTAACCGCCATCCTCCAGGTTAATCAGACATTTATTATTCCTGCCTTATCTCCTATTATCTATAATCTTGTCATTATTCTTAGTATTTATACTTTAGCTCCAAATTTTGGCATTTATGGGGTTGTTTGGGGGGTGGTCATTGGTGCTTTTTTTCATATGGCTATCCAAATTCCTTCAACTAAGAGGCTTGGTTTTGTTTATTATAAAATTGCTAGTTTTAAGTTCAGTGGTGTTAAGGAAATTGTTCGTTTGATGATTCCAAGAACTTTATCTCTTGGTCTTTCGGAAATAGAAAGCACGGTCACTTTATTTTTCGCCTCAAGTTTAAGCGCCGGTTCCATTTCTCTTTTAAATTTAGCCCTCCAGTTGATGTATCTTCCTAGTCGTATTTTTGGGACCACCATTGGTCAGGCATCTTTACCTGTTCTTTCTAAAAATATTGCCAAAAATCAATTGAATCTTTTTCGGGAAACTGTCAGAAAGACGATTCTTCAGAGTCTTTTTATCGCTTTTCCCATCGGGGTATTAATTTTAATTAATCGTTTGCCTATTGTTCGCCTAGCCTTTGGAAGCAAACAGTTTCCTTGGTCGGCTACTTTACTTACAGCCAGGACTCTGGCTTTTTTGACTCCGGCAATTGTCTGTCAAGCCGTGATTCAAATTTTAATTCGTTCTTTTTATGCTCTTCATGACACCAGAACCCCTTTAAAAATTTCTGGAATTTCTCTGTTTTTCAATATTGTTACCAGTTATTATTTTATTAAGTTCACCTCTCTGGGTATAGTCGGTTTAGCTATCAGTGCCTCAATTGCGAATATCATCCAATGTTTAGGTCTTTTTGCTTTATTTATCTGGCGGGTTGATGGTCAAGGCTGGGAAAAAATGTTTTTTTCCTTTAGCCGTATCGTTTTAAGCTCGATATTATGTGGTTTAACCTCATGGCTTACCCTTCGTTTTTTGGATCTTTTCATTTTAGACACCAGTAAAACCCTAAATGTTTTGTTAATCTTTGGTCTCTCAATTGTTTCTGGCCTCTTTTCCTTCTTAATTTTTACCTGGCTTTTTCGTTCTCCGGAGTTTCTTCGCTTCAAGTCATATTTTCAGCGTTTCTTTCATTTTCTTTCTTAGACATTTTTGTTTATACTGTTTATAGTATGCCTGCTAAAAAGGAGATTTCTTTATTACCAAAAGAAGAAAACCTAAACACTTTTTCCGCGCGCTTTCTTCGGTGGGTAACGAGCGTTGGTCGAGTGGTAATAATTTTTGTCGAGCTGATAGTGATTGGTGCTTTTTTGTCTCGTTTTTGGCTTGATCGAAAAAACTCAGATCTGTCAGAAACCCTGCGCCAGCAAAAAGCTATTTTGGGCAGCACTCAAGAATTTGAGAAAGACTATGTATCTCTCCAGGAGCGTTTAAAGTTCATAAAAAATTTCTACGCTACCGAGCCAAAATATATTGAATCACTTAATTCCTTAATTCAAAGTATTCCCGAGGGAATTTATTTTGAAAACATTAGTTTTAATAGCGGTGAAAAGTCGAATCCTATCACTGGTAGTGTTGAATCATATTCTTATCAAGAAGATGCCATTATTGATTTTATTGTTAACCTCAAACTTAATCCTGATATCAGTTCGGTTAATGTTCAAAAAATTGAGAAAAAAACCAAGGACAGTAAATTTTATTTAAGCCTTTCTTTAACCTTCAAAAAACCATGAACCCCCCAGTTTCCAATAATCTAAATATCTATTCCAAAATTAACCCTCTGCTTTCCTATCTATCTAAACAGCGGGAAAACAATAAATTTATTAAATCTGTTGAAATTAGTGCCACTTTTTTACTAATTTCTTTTTTTACTTTTTTTGCAATTAAACCAACCTTGTTAACTATTTCCAAACTTGTTGGTGACATCAAAGCTAAAGAAATTTTAGTCAAAGAATTAAAAGCAAAAATTAATAATGTGATTATTTCTCAGGATTTATTTTCACAAGTTCAAGAAAAATATGCCCTGGTTGAAGCTAGTCTACCAAGCAGCCCCCGTTTTTATCAGGCCACTTCTCAAATTGTTGGTCTAACTGAAAAAAATCAGGTTTATTTAGATAAAATAAATTATTCTATTTCAGATTCCAATTTTTATTCTACTAGTATAAGCACTTCTTCTTCTTTTTTGTCAGCTACTTCTCTTCTTTCGGGCCTTCTTCAAAACAAACGACTTTTTCAAATTGATCAAATTTCATTTTCTCTCGAAAAAGACACGGGTAGTAAAACAATTAATATAAACCTACCTTTAAAGATTTACTATTGGCCCAAAAATGTCCAAAATTAAATTTTCTAAATACCTAGTTTTAATTAGTATTTTTACTTTTATTGCCATTTTTTTCTCAGTTGTCTCCCAAAGTTACAATAATTTAATAAAATCAACAGCAGAAATTGAAAACAATCCCTTAATTCGTTCAGTTTCTCCCGATCTTGATCTCAATGTTCTCAATGAGATTGAAAAAAGACAAGAATTGTCATTACCTAGTTTAGATGTCAACAACCTCAATGAAGTTGAAAATAAAATTGAGCCTGTTTTATGAAAGATAAAAAATTTCCAACAATATTAGGAATTATTTTCCTCCTTGTTATCCTATTTCTAGGAGTTTTTCTTTCTACCAAGACAACCAGTTTAAACTCAAAAGCGAGTGTCTCTTGTGAACCAGTCAATCCTCAAATTACCAATCTTACCTTTGGTTCTTTCGATTTTTCTTTTACCACCCCTTCTCCTTGCAGTGCGACTTTAAGTATAAATAATATTATTTATCAGGACGCTTCCCTTTCCGAAACAACTCATTATTTCAAGATTTCTAATCTTTCACCCAAAACCAGTTATAAATTTAGTCTTATTTCTGGTTCCAGTACTTATTCTCGCCCTGAGTACGTCCTAACTACCGCTTCAAAACCAAATTCGTTGACTCCCTCCTCAAACCTGGCTTGGGGAAGGGTTATCGATTCAATGGGCAATCCAATTTCGGGAGCTATCATTTATCTTACTTTACCCGGTAGTCAAGCTCTTTCCGCCTTTTCCAATAAAAATGGCAATTGGAACATTTCTTTAGCTGCCAGCTTTAATGAGCAAAAAACTGACTGGTTTACTCCTTCGACTACTGCTGAAGAAGATATTACTGTTTATTCTCCAGACGGACAGGTGACACAATTGACTAACCCATCCAGCAATAACGACCCTGTGCCGGATATTATTATCGGTCAAAATTACTTTTCCAATGTCCCCACCTCAATTTCTTCTACCAAAAGCAGTTTTGACATCAACAACTCAGAACTGAGTTTTGTTAGCCTTAGTATTACTAATCCAAGAGAAGGAGAAAACGTTTCCACTCTAAAACCTGATATTTTTGGACAAGGTCCAGCTGGTAAAAATATTCAATTAAATCTAGATGGTAAACTGAATAGTATTACTGTCGCTGACAACAATTCTTGGAATTTCTCTCCTTCCCAAAATTTATCAGTTGGATCTCACCAGATAACCTTAACTTATCAAGACCAAATAGTTACCAGAAATTTTTTGGTCACCGGTACCAGCGATTACTTATCCTTTAGCGCTACTCCTTCGGCCACCTTGATTCCCACTCAAAACATTTTACCAACCATTGTTTCTTCGCCTACCCCTACCACTATGCCCACTTCAGTTCCTACTATTAGAACTGCCAAACCATCCACGACATCTACTTTATACAAAAGTGGCAATTCTTTTCCAACTTACCTTATAGTTATTTTATCTCTACTATTTTTTAGTGTATCCTTATATTACTATCACTAAATGAAGAAGTTTGGCATATTAAGTATTTTATTTTTGCTGTTTTCGCTCATCGGGGTTCTTTATTTGGTCAAAAATAACCAAGACTTTCGAGATCGAGCTGCAGGTGAATACAACGGCGGAAACTTGTGTAACGGGTACATTAATAATTGGTGTTCTCAAAACGGAATCACTGCTACTTTATCAAAATGTCCCGGAGAGTGGAATCCGTCGTGTTGGAAAAATACTGTTGTTGTTAGAGATGGATCATCTCTCTGTTTAGAAAGAAATTATTGTGGTAGTCAACAACTAGATGTTTATTATAACGATGGAGGTTCTTGTTGGGTTGATTATTGGGATTATTCTTGTGATGCGCCCACTGCTACTCCCATACCTCCCACCAATACTCCTATCCCCACCAATACTCCTACCCCCACCGGCACTCCTAAACCAACCAATACTCCAACGCCAACTAACACTCCCAAACCCACCGCCAC
>ENA-UOWO01004679-UOWO01004679.1-activated-sludge-metagenome-genome-assembly--contig:-NODE-4679-length-14971-cov-12.537141_pt1 | contig 14971 bp, 13 predicted proteins | sample MGYA00238148_ERZ761564 | MGnify/ENA primary metagenome ERZ761564 (study PRJEB28885, sample SAMN05720194) | activated sludge metagenome | isolation source: Anaerobic digester | place: USA...
CCGACAAGCGGGGGTTTTTCTTGTTTGACGCCGGCAACAATCAACAGGTCAGAGCAACGGCACCAGCAACAGGGCGACGATGTTGATGATCTTGATCAACGGATTGACCGCTGGACCGGCCGTGTCCTTGTACGGATCACCGACCGTGTCGCCGGTGACGGCTGCCTTGTGCGCGTCGGAGCCCTTGCCGCCGTGGTGGCCGTCTTCGATGTACTTCTTCGCATTGTCCCAGGCACCACCGCCGGTGGTCATCGAAATCGCGACGAACAGACCGGTGACGATCGTGCCGATCAGGACGCCGCCGAGTGCCTGCGCACCGGCCATCGGGCCGCCGATCCAGCTGAAACCGAAGCCGACCACGACCGGCACGAGCACGGGCAGCAGCGAGGGAACCATCATCTCCTTGATCGCCGATCGGGTCAGCAGATCGACCGCGCGCGAATAATCCGGCTTGGTCGTGCCTTCCATGATGCCCTTGATCTCGCGGAACTGGCGACGTACTTCCTCGACCACGCTGCCCGCTGCGCGACCGACCGCTTCCATCGCCATGGCCCCGAACAGGTACGGAATCAGGCCGCCGATGAGCAGGCCGATGATGACGTAGTGGTTGGAGATATCGAAGGTGTAGATCGGTGCGGCGACGCCCGCAATGGCTGCCTTGGCCGCTGCAGTGACGTCCAGCGTGTGCGTGTAGTCGGCAAACAGCACGAGTGCGGCGAGGCCGGCCGAGCCGATTGCATAACCCTTGGTCACGGCCTTGGTCGTGTTGCCGACCGCATCGAGTGGATCGGTGACGGCACGGACTTCGGGCGGCATATCGGCCATCTCGGCGATGCCGCCGGCGTTGTCGGTGATCGGACCATACGCATCAAGGGCGACAATCATGCCGGTCATCGACAACATGGCCGTGGCGGCGACGGCAATGCCGTAGAGTCCGCCGAAGTGGTAGGCGCCCCAGATGGCGGCGCAGACCGAGAGTACGGGCCATGCCGTGGATTTCATCGAGATGCCGATGCCGGCGATGATGTTGGTCGCATGTCCGGTGGTCGATGCCTGGGCCACATGGCGGACCGGCTTGTACTCGGTGGCCGTGTAGTACTCGGTGATGACGACCATCGCGCCGGTCAGAACCAGTCCGACCAGGGCGCAGTAGAAAATGCTGTTCGACGAGATGCTGACACCGTTGCCGACGTCCAGCCCGGTCGGGAATAGCTCGCGGGTGACGTACCAGAAAGCGACAGCGGAGATGACGGCCGACACGATGACGCCCTTGTAGAGCGCATTCATGATCTTGCCGCCTTCACTGGTCTTGACGAAGAACGTGCCGATGATCGAGGCGATGATCGACACGCCGCCGAGGACGATCGGATACAGCACGGCGTTCGGGTTGCCGGCGAACATGACGCCGCCGAGCAGCATCGTCGCGATCAGGGTGACGGCGTAGGTCTCGAACAGATCGGCTGCCATGCCGGCGCAGTCACCAACGTTGTCGCCGACGTTGTCCGCGATCACGGCCGGATTGCGCGGATCATCTTCCGGAATGCCGGCCTCGACCTTGCCGACCAGATCGGCGCCGACATCGGCGCCCTTGGTGAAGATGCCGCCGCCGAGACGGGCGAAGATCGAAATCAGCGAGGAGCCGAAGGCAAGGCCGATCAGCGCGTGCAGGGCCTGGTCCGGCGTGTAGCCAAAGCGGGCGAGCACGACGTAGTAGCCTGCGACACCGAGCAGACCGAGGCCGACCACGAGCATGCCGGTGATCGCGCCACCGCGGAAAGCGACCGCCAGCGCGGCGGCGATTCCGCTGCGTGCCGCTTCGGCCGTGCGCACATTGGCGCGCACCGAGACGTTCATGCCGATGTAGCCGGTCAGGCCGGAGAGGACCGCGCCGATCGCGAATCCGATCGCGGTCAGCCAGTTCAAGGCAAGGCCGATCGCGAGAAACAGCACCACGCCGACGATCGATATCGTCATGTACTGGCGATTGAGATAGGCGCGTGCACCCAGCTGGATCGCCGCGGCGATTTCCTGCATGCGCTCGTTGCCGGCGGGTTTGGCCAGGATCCAGCGTATCGACCAGATGCCATACAGAATGGCCAGAACCGCGCAGATCAGTGAAAACAGTAAACCATGTTGCTGCAACATCTATCCCTCCCAAGGAGCAGGCAAGCCAAGGAAAAACCGGAGACCCCACAAACTCGTCGAGTATAGCCATGCCTTGAAGGACAGCACATTCTTGCGGTGCAGCAATTGCGCCTCAGCGCGTGGCTTCAGCGGTCGCCGGCCCGCTGCGACGCTGATTCCGTGCGGGTCGCTGCATTCCGATCGCGAAAGCCAGGACGAGCGGGGCGGAAACAATCGGCCAGGTCAGGTAGCGCAGTTCGGTGCTGGGGGCGAGGACGACAAAGCTGGCCGTGTACAGCAAGGCGCTGAGTGCCGTGCCGATGACAAGGGCCGGATCATTCCTGCGCCGGCGCAGCCACGCCCAGACAGCAACGGCGGCATGTGTCAGCAGATACGGCATGGCACTGAACACCCAGCCAGTGCTCAACCTTGCCGCGACGTCGTAGAAGGCATCCTGCGTGGCGGGAAACCAGGCTTCGGGCAACCGCGGGTTGTCCCGGAAGCCGGCACGATCCCTGTAGTAGGCGACACCTCGCGGTTGCGCGTCGTGGCGCCCGCACAGCAAGGCCATCGTGCGCATCCGATGGGCCAGCCATGCGCGAGGATGTTCCAGAACCGACTTCAGCCAGACCCGCGCCAATTCCGCTCGCTGCTCGGGAGGATAGGGATGATCGAGGCCACTGCCGATTCCCGAACGCGAATGCGCGAACAGTGAAGTAGCCGTAACCGGGTCGAACGCGCCGGTGTCACGCAGTTCCTGGGTGCTGAGACCGGCGCCGTGCGTGAATGCGGGGAGCTGCAGTTCGTCCGTGGCCACCGAAATCGCGGCGAGATCCCAAAGCGCGAGCATCGGCCAAAGCGGACGGCGTTCCACGACCAGTGCGCGGTCCAGCGCGAAGCCGAGGGCGCCCGCAAGCAGACACGTGCCGGTCGCCGCGAGCAGCATCCTGCGCACGCTGGCCGGGTGATCCTGCAACCAGGCTGTTGCGAGCAGAGCACCGAGCGGCAGCACGGCGATCAGCGCGTTCTGCCGGATCGTCCCGGCGTAGAGGATCAGCGCAGCGGCAATCCACAAGAGCCCATTGCGTTGCCATCGTGTCGCCGAGGCGACCAGGCCAAGCGCGAGGATCAGCAACGCCGCCAGATGCGCATCGGACAGCAGATGCGACATCTGCACAAGGCTCAGCGGATTCAGGCCGCAGACGATCAGGATGACCATCCGCCAGGACACGGGCCCGCGCATGGCAAGGGCAGCGAGACCAAGGCCGGCCCAGAACATAGTCAGATTGAGGCAGAACAGGCTGGCCGGATTGCCGGACAATCCGAGCAGGAACGCCCACAATCCCAGCATGGGCACCGGCGTGATATTCGAGAACTCCCCGCTGCGCGCCTGCCAGATCTGGAACGCCGAATCGAACGGATATTGACCCGGATACAGCACGGCCAGCGAAATTCCGAATCCGGTCAGCGCCGTCAGCCCAAGCGGGATCGCGCCAACCCTCGAAGCATCGGCTTCGGCAGCTTCGAAGAGCATTGCGGAGGACAGGCCTATTTGTCTTCGATCCGGTAAGTCGCGAGCTTCTGCTTGACTGCGACGTTCTTCAGGCGCACGTATTTCGGCAGGCCATCCTTGCCGAGGGGCGGGGCATCTTCGCCACGGATCAGCGGTTCGAGGTAGCGGCGCGCAGCTTCGGTGATGCCGTAGCCATCGCGACGGATGTAGCTCTTCGGCAGTTTTTTCTCGTGGTTGGCGACCTTGCTCAGCGGTGCCGGCTCTATCTTCCAGCGATACGGCACATCGGAGCTGCGCACGATCACCGGCATTACCGCATTCCTTCCGGCCAGTGCGTACTCGACGCCAGCCTTGCCGACCGCGTAGGCGTGTTCGACATCGGTTTTCGAAGCCACGTGGCGTGCCGAGCGCTGCAGATAGTCGGGCAGCGCCCAGTGGTACTTGTAGCCAAGCTTCTGCTTGACCAGGTCGGCGAGCAGCGGCGCGACCCCGCCAAGCTGCGCATGGCCGAAAGCATCACGCGTGCCGACTTCGGAAAGGAACTTGCCTTCCTTGTTGCGCAGTCCTTCGGAGACGACGACCGTGCACCAGCCGACACGATCAACCGTGGCCTTGACCCGCGCCAGGAAGCTTTCCTCGTCGAACGGGATTTCGGGAAACAGGATGATGTGCGGTGCGTCGTCGACCGACTTTCCTGCAAGTCCGGCCGCCGCCGCGATCCAGCCAGCGTGCCGTCCCATGACCTCCATGACGAATACCTTGGTCGAGGATTCGGCCATTGACGCCACATCCAGGCTCGCTTCGAGCACGGAGATCGCGGTGTACTTGGCCACTGAACCGAATCCCGGGCAGCAGTCCGTCACCGCGAGATCGTTGTCGACGGTTTTCGGTACGCCGACGACGGTGACCTCATGACCAAGCGCCTTGCCGATCTGCGAGATCTTGTTCGCCGTATCGGCCGAATCGTTGCCGCCGTTGTAGAGAAACCAGCGGATATCGTGGGCGCGAAATACCTCGATCAGGCGCTCGTACTGGAAACGGCTCTGCTCGATCGACTTCAGCTTGAAGCGGCACGAACCGAACGCACCTCCCGGCGTGTGGCGCAATGCCGCGATCGCGCTGGCAGACTCTTTCGAGGTGTCGATCAGTTCTTCGCGCAACGCACCGATGATGCCGTTGCGCGCGGCGTAGACGCGGACCTTGTGCTTGCGCGCGGTCTCGATGACCGCGCAGGCGCTCGCGTTGATGACGGCAGTGACGCCGCCGGATTGCGCGTAGAGCAGGTTGCCTTGCATCGAAGGGATTCCTCGTTGATCGGATGGCATCAGTGTGATGGTTTGACTGCGCTGGCTCCAGCGGATAGCTTTACGCCGCGTTTTCCCGTTGCAAAGTCTAGCGCAGCGTCGTGGGTTTTCCGCGAGTGCGCGTCATCGAAGGATCCGTATGCGACTCGTGTTACTCGGCGCGCCCGGTTCGGGCAAGGGCACCCAGGCGGCCATGCTCAAGACATCCCTGGGGATTCCGCATGTGTCGACGGGCGACCTCTTGCGTGCGGCAGTCAAGGCCGGCACGCCACTCGGCTTGCAGGCCAAGGCGGTGATGGACTCGGGGCACCTGGTTTCCGACGACATCGTTCTCGGCATGCTCGAAGAGCGCGTCGCCCGGGATGATGCAAAGGGTGGTTTTATCCTCGATGGCTATCCTCGCAACGTGGCCCAGTGTGCAGCGCTCGAGGCCTTGCTCGACCGCATCGGGCAACCGCTCGATGTCGCGGTCAAGCTCGACGTTCCGAACGAATTGATCGTAGATCGCATTGCCGGGCGTGCGGCAGCCGAGGGACGCGTCGACGACACGCCGGAAACCGTCAGGGCACGATTGCGCGTCTATGCCGAGCAGACTGCCCCGGTGGCCGATCATTTCGCCGATATCGGCAAGCTCGTCATCGTCGATGGGGTCGGTGAGCTCGATGAAGTCTTCGCGCGGATCCTCGCGGCACTGCCGGCCTGATCGCAATCGGATCCGGGCACAACTTCGCCTCGACATGATGCGACCGGTCGGCAGGCATTGACATGACGCCTCCTGTCGCCGGCCTGGCCGCACGGATCGTCGGCCTCTGCCGGTTTCGCGGCGGTCCGCAGGATCTGCCGTACAGGCCGGGCTTGCTGCTCGCCTTGCTGGTCGGCAGCCTCGCAATCGATCTGTCTGTCGCGGGCATGCTCGGGATGGGCGACAACGCGCTCGCCCGCAGTCTTTTTTCGACGACCCTGCTGATGGCCTTGTGCTGGATTGCGCTGGGCATTCGTGGCCTGCGCAATCGCTACGTCCAGACCGCGACTGCCCTGGTGGCGTGCTCGATGGTCTTTTCGTTGCTGATCGTGCCGATCGCGGCCGCTTTCGGCCCTCCACCAGGCAACGAAACCGCGATGACTTCGACCCAGACCCTGCTGGCCTGGCTCGGTCTCGGTGTTCTGGTGTGGAAGCTCGCGGTCGACGGGCACATCGTGCGCCAGGCAATCGATGCGCCCTACTGGCTCGGTCTTGCGCTGGCGCTGGCGTGGGCGACAGTCGATTTCGCGCTCGGACGCGTGCTGTTCGCCGGTGCCACTTGATCGACGTTGCCCTAGACTGCACGGATGAAAATTCACGTACTCGGGATCTGCGGCACCTTCATGGGCGGCATCGCTGCGCTCGCGCGCGAGCTCGGCCACTCCGTCGACGGCAGCGATGCCAATGTCTATCCGCCGATGAGCACCCAGCTCGAATCGCTTGGTATCGCGCTCAAGTCCGGTTACTCGGCTGCGCACATCGATCACGATACCGACAAGGTCATCGTCGGCAATGCGCTGTCGCGCGGCAACCCGGCAATCGAGCATGTGCTGGATCAGCGGGTTGCCTACATCTCGGGTCCGCAATGGCTCGGTGAGCAACTGCTCGGGGCACGCCAGGTGCTCGCCGTGGCTGGCACGCACGGAAAGACCACGACGACCTCGTTGCTTGCGTGGCTGCTTGACTCGGTGGGACTCGAACCAGGCTTCCTGATCGGTGGCGTTCCGGGAAATTTCGCTGTTTCTGCTCGTCTTGGCGGGGGCAGTCCGTTCGTCATCGAAGCTGACGAGTACGACACCGCATTTTTCGACAAGCGTTCCAAGTTCGTCCACTACCGACCCTCGATCGCGATCCTCAACAACCTCGAGTTCGACCATGCCGACATCTTTCCCGATGTTGCAGCGATCCAGCGCCAGTTCCATCATCTCGTCCGTATCGTGCCGGGCAACGGCCTGCTGATCGTCAACGCCGAGGATGCGCATCTGGCCGAGGTGCTCAGGATGGGCTGCTGGTCGCGTGTGGAGACCTTCGGCATCGACGCCGGCGATTGGCGGGCGACCTTGCTTGAAGCGGATGGCTCGGTGTTCGAGGTCCGCTATCAGCAAACGCGGGTCGGCACCGTGGCTTGGCCGCTGCTGGGCCGCCATAACGTCATGAATGCCTTGGCGGCCCTCGCAGCTGCGCGTGCTGCAGGTGCCGATGTGGCCGCGCTGCTTCCGGCGTTCGCGAAGTTCCTCAGCGTCAAGCGACGCATGGAGCGCGTGGCCGAACACGATGGCATCGCCGTCTACGATGATTTTGCCCATCACCCCACGGCGATTTCGACAACACTCGCCGGCCTGCGCGCAAACGTCGGTGGCGCACGCATCGTGGTGGCCCTCGAGCCGCGTTCCAACTCGATGCGACTGGGTGCCCATGCGGACCAGCTCGCTCCGTCGCTGGCCGTCGCCGATCGGGTGTTCTTCCTGCAGCGCCCGGAACTGCCCTGGGATGCGCAAAAGGTGATTGCCGCACTGGACGGTCGCGCGCGCGCTGTCGGCGATGTCGATGCCTTGCTCGATGCGATGGGCAGCGAAATCCGCTCCGGCGACCACGTCGTCTTCATGTCGAACGGCGGCTTCGAAGCCGCGCCTCGGCGCTTCGCCGACCTGCTGCGTGCGCGTTGACGGCGTCCGAAGCGACGAGCGTCGACCTGGCCTGAATGCGGCTCAGCGCCGCGTATTCGGGTTTCGCCATCTCGCCTGGCTCGTGCTCGGCATCGCGCTGTTGCGCGGACTCCTCATCGTTGCCAGCGATCCAATGCTGGCGATCGCCAACAACTACGACCAGATCCGCGTCCAGGCCTGCCTCGGTGCGTATCCCGATCGTGATTCCTCCATTCCTCCTGCAGCGAGCAGTCCGCAGGCGCCGTACGCCCGCTTCCGTTTCATGCCCGAAGTCGATGTGCCCTGTTTCCTGACATCGGAACTCCTGTTCGCCTGGGCGGCCTGGCCTGCCATGCAGGTCGAGCAACGCCTGCGTGCCGATCACAGTTTCTCGGTGCGCTGGAAAGGCGGCCTGCAGTTCGTTGCCTGGCTGGGTCTCGCGGTGCTGTGCACGCGTCGACTGATCGGGTTGAACCGACCCGATCTGGCCTTGGGTCACGCCGTGCTCTGTGCCGCCGTGGTCGCTGACCCCGGGAATATTCTGTACCTCAATACGTTCTACGGTGAAGCATCGGCAATCCTGTTCACCTATGCACTGCTGGCCGGGATCGTCATTGCGCTGGCCGGCCAGACTGGTCAGGCGCTGCTCGCCGGTATCGCGCTGGCCGCCTTTCTCCTCGCCATGTCCAAGATCCAGCATCTGGTCGTCCCATTGCTGATCTGGCTTGCTGTCGCCTGTGCGGGCATCGCTGCGCGGAAGCAGCCAGGGGCCCTGTTGGTCGCGCTGGCCATCGGTGCGCTGCTCGGCGTTGTTGCGCAGGGGACGCACATGGGCTCGATCGGCAACGAGTCGATCCGGTCGGCGAATCGGGTCGATACCTTGTTCACCGCGATGTTGCCGAATGCGAGCAAGCCAGCATCATTGCTCGCCGAACTCGGACTGCCGCAGCAGTGCATCGAGCAGTCTGGAAAGAGCTGGTATGCCCCCGGCATGGCCAGTCGCCAGCTTTGTCCGCAAGTGTTCACGCTGCAGCATCGCGATCTGCTGCTGGCGGCGATCCGTGATCCGGCCATGGCGTTTCGCGCGTTGTACGGAGGTGTTGAATACGCGAATCAATGGATCCCTGCGAACCTCGGCGTCGTCGAAGGCGAACCGGATGCAGGATTGCCGTGGTGGGCGCCGAGTTGGGATTCGCTGATCCCTACGCTGGGTCGAACCGCCTACTTCTCGATGTTGGCTGTCCTGCCGGTGCTTGCCCTTGTCCTCCTGTTCCGCCGCCGAAGACGCGACCAGCTTGCCGCCAACGCGATCCTCTTGAGTCTGTCCAGCCTGCCGGCGATCGTTTATGCCACGTCCGTGTTTGGTGATGGCTACGTCGACCTGCCCAAGCACACCCAGCTTGGAACGGCGTGCCTGCTCGCGGCGCTCGCCGTCATCGTCTGTCTCGCGGTCGCTCGAATCGTGTTGACCGGGACATTGGATGCCGACCGCTGACCTGCCGCTGTTTCCGCTTTCTACCGTCCTGTTTCCGGGTGGACTCATGAGCCTGCGCATCTTCGAGACGCGTTATCTCGACATGATCCGCGACTGCGCGCGTCACGGCAGCGGCTTCGGAGTCTGCGTGATCCTCGCCGGCAACGAGGCGGGGGATCCCGCGGTGCCGGCCGCGGTCGGGACATTGGCGCACATCGTCGATTTCCATGTGCTGTCCGATGGCTTGCTCGGCATTCATGCGCGCGGCAGCGAGCGCTTTCATGTGCAGCGCACGCACGTCCGCGACAATGGCCTGATCCATGGCGATGTCGCGTTCCGTGCCGAGAGCGGGATCGAGCCGGTTCCGCCCGAGTTCACCCTGCTCGCCACGATCCTCGAACGGTTCCACGAAAAAGCCGGAGGCGAGCACGCCCAGGTGGAACGGGGCCGCTATGATGACGCAGCGTGGGTCGGCTATCGGCTGGCCGAAGCGTTGCCACTGGACCGCGCTGATCAGCAGCGCCTCCTGCAGCTCGATGATCCGATCGATCGCCTGAAGCTGCTGATGTACCTGCTGCTGCGTTTCCAGAACGCCTGAGGGGAAAGATGAAGAACCTGAGTGGCAAGACCTTGTTCATAACCGGCGCGTCACGAGGCATCGGTCTGGCGATCGCGACGCGCGCCGCCCGTGACGGTGCAAATATCGTTGTAGCGGCGAAAAGTGCGGTGGCCAATCCGAAACTGCCGGGCACGATCTACACGGCCGCCGCTGAAATCGAGGCCGCCGGTGGCCAGGCATTGCCGCTCAGGGTCGATATCCGCAGCGAGGAGAGCGTCATCACCGCTGTCAGCGAAGCGGCCGCCCGTTTCGGCGGCATCGACATCCTCGTCAACAACGCGAGTGCGATCTGGTTGCGCGGCACGGCCGAAACGCCGATGAAACGCTACGACCTCATGCATCAGGTCAATGCGCGGGGCACCTTCCTTTGCTCGCAGGCCTGCCTCCCGTATTTGCGCAAGGCAGAGAATCCGCACATCCTGACCCTGTCGCCTCCACTCTGCCTCGATCCCAAATGGTTCGGGCCACATGTCGCGTACACGATGGCCAAATACGGCATGAGCCTCTGCACGCTGGGCATGGCCGAGGAATTCCGCGACGACGGCATTGCGGTCAATGCCTTGTGGCCGCGCACGCTGATCGCAACCGATGCCCTGAACATGATTCCGGGGGTTGATACCGATAGCGCACGCAAACCGGAAATCGTCGCCGACGCGGCATACGCGATCCTGACGACACCGAGTCGCGAGTTGACCGGCAAGTTCCTGATCGACGACGACGTGTTGAGGGCTGGCGGCGTGGTCGATTTCGATCGCTATTCGATTTCGCCAGGGCATCCGCTGCTGCCGGATCTGTTTCTCGATTGAGCATGGTGCTTTTCCGAACGTTGCCCTAGGATCGGCGAACGAACGGGGGGAATCCATGTCCAGGATCATGCATCGTGTTGTGCTCGCCAGCGTGTTGTCTTCCGTCTGGGCCTCGCCGGCGTTTGCCTCCGGCTTGCTCATGCACAACGGTTTCGAGGCGTGCTGGGTATCGGCGAAGACGAAACCGCAGTTCCTCGAACTGGTGCGCGCGAGCATCGACGGCACGACCGCCTGCATCCCGGTCCAGAGCGGCAGCCAGTCCGGTATCGGCTACACGATCTGCAACGTCGCCAATGGATGCGGAGCGGGCCTTGCCGGCTGCGTCGTGAGCATGCAGGCCGGTCCGTTCTCGGGAGATTTTGTCGCCGGCCATTTCACGGGGCCGGGAACCACCAGCGATATCAGCGTCCCGGTCACTACCACCGTGTTCTCGCCGTGCACGATCAGCCTGACCGCGATCAGCCTCGGCTACACGCTCGACTATCTGATGCAGACCGACGGCAGCGATGGTGTCTACAGCGACGAACTGTCGACTCCTGTGGTGGCAATAGGCAGCTATGCCTCCACCAACAACTGCAATCCGGTGCTGGCGAGCCTGATTGCCGGTTATGTTCCTCAGGCCATCGCCGCAGCGGAGACGAATGCGGCGACCGCCATCGAACCGGGTCTGCGAACGGATACCCTGGATCGATCGATCTGCCCGCTTTCGGCTCCGTGAGCTGATCTGCGCGGCAGGGAACCCCGCCTCCGGAACTTCGACTGCGCATCTCCACCGACGCCCTTCCGGCATCGCAATCATCGCAATCGGCCACGATGATCCGGAAATCCCCTTGGCATTGCTCCCAAGAGTGAGGAAGCAGACGCACGAGCCAAGGAGTTCAACCGGGAGCCGCCGATCCGTCGGGCCGGGCAACGGATTGCCGCGATACCGGTATCGCCGAGTCGAGTCGAAGGACTATCGCGCTTCCTTCAACGCCTGATCGAGATCCGCGATCAGGTCGTCTTGATGCTCCAGCCCGATCGAAAGTCGCAGCAGATTCGCGGGTGACACCGGCATGGCGCCTTCGACGGAAGCGCGATGCTCTACCAGCGATTCGCAGCCTCCGAGCGAGGTTGCGTTCGTGAACAGCTTCAACTTGCCGGCCATTGCAAGCGCTGCGTATTTTCCGCCGCGCAATTCGACGCTGAGCATGCCGCCAAAACCGCTCATCTGACTGGCGGCCACAGCGTGTCCCGGGTGTGACGACAATCCGGGATAGTTGACTCGCTCGATGGCGGGGTGGGCAGCGAGGAAAGTCGCGATGGCACCGGCGTTTGCGCAGTGCATCCGCATTCGCGCCGGCAGCGAGCGGCAGCCGCGCAGGGTCAGCCAGGCGTTGAATGGGGCCAGCGTGGCTCCCGTGACATGCAGTCGGTGGGCGATGCGCGCCTGCCAGTCGCTGGAACGTCCAAAGACGAGGGCGCCGCCGAGCACGTCGCTGTGGCCGCCAAAGTATTTCGTCGTCGAATGCATGACGACGTCGGCACCGAGTTCAAGCGGGCGCTGCAACGCCGGCGAGGCAAACGTGTTGTCGCAGACCAGCCGCGCACCGTGGTCGCGGGCGATGCTCGCCAGCGCCCTGATGTCGCTGATCTTCAAGCGCGGATTGGACGGTGTCTCGACCCACAGCAGGTCGATGCCGTCGTGGCAGAGTTTCCGCACCGCTTCAAGGTCGGCCATGTCGACCGTGAGCACCTGGATGTCGCGTTGCGGAAGAAATTCCCGGGCGAGTACGCGCAGTCCGGTATAGCAATCTTCGGGAATCGCGATCCGTGCGCCGGCATCCATCGATTCCAGCAGACAGCTGATCGCAGCCATGCCCGAGGCGAATGTCAATGCATTCGCGCCACCTTCGAGCGCCGTGATCGCCGCGCAAAGCCGATCGTTGGTCGGATTTCCTTCGCGCTGGTACTCGTAACCCGCGACCCGTTCGCCAGCCGGACCATGCCGGAATGTGGTGGCGAGATGGATCGGTGGCGACACCGCGCCAGTCGCTGCGTCGCTCTCGCCTCCGGCGTGCACGGCCAGGGTTTCAAGGTGCATTTTCGGATCTCCAGGCAACTGCAATGTGGTGTTTGTCGAGAGGATCGACGGCTGCGCGCGACTGCCGTCAATTCCTCAGCGACCTGAACGCGTCGCGGGCGACCCTGAGCGTATCGGCAATGACCTGTTCGTCGTGCGCCATCGACATGAATCCCGCTTCGAAGGCTGACGGCGCAAGGTACACGCCCCCATCGAGCATTGCGCTGAAGAAGCGATTGAACATCGATGCGTCACAGGCAACCGCCTGCGCATAGGTATCCACGCTTCCGGCTCCGAAGAAAATACCGAACATGCCACCGACGCGATTGGTCGTGAACGGAATGCCTTCGCCATCCGCGAGCGCTTGCAAGCCATCGACCAGCAGTTGCGTGCGACGAGTGAGTTCGCGATGGAACCCGGGCGCCTGGACAAGTTCGAGCATCGCCAGGCCCGCAGCCATGGCGACCGGATTACCGCTGAGCGTGCCGGCCTGATAGATCGGCCCGGCTGGCGCAATCTGATTCATGATCTCGCGACGCCCGCCGTACGCGCCCACGGGCATGCCGCCACCGATGATCTTGCCTAGCGTGGTCAGATCCGGCGTGATTCCGTAGTGTTGCTGGGCTCCGCCAAGAGCGACGCGAAAACCGGTCATGACTTCGTCGAAGATCAGCAGCGCATGATGCTTCGTGCACAGCTCGCGCAGGTGTTCCAGATAGCCACTCCGGGGTGGAATGCAGTTCATGTTCCCAGGAACCGGCTCGACGATCAGGCCGGCGATATTGCCGCCGATTTCGTCAAACAGGCGCGTGGCCGCTTCAAAGTCGTTGAATGGAAGGGTCAGGGTCAGGTCGGCCAGTGCCTTCGGCACGCCGGGGGAAGTCGGTGTGCCGAAGGTCAGCGCGCCGGACCCGGCCTTGACCAGGAAGGCATCGCCATGGCCGTGGTAGCAACCTTCGAACTTGACGATGCTCGAGCGTCCGGTAAAGCCGCGGGCGAGCCGGATCGCCGACATGGTCGCCTCGGTTCCCGAGTTGACCATGCGTGACACTTCGATCGATGGCACCAGCTTGCTGATCGTTTCGGCCATCGTGATTTCGGCGGGACACGGAGTGCCGAACGAGAGTCCGTCCTGGATCGCTTTTTCGACCGCGGCACGCACTGAAGGATGATTGTGCCCGGCGATCATCGGTCCCCACGAACCGACATAGTCGATATAGCGCTTGCCCTCGACATCCCAGAGATAGGGGCCGTCGGCGCGGCGCGTGAAGAATGGCTCGCCACCGACCGACTTGAATGCGCGAACCGGTGAATTGACGCCGCCGGGCATGAGGGTCTGGGCGCGTTGAAACATCTCGTGGTTGGTTTTCATCGACATCTCGAATGAATCAGGAAAAGAGCAGGCTGAACCGTCGCGCGACGGACTCGATGTCGTCAGCGTCGAACAACGATGAAATGACCGCCGTGCAATCCGCGCCGGCGGCGATCAGCAGGGGTGCATTGTCCGGTGTGATGCCACCGATCGCCACCAACGGAATTCCGAGTGACCTCGCAGCGACCAGCAGTTCCGGGTTTGCAAGGCGTGCCAGCGGCTTGGTCGGAGAAGGATGGAAGGCGCCAAACGCAATGTAGTCGGCACCTTCGTCGGCTGCCCGCCGTGCCTGATCAAGCGAGTCGTAGCACGACACTCCGATGATCGCTTCGTGGCCCAGACGAGCCCGCGCCGCAGCGATGCCGGCATCGCCAGCGCCCAGATGGACACCCGCTGCGCCGCAGGCAAGGGCAAGATCGATGTCGTCATTGACGATCAGCGGTACTTCGTGGCGGGCGCACAAGCCGGCGAGCATGGTCGCTTCGACCTTGCGCCTTGACGCGTCGGCGGTCTTGTCGCGGTACTGGATGACACAGGCGCCGCCGTCCAATGCGGCGGTGACCGCCCGCTCAAGATCGATGCGCGGGCCATTCGTGATCGCATACAGGCCTCTGGCGTTGAACATCGCGATCCGGGGTCGTGGCTTTGCGCGGAATGCGCAAGCTGACACAATGATATGCGCAGCGCCTGCGGGCGCCTTCACTTTCTTGCAGAACCTCCGATGACATTGGCAGATCCCCCCTATCGAACCTTCATGTGCGTTGTTTGCGGACTTCTTTACAACGAGGCGGAAGGCTGGCCGGACGACAACATTGCGCCGGGAACCCGCTGGGAAGATGTTCCAGAAACCTGGACCTGCCCCGATTGCGGTGTCACCAAGTCGGATTTCGAGATGATCGAAGTCTGAAACCGCTGCGCCCCCGGCCGCGCTGCCCAGTCATCCCTGCGCCGCAATTGCTCAGAATTTCGACGCATCTGGTCCTGTCCAGCACGATTGCCGGTGATTGACTGAAGCCCGGTCAACAGACGC
>ENA-UOWO01004681-UOWO01004681.1-activated-sludge-metagenome-genome-assembly--contig:-NODE-4681-length-14964-cov-13.360520_pt1 | contig 14964 bp, 33 predicted proteins | sample MGYA00238148_ERZ761564 | MGnify/ENA primary metagenome ERZ761564 (study PRJEB28885, sample SAMN05720194) | activated sludge metagenome | isolation source: Anaerobic digester | place: USA...
ATCAAAATTTCCCACCCTTGACAATCTGGAATTTTTCGATTATCTCTTTTCACTTTTTGCTTTCTCCAAATTTTCGATTGTTATTTTTGCATCTTCTTCGTTATCAATAGTCTTTAAAATTGCTTTAGGAATTACTTCAATGCACACCCTGACTCTACTTCGACCATATCGTTCTATCAGTAATTCTTCTAGACGTTTACAGGTTTCAATTGACATCGGAGTACCAAATTGCCATTGATTGTTCAATCTCGGACCCCACATGGGGAACAATCAGATAGGGTATAACATTTAAACGGTACTCTAGGCTCATACTGAATATTAAAGACTGATGCTTTACCATTTGATTTTGAAGTAATAATAGCCTCTTGATTTCCTACAATTGCCTTTATGTGTGCGCCGAGAGGAATTTCTTCAAACTTCCACGGGCGCCACTCTGATTTCTTTGCTATTCGAAAATTGTATCGTTCAAAATCGAATGTTGGTTTATTGCAGGGGTGCCAAGACAAGTCACCTTTAAGTTGCCTATCTATTGGCTTACCAGTATCATGCGCTTTAATTACTTCAATCATTTTCTTTGGAGTCATCACTCTTCCCTCCCGCAACTTTTGCAAATCCACACCAGCCTGTTATACACTATCTTGACAGTCATGATACCACCACAGATGCATAATCTATCATCCAGCATAACAGTCGATTCTTGATTGTTTTTCGTTTGACACTTTACTTTTTGATTCTAGCAATCTTAGTCTTCGAAGTTCGATTATTGCTTCCTTAATTTGAGAAGCTACAACATTTCGTTCATGACTATCTCCGTTGATTGCATCGAATTTTAGTCTTGCTTCCAAAGTATCTTCTACTAGGTAGATGCTAATACACCCCCTTTCTAGTTATGCCGCAAGAGTTAATTTACGATAGAAATGAAGTTCAAATAAGATTTCGTTAAGCTCTTTCGTTTCGATAACCACGCAGTCTATTTCAATCAAATCTTGATCTTTTTTACGTTTCTTAATTTCTTTGAAATATCGTTTCAAGAAATCGTTTGCATTCTTGCCGCCTAATTCTGATGAAACGTATCCTTTTTCACTAACGATCACGAACATTTCTCCTTTTCTTTTTGGTGTTTGTCATATTCGTACACAGCTAAGGTAAGGTGTACATAATCAGTTGATGTGTGAATGTTAACGGTGTCTCTAGCTGCCTGTATTAGATTATTTTAGAGCAAGTGTTTCATCATTGTTTTTCTTGTGAATGCACGTTCGTTTTTTCATCACTGCAATAGCGGATTGTTTCTTTGTCTTGTAAAATACAATTTTCTAATTGAGGTAATTGGCATAATTTCTTCACGGGTATTTCTCCATATCTGGAGCCCGCCAATCATTGGGGACACTTCTGTTTGCTTTGTATTCTTGTCCGGGAAATGGATTACAACGACAAGAGGAAAAAGATAAGGCTGAATGACCTAATTCTCTTAGACCTTCGTTTTCTTCTTTGCCCCATTTTCTTACGCCCATTAGATTGTTTGCTGGTATTGCTCTTGTCTTTTTGAGTACTGACTGAATGTCTTCTTCATGGTCTTGATAAAGTTCCCATAGTTTAAACACGGGGAATGCTCCTTTTTGATTTACTACAGTTCTCTTTACATCTCACTTTGGTCAATGTGCGTTTCAATGATTCCAACATGGCTGACGTATCACCAGTTTTTAACCAGACATAAAATTCATCCCCACACCGTTTGAGAGGGCACCGTATACAAGACCTTAACTCATCTTTGGAGTGTTTGGTTTTTATACACATGTGGCAACTCATAGACGACACCTCAAATACCACCCCACCATCTGTTGTGTATATTTTCGGTGACCATTTTTTACGTAACAGATCGTGGTGAGATAAGTTGTCTGACATCAATCCAGTTCACTTGAGTATGCTATTTTCTATCGCTTTACTCCAAGACATTTTACCAACATTATTTAGACTTCGCAAGAATTCTTTCTTCCAGGATTTGATACTCACATTTACACCCCCCGTCGATGAGTTTCACAGGGACAACGATATTCTTGATATCTTGGTGACCAAAGTAATATTTTTGATCCACAACATTTCGTTGGATCTGTTAGGTATTTAGGGTGAATTAGATTGCTCGATGTTTTCTCTTTTTTGGGATTTTGCATTAATTCTTTTAGCTCCACAAGTGTTCCTCCGTTGTTTCGTATTTTGGACAATCTTTCCAGGTGTGTGAATGTTTGATGTTAAATAATCTACCTTTGCTATATGAGTTAGGCAAATCTTTTACTTCGAAAGTACACTCTGCTTGATCCTCTATCTTGATGTTTTCACTAGATAGAATTGAGAAATGTTTGCAAGTAGAACAATTGCCTATAGGCTTGTTAAGTTGAATTACTAAACCAAACATTGGGATTGGGAAGAAGTAGATTCTTCTATTTGGTACGTCAAAGAATAGTCCGATCCAGAAATCGAACCACTTAAAAATTGGCGTTATTTTCACTTCTAAATCCTTTCAAACTTTTTCTTTAGTCTGAGATATGTAGCATACTCAACAGACTCTTCTTTTCTCTTTTTGACTACTGGTAATATGAGGTTCGTTAATTCGCTTTCCCAATTTGGGTTTGATAACAATGATTTTGGTAGGGTTATTCTTTGGTCTCCTTCGGGTCCTATCATTATTATCAGATGATCATCTGATAAGTCAAAGCCAAATATGGTGTCATCTCCTTCTAATCTGTAGCCAAATACGCCATGCTTTGCGCATATGCTATTTACATACTTTATAAAAGTAAGTGACAATTCTTTTAGCATACAATCATACGAAGCTATTTTGCTTTGAATGTCTTTCAGTTGGTTGATCAGTTTGTCTAATTCTTGTATTTCTTCTTTAGTCATTATTTTCACGTCGCACCTCATTCTTAAATTTTTTGACGCCATGGATACACTTGGAATTTTGGTCCAGCCTTATTAAGTGTTTTACAATCTTTGATAGCTTCTTCTTTTACTTGATATACTTTTCCTTTTGGCACCTCATAATATCCGCACATTATCCCCGAATAACCAGAGCCTCCATCATACGATCGGAAATGTTTAAAAGATTTGATCCAAGATCTTGACCACCATATGACAAACATTGTACACCCCCACTTAACGAGAAATGGTCGGAGCGTCCAGATATTATTGACGCCCCGACCAAGATGCTATTTCTTTGGCTGAAATCTTAAATGACTTTCTTCTTTGATGATCTTGACTTTTCCGGATGATACCTCTGATTGTTTTGCATTATTGAGTTGCATCATTTTCTTATCCATTCGTTCTTGGAGTATACTAATTTCTTTTGATAGTTTTGTAACTTTCCCGGTTGGAGAAAACTTATATTCGTTACTGTATACTAAGGAGAATGTTCCAACTGATGGGATTTTTAGAAGCTGACCAACGTCTTCGTGTAAGGGATTTAGATCATCTTCGTTTGGATCACCTATCTTTTTGATTTCTTTGATACATTTGTCTTCAAGATTTTTTACTAAATTTGATTGTTCTTTGATGATCTTTTTTGCTTTTGCGTAATCTAGTAAACATTTTGGAATTCTTTTTGTAGTCATATAGCGTCCCTTTCGTTAGTCGTTCCAAGCTTCTTGATGTGTGCCGAATTTGGGTTCGTCAATAAAACCATGAGTTTCGTAGAAGTCTTTAATCAATTTCTCGACCCGATCTTTGAATTGTCTGCCCGTCTCGTCATCTTTTACTCGTGACCACGGTACTCCAAGATAGATTGATTCGGTTGGCGGTAGCCAATAACTTAGCTCGGATGATGTTTTGGAACGAATCTCGTCCATTAGCTCGAATCTTGAGTCGTATTGGTCAAACAACTCTTTTGGGATATTTTTATCTTCGGCGATGCAACCCCAAATTAAGAAGCTACTTGTACTTGAATTGCTTACGAAACCGTTTCTGATTTTCATGACGTTCTCCTTTATCCGTTTCTTCCAGCACCATAGGAATACTTAGTCTCACCGAGACCATGTTTTTCTGGATTCGAAAGCATTTCTAATAATCTTTTTACGTCTTTCAAACAATCAAAGAATGATGCATCTATATCATAATCAATGTCGGAACCCTCGTCAGCCATGAACGAATAATCACCTTCTTCGCCAAAATAAGAGACCACAAAATAGTTAGCGTTTGGCTTCGACGGTAAAGAAACCGATTCACCAGTGAATGAGGAAACTTCAACCCGAACCATAGAACGGCGTTCACAAATACAACCTTCTAATAATTTTTCACATGTGCCAAACTCAAAATAATGACTGGACTTTAGATCTTTGTCTAAGGCTTTCTTGAATGCCTCCAAATCCAATATTTCTGCCACCCCGATGATAAATGAACTACTGCTTGAATTACTTACGAAGCCATTTCGTATTTTCACGTTAGTATTCCTCCTTAGTAATTAGGGTCGTATCTCTGCTTGAATATTTCCAGATTGTCCGTTGAGCGCCGGTCTCCTTCAATCTGTAATGCCACCATATTATCAGTATACATGTCTTTGAAATCTTTCAGAGGTATTGGATCTTCGGATTTAGATTCGACGTAGATCCAGGTATATTCCTCATCTTCCTTGTCGAATAATTCGTTTTTTTGTGCGTACTTAAAGATCTCTTGTGTTACTTGGAAGAAATCGAAACCCTCTGCTAAGCAGGTTCCCCTAAAGTAAACCTTGCCGGTTGCAATGAGATTCTCTGTAATATCTTTTCGCTTTAAAATTTCACCAATGACAATGAAACTACTTGAGCTTGAATTACTTACGAATCCAGATCTGATTTTCACGTTGTTCCTCCTTTGACTGGCATAGGTTATCCGTTACTACCAGCACCATACTCGTATCCCGTTTTGCCTAATCCGTGTTTCTTAGGTTCGAATAATACTTGTAGAATCCTTTTTAAGGTCTTGTTACCATCAAAGAACGAAGAATCAATATCATAGTCAATATCATCATCGCTATCCATGAAGCTTTCGTCACCCTCATTCCCGGCATAGTCAACAACGAAGTATTTCTTACCAGGTTCCATCACCATTGTCGTCGTTGCACTTGTAAATGATTCTACACACAACTCGTTTTCTTCGCCATTCACTCCCATGCCTTTTTCAAGCAATTCTTCGAATGTGCCATAATTGTAGTGGTAGTCAAACTTGACATCTTTCATCGATTCGAGGAAGGTGGGTAAGTCGGTAATTTCTGCAATTGCAATAATGAATGAACTACTTGAACTATTACTCACGAAACCATTTCGAATCTTCACCCGAGGTGGGTATTCTCAGAATTAAACACCTGAGAAATCAAAAGATGCATGTAGTAAGGAATGGTGTTGTCACTAGCTGATCTAATTTCAAACTTCTTGCCAATGAGATCTTCTCTCTTGTGACGTTCTAATATATCCGAGTCGAATTCTTTCAAGAGTTTAAGAATGTTCTCATCAACTAAAGTTGGCTCAAGAAAGATGTCTGAGAATTGAAGTGACTTGCCGTAGATGTCATTGTGGAACGTAATCATCTTTTGCAGAATGTCTCTGATTTCTTGTTCGGTGTGATTAGTCATTACGATAAAACTCGAACTGCTTGAATTACTTACGAAGCCATTTCTTGTCTTCACTAGTCGGTTCTCCTTTTAGTGGTGGCTGATTCGGATGTGCAGAAGATTTCTAAAGATGTTATCATGTTCAAGAACACCGTCACCGCCTTCGCCGCTATATTTAAAGACGAAAATCTTCTTATCTTTGATTTGATCATATAATTCTCGCTCACTCTCCAACAACTCTGATAACATTAATTCGCGCTTCTTTTTAAGGAGATCTTGCATTTTGACGGTGTAGCTCTCGGTGTCAATATCTTCTCGTAACTGACCTTCAACCAATTCGATGATTTCATTGTGAATGGCAACCATACCATCTGACACATAACCGTCACCCTTATTTACTTTAATTAAAGCAATCTCAAAAGGAAATGGACCATTATTTCTCCACTCGCTTTTTTGCATATCAGAGAATACTCTAGTTGCCACTTCAAGAGTTGACATACTTTCCGAATACGAATCTACGAACTTTTCCCCGTTTGGGAACATCATTGTCTTGAGGTCTTCAACTGTTTTAGGTATTCTATCAAATGCAACTAAGAAACTTGAACTACTTGAATTACTTACAAAACCATTTCGAATCTTCACGTTAATTTTCCTCCATGTCTGGTGCTCGCCAAGTATTTGGTACAATCCTATTTGGCTCATAATGTTGTCCAGGGAATGTGTTACAACGGCAAGTGAAGAAGTCAAGAGTTGTGTGTCCTAACTTTCTCATGCCGTCTAACTCCGCTTGACCCCACTTTCTTATGCCGCATGGAAAGGCGGGATTGAGTGATTTGGTTTGCTTGAGTAGTTCCTTGATCTCTTCGTCATGATCTTGGTAAAACTCCCACCACTTAAACATCGTTAGTTCTCCACTTCAACTTTCAATGTAATTCGGTTTGGGTTGATTGTGTGTAATTTCTCTTCGAGATCTTTAACCATTTGCTTGTTATAATCTGTATCCGAGCCATCGCTGGTTTTGTAGTCCTTGTTTGACTCCAGGATTTCTCTCATCACAATTTTGGTATCAAAATACTGCCAACACCATACTTTAAGATTTGCCATAACTTTTTCGACGGATTGAAACAATGTGACGATGAAGCTTGCACTACTTGAATTACTTACGAATCCTTGTCTGATTTTCACTAGAAGACCCCTTTAAACGTTATAATGGTAACATGAATTGCAAGTATGCCTTGACTTAATAATCTTCGTTCTAGTTTCTAATGTTCTAGGGTGATGCCATACGTCTTTGAGAAAATCTGAAGTAGTCAAAAGATTGATTCCTGTTTCCCAATCTTTTTCTCCTTCCATAAAGGAACATGGAAAGAATTCACCTTTAGTATTTGCATACATTGAGAAACAAGTGGATTCACATGGTTCGGCCATCATTGAAAACTTCTTAAACATTGGATGGTCCTTAACTGATTCAAGAAATTTACCACAACCGCATGAATCAAATCCAATGCTAACACCAGTCCCCAATGCTAATAGAACCATCTCTTTAAACTTGTCTTGAGGAAGAGGTTCATGCTTTATTCCTCGACCCTTCTGTTTCAATGATAGTAAAACAATTGCATTCAATTTGGAAATACGTTCATCTGTTTTGCTATCTTCAATGAGAGTAAGAGTTGATCCATAATTGTGTGCATGTATTACTTGATGGATGTTAACTTGTTTCATACCTAAGTCGGTTAGTTTCTTGACCGAGTTATAACATTGTTCCTTATCATGGTTTGAGACTGCTACTGCTCCACATAATCTTGCTAACTCTTTTGCAACCTCATCGTTGATATTGGCAATCGTAATATTAGGAATTACTCCATTGTTCCTAGAGAATTCCATGATTTGAAAGAGATCCGGATTAGACAAACCAGTTGCATCTGCACCAAAGGCAATTTGAGTTACGGTCTTTGGCAACTTACTGAATAGATTGCGAAATGTTTCAAGAGACATATTTTCACCAACATCAGTATTGCTCTTGTAACATTCCAAACATCCGTTACCACATTTAGTAGTAATTTCAATGTCTGCAATCTCTGGTCCAAATGGTGAGAAGTCTGGATCATCCTCTGCGGTCTTGCCCCATCGAAGGAACATACCAGTTTTCTTATTGAATGCATAATTGTAGTCAGGACTTTTGAGATATTTAGTAGTTTGGTCTTCTACTATTTTAGCGATGGTCATGGTCAATTGGTCTCCTTTTAGATTTGGGGATGCATTGATTCTACAAACTTTTCAGTTACTTTCTTTGCTCCACTGTCTATTTTAGCATTATCAATTGCCCGCTTGGTGAAGTACTATAGGAGACGAGCTCCCGTGGTATTTTATAGTACTTGACATTGCCTCCTTATCTCTTAGTAATTACTTAAGGTGTTTTTTAGAAGCCTAATCATTGGCCAAGGATCCCCCACATTTACAAATTTAATATACTGGTCACCGCAACGGGCAAATATAGCATGAATTACAAGATTTGATGCATAGTGCACAAGTGGAACTAGATACGTAAAACACAGAACCGTCGTTATCGAACAACATATGTCCCGCTTGTGTCAAACTATGTTTCCTAAGATTCTTCTTGGTTAAGCCACTCCACTTTCTGATAGAGTGTTTAAAAGCTACTATCCAAGACATCTTTTTGACATGTTTAAGACTGCCTAAGAATTCTTTCTTCCAAGTTTCTAACGACATTAGAATTGCTCCTTCTTTAGAATCCTGTTACATTTATCAGTTAGTTCTCGATTGATTAGATACTTTTCTTTTCGTTCATCGTAACCAAACCGAACTTCTTCGTCCACAGATAACGATGAACTATTTTCCAGATTATTATCTTCGCAATATTTGTCTAGTTTTGCTTTGTGATTCTTTGCATAGTATTCAAATGTTCTGGCACACTCTTTTAACAACTCGAAAACATCTTTCAAGTGTTCTTTGACATCTTCGTATTTGACAAAAGGACCATTGTCGCAATCAATGACTTTAGCACCACTGCCTTGATCATTTCGATAAACTAAAAGATCATATCGTTGCAATCGTTTCTCACTTTCGATTAGTTCGCCTCGGCATGCCTTCTCGTAGTTAACTAATGCGTATCTTAGTTTAGACACGTAATCCGCGGATGGTGGCGTATAGATATCAGTGACGTCTCTAACCGCCCTTACTAGTTCTTCTAATGTTAACTTGATCTGATCTATTTCTCGGTGATCACACGGTAGATTGGGTTTGCCGCAAAACTTTTTAGTCTCTTTGTCTTGTAATATGCAAGTGTTTGGTTCTTTGATATTGCAAATATGTTTCAAGATTTTACTCCTTTGCATTTAAAAAGAAATCATCGAGAGCATCGGATGCAAACATAAGTTCTAGTGCCTTAGATCCACACATCTCTAGTTTGTCACCCGGTACTCCACCTCTTACCGCCCGGATAGTTTTAGACACTTCGTAAAGCTTCTTGAGTTTAGTGAATGTTTCTAAGTCAATGATCATGTTACTGATTCTTTGTGACATTAGTTATCTCCTTCATGAATACACTCACAGGATACCACGGGAGCTCGTCTCCTATAGTACTTCACAAGCTTGGTTCTACGTATGAGTAGTATGTTGTGCATTTTCTGACTTTATCAAAATATTCACGAAACTTTTCTCGTATTTCCGATATCTCTCTTGTGTCTCTTTTGTAATCTTGCCTAATCTTGGTGCTTGACTTCGCTATTTTAAGTACTCGGTTGATTGACTTATCCGCCTTAATTAAGTCAAACAATTGCTTATACTCGCTATCTGGTTCTAGTGGACCAATCAAGTTTTCGAGTGTCTTCTTGTGTTTACCTGGAACTCGAATCGTGGCTCCCCGTTGCATGATATACTGAAACAAGTCGTAATCTGAAATAGTTTTCTTGGTTTCTAATTTTGCTCCACAAGTTTCACAAAATCGTTGTGCATCTCTCACAATAAGAAACCTCCTAGCATCGCCACAATTGCAAATAGAGGTACTCGTAGATATCACCCTTCTTGATAGTTGCTTTCTTGATATCTCGATCACCAAAATCTAGATTCGGTTTTGAATAGTCAATTCGAATTAGCTTCCAACCCCTAGCAATTCTATCGTTTAAGATTGTTTCGAAATGATTGGAGATATCCTTCTTGTTAGTAGAAACTCCAAGCATAGGCATTTCTAGAACACCTCTGGTGCTAGGGGTGACCAATCTAGATAGTGTATATATGCATCTGTTTCGTTTACTCATTCTTTGGCTCCCTGAAAATCTTGTAAAGTCGGGTATCGACGGGTGCATCAAATAGGTAAGAATCCTTTGAGCGCCTGTAATCTAATGTTCTTAGGATTGTACTTGACGTGTTCGCTATTGCTTCTTGAATTGTATTGGTATAGGTGTAAACTATTAGACATCCCACTCCGTAACTATGGGAATCAATAATTGGTCTATCAAGTAAATTGGCTGGAACGGGCATAACCATATCGAGATCATATCGAGGAAGTGCCGGATATTCAGGTATGCTAATTGTGACTCTAAAACATTTGTGTTTTGCAATCTGATTAAGATCATATTCCGGATTCTTGTACATACTTTCTAAAATTCTAACATGATGGTGGGAATTCTTAAAAATATCAGCTTCGTTTTTGTCATTCGTGATATACTTGATCTCCGTTGAATCCATTATAACGTATATAATATCACCGGGTTTGATGGTCATGGTCGTTGGTCTCCTTAGATTAATTCTTGAGTTTCTCTTTGCAAATCTTACAAGTCACCATACTTAGAGGAGGGTTGGGCATAACGATATACCACATCTCGTCTAACTCCTTACCGCAAAGAGTTTCGATTTCTCCCTTTGCATAGTGGCCAGTCTTGTTGAGATCTTCGAGAAATACTTGTTGCGTAGATAGACCAGATGGTTTCTTTTTGCATCGTTTTACAAGGTAGTTAACCAGTTTGTCTCCGTGGTAAAATGAGTAATCTTCCTTCGTGCTATCTCCACACGGTAGTGTAACACGAAGGGAGAAGGTAGTTTACTCGTAAGTATATTCTGTTTTCGTATTGTGCAAAAAGTCAAGAATTGGCTTTAATTGCAATTCAGTGAGATATTTTGAATCACTTCTAGAGATTGAGACATTGGGGTAATCACCCAATAGATGCGATAATTCAAGACCCTCAGATACGAATCTTAATGCACCAATTCGATCGTGAAACTCTTTTTCGTCTTTGAATATTACTCGAAGACGAGTGATTATCCGAGTAAGATGCAGTACTTGTACTTTACTTTGGTAGAACTTAAATGTCTCGGCATCTGGATGGCTTTTGAATTCGCTGGACCAAATACTTTTTGATTTATGCCCACCATCTGGTCTTGTTTCAATCTCATAGCAAACAGTTTTCCAAAGCAGATGCTTAGTCGTCATCTTCTCCGTCCTCGTTGTCATCTTGGCACATGCAATAATCGGGTGGTACTCCACAATATTCACAATCGTCTTCTTCCGCTTCCTCAGAGAAAGTGATTCGGATTGAGCAAAGTTTATCATCCTCAGTGAAACCCAATTCAACCGGATAGTTGCCATCCCCATAACCAGTTGATGAAACTAGGATATCTAAGTCACCTTGCTTAAATACACCATAGTGCTTCTCACCAAGTGTCGTATTACAAGCATCCCCATAGTAACCGGATTCTTCGACTTCACCACCTCGTACTACATCCGACGATTCAATAGCCATCTGGCCAGAGTCAACGGGTAGTTTGGTTTCGATGTGCTTTTTAGGTGAATGACCCTTCGCAATTGCTTCAATAGCCATAACTCTTTGGTTACAACAACTGTGCATACCTTTTTCGTATTCAATTCGGTATAACCACAAACCCGGAATTGCTGGGTATTCAATGACAGAGTTGTTGCTAAAGTCCTCGTAACAAGGATCACCAATTCGAATTCGTTCTTTAAGAGTTAGTTGCATATTATTCTTCTCCTTCGACATCTTCTTCAAGTGCCGCGATCTCATTCAAATCGCACGTATTACACAGTGGTTGGACATCTTGTACTTCCTCATTCTTGGACCAGACGACGTATGTCGTAGATGGTTTACCACAGTGGATGCAGGTGTCATATTTAGCAAGTTCGGTCAAGAGTGTTTCCTTTGCCTTCTTTGCAATACTTGAATTATTAATGATGTGATTAAAGATTTGGTCAACTCGTTGTTTATCCACAGTCAGTCTCCTTAAGATAATACGCTGGACAAATACGTAGAGGCAAAGTGTAAGCCATCTGACTAAACATCTCGTTCCTAATCTGTTTGCAATGATTGCTATCGTCTCAAGAGTTGGATTGACTTTACCTTGCAGTATCCTTGAAAGATACGTTCGATCCGTACCCATCAGTTTAGCAAGTTGGCTTTGGTTAATACCCTTCTCTTGCATAATTTTTTTGATTGACTTAATAAGACCGTCTAGAACTTTCTTAGTTTCCTTATCCATGCTATTCGATTGGTGTTAGTTCGTTAAACGGATCACAACCATCTAATTCGTATTTGATAAAGGCATCCTCGAATGAGTCATTGTCAAGAGCACCGTTATCATGGTTATCGCCTACTCCGTGCCTGCAGAAATAAGTTTCGTTACCGCATATTTCACACATCATCGCTATTTCTCCTTCCTTTGTGATTATTTGGGATCAGTCATCAATCTATGCAGAATACCAATAGTTTCAGGTGAGTATTCTTGGACATGGTGCATCGATGGACCCGACTTTAGTATTCGTGTTGTGAATATTCTTCCGTCTATCTTCCAGGCACCGTAATGACACTCGTCAACGAAATACGTGTATCTAGGTTGACCAATACTCTCTCGCCACAATCGTTCAACCTCATTTGCCTTCGCTGAACTTTCCTTGATGACTCTATTCCAGTCAGTCAACGTTTCTTCATTGCTCATGGTTTAACCCTTCGATGTAGCACCTACCATTCATGCTCTTAACTGAACGAAGTAAGTCATTGATGTCTTGAGGAACTGGAGTATACTTATAGGTGTAGTGAACTAATTCTTCCAATGCAGTATATGCATCTGTGTTAATACCGTCTTCGTCATCAAGTAATTTAACAATAAGAGTTTTCAGATATTGGTCAATTGGATTCATTGGAAGTCTCCTTTGCTTCTTCTGGTTTCCACTCATCAAGTAGTTTTACTAGCTCTTCGTATCGCCCGGTTTGAGCAAACAATATCAACCCGTAAGTGTTAAATCCTTTTGGTGGGTGCTTTTGTATAAAACGAAACATAGCATCGGCAACACTCTTCCAAGTTTCTAATTCTTTTGATTTAGTCATGATTGTGGTCTCCTTCTTTTCACAAAAATAATTTAATAGTTACTTCTTTACCGTTGCTAAGATCTTTAACACAGGATAAGAGATGCACATCGGTCTTCTCTAACAATTTGATACAATAAGAATGACCGAAACAATCAATTTTCTTATGCATCAAATCGAGATCTTTGAAACCGAATATATTAACAACAACTTCTTGTAATGTTTCAACCTCATCATAGAAGAGGCATAAGCTACCGGCGCTGCATATGAATGATATACTGTTGATACCGTGAAAGAATTCTGGTTTTGGTATGTGAGATATCACCGAACTTTTAACAATATCAAAATCCGTTAATGCTGTACATCTTACAACTGAATCTATTTCGTAACCAATGTCGTTTGAATCACAATCTTCCGCATGATTAAAATTAAATACTACAAACCAGCCACACAAGAATCCGAATGACCACATCACAAATAATAGAAACGTATTTAGCATGATTCTTCCTTTGAGGTGACCACTCGTTTCTTCCAGCCCCAGACTTTGCCTTTGTCTTCAACCCGATCACAATTTTCTCTTAACCAATCTTCCACATGTTTCAGCAGGACTTGGGCTCCGATAATCCAGAATGTGTCAAATTCGTTTGCACCTACCCGCCAAAAACCGTCATCCCCTGTTATGAATTTCATCATTGCTGCGCCATTATCTTCGAATGTTATTGCTAAACCGATGACCCCGTACGTACCTTCGTGCAAGAATGCGTGGTCACAATTAATGCAGGGAGCGCCAGATAATGGACAATGGACACGGAAATTTTTAAAATGCTTTACAACTAAACTGCAATTGTCTTTTTCGTTGTAAGTTTCTTGCATTTCGTTCACCCCTTAAGTGGATAATTAATATTTAACTCAGCCGATCGAAGCCAAGTCTTTACGTCTTCCATCTGATCCTTGATCGTTCTCATTTGGTCTACGTTCTTACAGTCAAACTTATTCCAATGGCGAATTGACTTGCTCAACTCTCGTATCGCATCATTAGCATTCTGTAACATCTTGTAACAGTTGTCATATTGTCCAATAATACCTAAATCTAATTGTAATTTACTAAAAAGATCTGACCATTCTTTGGAACTTTTCTTGATAAAGTGCATAGCTTCGGTTCTTAAACCACCGTTCTTTTTATCAGCCATTTTCTTTTTCTCCTTCTTGGGTGGGATTTTTTCGATCGTAAATATAGTTCATGGCATCAATGATAGATTCATCAGACGTCTTGTTTGCCAGCGCACAGTCATTCTTTTCGTATGCATAACGATTATTGGTTTCTTCTTGTATCCATTGACCGACACACCACTTGCATACTCATGACGGGGTCATATTTTTGATTACTTCGTAATACGCAATCTTCGTAAGTTTCGAAATTAGTCTCCTTATGGCTTTCGATTCCAAGCTTTAACGCAATCAATCTTTTTAGCATAAGTCACTACGAATACCCCACAATAATAGCAATCAATCTTGTGATCGCACTTAACGTGGTATCCCGATGGTCTTGTACCTTTACCATTTGGCTCCCAGAATTCTACTTTGGCTTTCTCTCCGCAATATTTGCAAGGATCACACTTATAGACATTCTTTTCAGAATTGCTCGGGAACAATTTCTTAAGAGTAAGCTTAGACATTATCCGGCTACCTTTGTCACTTTAATCTTACCAGCTTCTTTGCGTTTCTTAATCTCTTCTCGAACTTCTTCTTTCAATTCGTCAATCGAATCATGCTTAACAACACCAATTCGAAAGACTGAACCGGTTAAGTAATTATATACTATGAGGAGTTTCTCATTCGTTGTGGAGCTTGTATTACCAAGGAACCGTCTTAGTTTTTGAATGTTCTGAGGTGCATTTGTTTTCCAAGTTTCTAGGAAACTTTCTCGTAACTTTTGCCACTCAGGGTTATCAACGATATCTTGCATTGTTTTACCATTGTAAAGATTCTTAGACATCTTGTTTCTTCCCCTTAATTTTGATAGTTCTTTCGGCGTAGCCAACACCCATCAGGAGC
>ENA-UOWO01004687-UOWO01004687.1-activated-sludge-metagenome-genome-assembly--contig:-NODE-4687-length-14958-cov-5.710528_pt1 | contig 14958 bp, 9 predicted proteins | sample MGYA00238148_ERZ761564 | MGnify/ENA primary metagenome ERZ761564 (study PRJEB28885, sample SAMN05720194) | activated sludge metagenome | isolation source: Anaerobic digester | place: USA...
GTTCCAGGGGCAGACGCCCATCTCGGTGTAGACTGAGAAAGGATGCTCACCCCTGGGCTGGGGATAGAAGTAATCGAAGTAGTTGACAATCTCTTCCGTCCGTACCATGTTGGGAGCCGGCAACTGGCCCTGGTTCAGCATGCGGCGGACATTGCTGTAGGTGGCTGTATCCACGTCGATGGAAAAGGTGGAAAGCGGATCCGTGAGCGGGCTGTGGAAAATGTTCGGCGTGATGGCGCTGTAATCCTCAGTGTTCCAGTCCGGCGGGTAGAATGACGTCACACCGGGTTGGAACTGCACCATGGGGCTATACGCGCTCATGCCGTCCACGGTATAATTCACCGCGTTGGCCCTGCCGCCGCGGATGTGGAGTTGGGGAACAACCGGCTGCAAAACATCCCGTTTGAGCCGGATATCCAGTTTTTTGGCTTTGCCACTTTTGATGGATACGTCTTGTTTCACCCAAGTCTCATATCCCTGCAGGGAAGCCTCGATGTTATACTTGCCAGGTACAAGGTTGCGGATAAGGTAACTGCCATCAAGATCCGAACTGACTGAAGTGACGTAATCACTGCCCTGAAAGCAATCGATCTTGACGCTGCCCAGTTTTTGTCCGCCCGATTCCCGCGCCACACCGTAAAGGGTGCCGGTTTTGTCGCTGGCAGATATTTCCTGTCCGTTAGTCTGGCTTTTCTGGCTTTCTTCTGATTGCGTTCCAACAGTGGGAGTATGAAGTATAATCACTTCACTGTCTTTCAGCAAAACCTGCATGAGGGTGGTGGTTTGGTTGGCCTTGATTACCACATCCTTGACCACGACTGGAGTGTAGCCGATTAGCGAGTACTTTACCGAATACGTTCCAGGCGGGATATTGCGAATGGCTACGGTGCCCCTGGCATCGGTCTGTCCGCCAGTGACGCGCAGTGAATCTTTCATCACGGCCATATTTACAAATTGCAGGGCCTTGCCCTTGTTATCGCGGACCTTGACGCTCAAGCGTCCGGTCGTGGCGGCAGAAATCAGCGCCAAGGCGAAGACCAGTAGTATCAGCATCATTTTCTTGCTCATCGCAGCTCCCAAATCAAGTTTAACACAAACTTATTACTCTCCATTTGGCGTGTTCCTGTCAAGTTTTTCCGGACATATAAAAAGGGAGGATCGAAATCCTCCCTTGTTGCATATAATCCAGAGACTTCGTTCCGGGCCTAGAACAGCGTGTAGCTGAGCCCGAGACCGAGGCTTTCTTTCCATTGCGCTTCGGGGGCTTTCTCTTTGTCGTAGATCATGTCGAACGTGAGATTCACGCCCAGTAGTTTCCATAGTTTGAAAGTGAGAAGGTTTTCCCACTTGTAGTCCAACGCTTTCCAGTCTTCATTGGGAAGCTCGTCGGATTTGGAATTGAACAGAGCCTGATAGGCGGTCAGTTTGGAATTGTAACTGGCATTGAGGGCGGAAAAAACATGCTTGAAATTCGCCACGCCTTCCACGCCGCCATCGACCGGAACATCGTCCAGACGGCGATCGACGTTTTCACGCACAGCGCCGCCCAAACGGACGTCCAACTTGGTTTTTTCCAGGTCCAGGATGGTCTTCATGATACCAGCGCTTTCCGTGAACAGCAGCGGATTGACCAAAAAAGTCTCCTGTCCAGCTTGTTCGTCCAGGAACTGGGAATCCAGCCTGCCGGCCACATATGGATCGACAAAGGACTGCAGAGTGAATTGCAGCAAGGATTCCAGGGCGATCTTGTCCGTGGATTTTTCCGGCGCTTCCCAGTATTTGTTCCCATTGCCGTCGGTTTTCTGCAGATGGGTCTGCCCAAAAGCGAGGTTGAGGCTGGTCTTGTTTTTCAGCCATTCTTTGAGCTGTTTCTGCGCGGTGGAATTGGAGGCGGCGACCCAGGTGATGTTGCTCAGTTCGGAGCCGGTCCAGTTGTCGCTGTAAGAGCTTTGCGTGAGGTTGACCATGACGTCGGAATCGAGTTGCCAGCCTTCGGCGGCCAGCAGGGACATCGCGAAAAGCATGGCTGCCACAATGATCAGTCTGATGTTTTTCATATTATCTCCTTCAGACCCAGATGCCCGCTTCGGTGAAAGCGCGTTTTATCTTTTCCAGCAGATCGGATTGCACCGCTCCCAGCTCCGCGTTGTTGACGTGCGCGGTGATGCCGAATTTGATCTCGGCGGCATTGGCGTCCGCAATGGCCAGGCCGGCGGCGGGGCTTTTCAGGATGCGGGAATCGGCGTTCATGAGGCCCAGCAGGATGTCGCGCGCTCGATTCAGATCGGTGGTTCCGGGAACCGAGACATTCAACTCAAGGCGCCGCGTGGGCAGAGCGGAAAAGTTGGTGATCGGCCCGCCGGTGATGGCTGTGTTAGGAACGATGATCTTACGGTTGTCGCTGGTGACGATGGTGGTGTGGAAGATCCCGATGTCGCTCACCGTACCGGTTTGTCCGGCGGCGATGACCGTTTCGCCCAGTTTGAAGGGCTTGAAGAGGATCAGCATCACTCCGGCGGCGAAATTGGACAGCGAGCCTTGCAGGGCCAGGCCGACAGCGAGTCCGGCAGCGCCGAAGATCGCCACGAGAGAAGTGGTCTGGAAGCCCAGTTTGCCGATGGCGGCGATGATCACGAAGATCAGTAGCACGGCATAAATGATGTTGCCCAGGAAGGAAACGATCGTCGTATCCATGCTCTTTTTGGACATCATCTTGCGCAGGAGGTTGGTGATCCACTTGGCGATCCATTTTCCGATCACAAAGATCAGAATCGCGACTATCAGGTTGATCCCGTTTACCTGCACGAATTTCAGCACGCGGTCCCAAAAGTCCGGCTTGGCGAGTTCGCCGACCTTGGCCGGATCGATGGGAAGGTTTGCTTGCGCTTGCAGAAGGAAGTTCATGTTTTTACTCCTTTCAACGGCTTGCGCCGCTTTTATAGCTTGGATTTATGGATGTTTCGGACATCCCGCAGGCTTGTCCCTTGCCCGGGATCCAGAGTGGCCGGCGGGTGATCAGGACATTCATCACAGCTCCGAATAGAGCGGGAATTTATCGGTAAGGGCGCGGACTTCGGCCTTCATCGCGGTCAGGTATTCCTCTTCCTCGTGATGGTCGCGCACGCGTTTAATGAAGTCGGCGATGGTTTCCATTTCGGAGGCTCCCATGCCGCGGGTCGTGACGGACGGTGTTCCGAGCCGGACGCCGCTGGCCACGAAGGGGCTGCGGGTGTCGAAGGGCACGGTGTTCTTGTTGGCCGTGATGCCAGCCAGGTCGAGGGACTCCTCCATTTTCTTGCCGCTGGGTCCGCCCTCTTCCTCAGTACCCATGTTCACCAGCATCAGATGCGTGTCCGTACCGCCGGAAACGAGCCGGAAGCCTTTGTTGTTAAGAGCTTTCGCAAGGGCCTGGGCGTTGGCGAGAACCTGTTGCTGATAGATCTTGAATTCAGGCTGCAAAGCCTCGTGGAAAGCGGCTGCCTTGCCGGCGATGGCGTGCATCAAGGGACCGCCCTGGATGCCGGGGAAGACCTTGCCGTCGATCTCTTTGGCAAATTCTTCTTTGCAGAGAATAATCCCGGCGCGCGGGCCGCGCAGGGTCTTGTGCGTGGTGGAGGTCACGACATCGGCGTAAGGAACGGGGTTCATATGCAAGCCGGTAGCGACCAGCCCCGCGATGTGCGCCATGTCCACCATCAGTTTGGCGCCCACCAGGTCCGCGATCTCGCGGAAACGGGCGAAATCCATCTTGCGCGGATAAGCCGAAGCTCCGGCCAGGATCATTTTCGGCCGGTGTTCCTTGGCCATGGCCTCGAGTTCGTCATAATCGAATTGCTCGGTGTCCTTATTGACCTGGTAATGCACGATCTTGTAAAACTGGCCGCTGAAGGACAGCGGATGACCGTGTGTAAGGTGTCCGCCGTGGGCCAGTTCGAGCGAAAGGACGGTGTCGCCGGGCTGGACGAGGGCAAAATAGGCCGCCATGTTCGCCTGCGACCCGCTGTGGGGCTGGACGTTGGCGTGTTCGGCGCCGAAGAGTTGCTTGGCGCGTTCGATGGCCAGGCGCTCCACTTCGTCGATGTACTCGCAGCCGCCGTAATAGCGTCCGTAGAGGGCGTAGTTGATCTTGCCAGTCTTTTTGCTCCAGCGATAGGGATAGCCTTCCGCGTATTTATTGGTGAGCACGCTGCCCTGGGCTTCCATAACCGCCAGCGAGGTAAAGTTCTCGGAAGCGATCAATTCAAGGTTCTCGCGCTGCCGTTTCAACTCGGCGGACATTGCCGCAAAGAGCTCAGGATCTTGCATCTGGATGTGTTTCACTGGGATTCTCCTTCTATGTCTTTTATTTTTTGGATTCTTCTTTGGTGGCGACCGCCTTCGAACTCCGTTTCCAGCCAGGCCTTGACGATCTCGATGGCGTAAGGGACCGCGGTAAACCTGGCCGCAAGGCAGAGCACATTCGCGTCGTTGTGTCGGCGCGAAAGCCTGGCCACATCGGTATTGCAGCAAAGCGCGGCGCGGATGCCTTTGACCTTGTTGGCGGTCACGCTCATGCCGATCCCGCTGCCGCAGATGAGGATGCCTTTTTCAGCTAGGCCGGAAGCAACCGCAGACGCGGCCGGGGCTCCGGTGTCCGGATAGTCGCAGGGAGCGGCTGAATGGGTGCCGAAATCTTGGAACTCGAGTTCCGGAAAAGCCGCCATGATCGCGGCTTTGAGTTCGAATCCCGCGTGGTCGGAAGCGATCGCGATCTTCATTTTTCCATTCCCATTTTGCAGGCCAGGGCGATGCTGTAATATTTGGAAAGGGCGCTTTCGCTGCGGCTCATCACGATCACGGGCTTTTGCGTGCCCTGGATGAGGCCCGCCAGTTCGCCGTCCGCGAAGAGCATCAACCCCTTGTAAAAGCTGTTCGAACACTCCAGGTTGGGGAAGATCAGGATGTCGGCGTTGCCGGCAATGGGAGTGTCCACGCCCTTGACGGCAAGCGAGGAGGGATCACAGGCCAGGAAGATGTCCAGCGGTCCGTCGATCACGCAGTTTTTGATCTGTCCGCGCTCCGCCATTTTGGCCAGCAGCGCGTATTCCAGCGTATTGGGGATGGCGCCGATAACCTTGTCGGTGGCCGAAACGAGCGCCACCCGGGGCTTTTCGATGCCGAAGCCGCGGGCCACGTTCACGCAGTAATTGATCATGGCGGCCTTCTGGTCGAGGTCGGGAAAGGGCAGCACCGCGGTGTCGCTGATAAAGAGCAGCTTGCGGTAGGCGGGGATCTCCAGCACGCAGACATGGCTCATCACAGCCTTGGGCAAGAGCAGCCCCTTTTCCTTGTGGATGACCGCCTTGAGGAATTTATCCGTGCTCACCAGCCCTTTCATGACGGCGTCCGCGTTGCCGGTCTTCACCATTTGGACAGCCATGTTGACGGCCGCGGTTTCGTCCGGCCGGTCGATGATCTCAAAATCCCCCTGGCACAGGTTTTCTTTGGCGCAAAGTTCCTCGATGCGGCGTTTATCCCCGATCAGGCTGGCCCGCACGAAACCTTCCTTCACGGCCCGGCCCAGCGCGTCCAGGGTATGGGCGTCCTCGGCCGCGGCCACGGCGATGCGGGTTTTTGTCCCGCTGGCCTTGACCTGTTCAGCCAGCTGACCCAAAGACTTGATCTCTTCCATCTTTTTACATCAGGCCAGCATGGCGGCCAGGGCGAGGGAGTAGAGTTTGGATTTTTCGCTGTCGCCGCGCGAAGTAAGCACACAGGGAACCCGGGCGCCCATCACGATGGCGCAGAGTTCGCCGTTCATCAGTTTGACGATCGATTTGTAGAAAGTGTTTCCCGCTTCGATATTGGGGAAGAGGATGCAGTCGGCATCGCCGCAAACTTCGCTCTGGACGCCTTTGATGCGGGCGCTTTCCTTATCCACGATCAGGTCGAAGCCCAGCGGCCCTTCCACGGTCGCGCCCTTGATCTGGCCGCGTTGGGCCATTTTGGCGATGATCGCGCCGTCCGCGCAGGAGGGGATCTTCGGCAAGGTCTGTTCGGACGCGGCCTGGATGCCCACCTTGGGCTTTTCGATGCCGAGGAAATGCGCCACTTTGATCAAATAGTTCGTGATCGCCACTTTCTGCGCCAGGTCGGGCAGCGGAATGATCGCGACGTCGCCGAAGATGAGGAGTTTGTGGTAGGTCGGCACTTCGGCCACGGTCACGTGGGAAAGGATGGCGCCGTTTTCCATCAGGCCTTTTTCCTTGTTGAGGATGGCCCTCATGTAGCGGTCGGTGCTGAGCAGGCCTTTCATCAGGAAGTCACCCTCGCCGGCGTTGATCAGGTCCACGGCTTTGCTCGCGGCTTCGGTGTCGTTGTCCGTATGCACGATGCGGAAGACCGAAGGATCGAGTTTTTCGTCGGCGCAGACCTTCTTGATCTGCTTTTCGTCGCCGACCAGGATGCCTTCGATGAGGTCGTTGGTCACGGCCTCGTGTACGGCGCAGACAGTATGGGGATCGACCGCCCAGGCCGCCACCAGCCGCTTGTTGGGCAGGGGCTTCAGGATGTCCAGCATCTGCTCGAGTTTTGTGATCTGCATTTGTGCTCCAATATCTATTTTATTTTCGCTATTATCTCAACCGTCCCGCGGCGCCGGATCCGCCGCGCAAACCGCTCCGTTTTGCCGCGCTCTTTTCCCGTTGTGCAAAACCTTTTTTAGGACTATTATATCGGTAAAGTGAAGCGGGATAACCGGATCGATTTACATAAGTTTCCGGAAAGGGACATGTTCCGTAGATGTTTTGATATTTGTCAAGCGCAATCTTCGTGAAGCTTCCTTCCCCGGTTTTTTGCTTGTCAGAATTCCCGGCTCCGCCATTGTGGCAAAAACTCATCAATAAGGAGTGATATTATGACTATCGGTGTTATTCTCGGACTCATCATCGCCGCCTTCGTGATCGCCCTGATCTCCAAAGGCATCATTGTCGTGCGCCAGGCCGAAGTGGTGATCGTCGAGCGCCTTGGCAAATACATGCGCACCCTCGACTCAGGCATCCACATCATCGTTCCCATCTTTGACAAAATGCGCCCCATCCACTGGCGCTACACCAAACTCGACTACCGCGGCAACGTGGTCGTCACCCAAAGGCAGGAAAACCGCATCGACCTCCGCGAAACGGTCTATGATTTTCCCCGCCAGAACGTCATCACCAGCGATAACGTCTCCATCAACATCAACGCCCTGCTCTACTTCCAGGTCACCGATCCCTACAAGTCGGTCTACGAGATCCAAAACCTCCCCGAGGCCATCGAAAAACTCACCCAGACCTCTCTGCGTAACGTGATCGGCGAACTGACCCTCGATTACACCCTCACCTCGCGCGACACCATCAACGCCAAATTGCGCGACATTCTGGACGAAGCCACCGACAAGTGGGGCGTCAAGGTCAACCGCGTCGAATTGCAGGAGATCCTGCCTCCGGAAGAGATCCGGGTCGCCATGGAAAAGGAAATGCGCGCCGAACGCGATAAACGCGCCAAGATCCTCACCGGCGACGCCGAACGCGAATTCCAGATCCGGGTCGCCGACGGTGATAAACAGGCCAAGATCGCCCGCGCCGATGGTGAAGCCCAAGCCAAACTGCTGGTCGCCGAAGCCGAACGCAAATCCATCAACCTGATCGCGGAAGCAGTCAAGGGCACTGGAACCGACCCCGCCCAATATTTGGTCGCCCTCAAATACGTCGCCGCCTTCCAGGAAGTCACCAAACAGGGCGACAAGACCGTCGTCATCCCTTACGAGTCATCCGCCCTGCTCGGCTCCGTCAAGACCCTGGCCAACATCTTTCAAAAATAGAACCTAAACAAGGAGTAACCCTCAATGTCTGAAATTGTCTTTATCAAGGGAAGGGAAATACTGGATTCACGCGGTAATCCCACCGTGGAAGCGGACATCCAGCTCGCCAGCGTCGTGGTTGCCCGCGCGGCCGTGCCCAGCGGAGCCTCCACCGGTGAACGCGAAGCCATCGAATTGCGCGACGGCGATAAGGCGCGCTACGGCGGCAAAGGCACCCTCAAAGCCGTGGACAACATCGATAAGATCATCGCTCCCGCCCTCACCGGAATGGAAGCGACCGCCCAAAATATTCTCGACCGCGTCCTGCTCGATCTGGACGGAACCCCCAACAAAGCCAAACTCGGCGCCAACGCCATCCTGGCCGTTTCCATGGCCGCCGCGCGGGCCAGCGCCATCGAGCTGGACATGCCGCTTTACCGCTATCTGGGCGGCGTCAACGCCCGCGTCCTGCCTGTCCCGATGAGCAATATCATCAACGGCGGAGCCCACGCGGACAACAACGTGGACATCCAGGAATTCATGGTCATGCCCTTGGGCGCAAAAACCTTCCGCGAAGCCCTGCGCATGAACGCCGAAACCTTCCACGCCCTCAAGGCCATCCTCAAAAAACGCGGACTGGCCACCGGAGTCGGCGACGAAGGCGGTTTCGCGCCCAACCTGGAATCCAACGAGGCCGCCCTGGCCGTGATCGTGGAAGCCATCTCCGCCGCGGGCTACGTCCCCGGCAAAGACGTCTGCATCGCCCTCGATTCCGCCGCCTCCAGCTTCTGGAAAGACGGAAAATACGCCTTTGAAGGCACTCTGCTCGATTCCGCGGCCATGATCGCCTACTATCAAAAAATGGTGGAAAAATACCCCATCGTTTCTCTGGAAGACGGACTGGCCGAAAACGACTGGTCAGGCTGGATAAAACTGAACGAAACCCTCGGCCAGAAAATACAGCTCGTCGGCGACGACATCTTCGTCACCAATCCGGAGATCATCAAACGCGGTATCGCCGAAAACGCCGCCAACAGCGTCCTGATCAAACTCAACCAGATCGGCAGCGTCACCGAAACCATCGACGCCATCAACACCGCCCACAAAGCCGGCTGGACCTGCGTGGTCTCACACCGCAGCGGCGAAACCGGAGACACCTTCATCGCCGACCTCGCCGTGGCGCTCAACACCGGCCAGATCAAAACCGGATCGCTCTCCCGCAGCGAACGCGTGGACAAATACAACCAACTGCTCCGCATCGAGGAGGAACTCGGCGCCAGCGCCATCTATCCCGGCAAAGCCGTGATCAAACAGCTGGGCTGAAACTCCTTGGGCTGACATAGCATCCCTGACGGGGCGGAAAGATGTCCGCCCCTTTTCTTTTTGCTCTCTTTCAAACCGAGTGGGTAAGCGTAAAAATAGAGGCTCTTGTTCATTTATGGTGGGTATCTATAGCCTCTAGAATTGTCAATCCAGCGCAGGCGCCCGTGTCATCCCAGCGCAGGCTGGGATCCAGTTCTTTTAATATAAACCAGTTACAAAGAATTTTGTCATGTCGGGGGACGCATCCATGGCTTTCATCTACGAGGGCAAAAACTCAGCGTAACTCATTGGTAATAAAAGATCTGGATTCCAGCCTGCGCTGGAATGACAGGGTCGAGCTTTTTCTTCATGATTTAGCAACCCACTCTAATTGAACTTAAGCCAAAAAAGGCACTCTTTCAAACCGAGTGGGTAATTCGAATATTGCCTGACGAGTCAGCCCTCTGGGCTTTTTCACAGTAAAGGAACCTGAGTTTGAAAAAAACCCGGCTGGGAGACCGGGCTTCATTTCTAGCTTTCCATTGGAGGAGTTATTTAAGCATGATCGCTTTGCGCTGGAAGGTCTCGGAGCCGGCGCGCATCACGAAGTAATACACTCCGCTGCCGCATTCGCGGCCGCTGGCGTCCTTGCCGTCCCAGGCGATCTGATAGTTTCCGGGGGCGCGTTCCGCCAATCCGAAATGGCGCATCAACTGGCCGCGGGCGTTGAAGACCTTAATCTCCACCGTGGCGGTTTTGGCCACGCTGAAGGGGATGATGGCGTTGGGATTGAAGGGGTTGGGGTAGATGGACTGCAACGCAGTAACCACCGGGAGTTCGGGCGTGACCTCCCCGGCTGTTTCGGAGATGTTCACGCTCACGGGCCCGTGGGTGGCCACGCCGCCGCCGAAATCATTGTTTTGCAGCCAGTAGTAATAGGTCCCGGGCTCGAAGACCTCGCTGTCCGTGAAACTGTAATGGTGCTCTTCGGAAGAGTTCGTGCTCTCGATCAACGGGCTCACTTGCAGGGCGCTGGCGGCGTCTTCGGTGGTGTTGCGTAGCACGTAATAGCCGCTCACGTTGGTTTCGGATTGGGTGACCCAGTTCAGGCAGACGTCGTTTCCCGAAGTCAGAATCGCGGTGAAGGAACTCAGTTCCACGGGCACGGTGCCGTCGTCGTTCCAGAGTTCGAAGGACATGTCGCCAGTCAGTTCGCCTTTCGGCGCGCCGGAAGCGGAGACCGAGGCCAGCAGCGGATTTGCTTTGCCGCCGCCCGTGTGCTGGTGGAATGATCTGTCACCCACACTGGAATCCACCCACAGGAACCACTGCCCGGATCCGCCGGGGCAATTGATCTGCGCGGAGAACCAGCCTGTGGCCATATCGACTGGGATAGGCAGGTCCACTGCGAATTTGTAGAGTCCCCAGCCTGTCCAAGTACCTTGATAAGTGGCAGTCGCGTTCAGAATCCAGGAATGGACCGGGGACGCCCACGCCGGCTCTAACACCAGGTAAGCGGTCACAGATCCGAAGCCGGTGGGCTTTGTGGATCCATCCCCGTCCTGGGCAATCTCAACCAGGTCGGGATCGAATATCTCATACCAGTTCTCCTCAGGATAATCGCCCCCGGTATAAACCGTGCAGATCTGGTCGCCCACGCTGGCAGCGAAGGTGAAGACCGCAGGGCCCGTGCCACTGGCCACTGAGATATTGTTCAGGACCAGGACGTTGTTGACATACACATCCATCCTTCCTCTGTCCCAGCCGTCGCCATAGCCGTCGTAAAGGTTCACGGTGTAGGTTCCAGTGGCGGGGGCGGTGATCGCCGGCAGGGGAAGGTATCCCAAGCCAGTGGGCCACATCGCCTGGGTGTTATCCCCGTCTTGCGCGATGACATTCAGGGCGGGATCGAGGATCTGATACCAGTTCTCATAGCCCCAGTAAACAGAGTAATAGACAGTGACGATGTTATCCCCGGCCGTGGCGGAAAAAGTGTAATCCTGGGGTCCATAGCCATCAGCCAGAGTGATGTCGTCCAACGCAAGGATACCATTGACGTAAACATCCAGCGTGTTGGTGTACCAGCCATCGCCGAAGGAATCAAACAGCCTGACCGTGTAGGTCCCTGTGGAAGGAGCTATAGCACCGTGGTCAAACGTGACCAGTTCTTCCTCATAAGCATAGAATTTGATGAAGAAGGGCTCTACCGGATTGGGTGGGGCAGGCGTCCAGCCATCGTCGTAAATACCGGTGACGCCGTAAAACACGCAGCTGGTGATCGGTTCGTTCACCCCGGAGAAGTTGTCCGCGACCTCATAATTGGCGGGGGTATTTCCCCCATAGGAGCTGCTGTAGGCGTTGCCCGTGGTTTGGTAAGGTTGGTTGAAGAGTTGGGCTTGGGCGGCCAGCGACGTGAGCGCGGCGAGCGCCAGGACCAGGCAGAAGACAACAACTTTGTTCATAATCAAAACTCCCTTTAGGGGTTCACTGCTCTGCCGGGTGAAAATGAACCCGATACTCGCACCCGACACGGGACCGCATCCGCTAAAGGGCGGTCCTCAGGGTCATTGACGATCTATACTGATATTCCGTCGCCGGAATCATTTTCACCAAATACATAATTCAGTAACTGGGAAAAGTTGTCAAGTTATTTTTTGGCACTATTTCAAACCGAGTGGGTAATCGTAAAAATAGAGGCTCTTGTTTATTTATGGCGGGTATCTATAGCCTCGAGAGTTGTCATCCCAGCGCAGGCGCCCCTGTCATCCCAGCGCAGGCTGGGATCCAGTTCTTTATATGTCAGCCATTTACAAAGAATTTTGTCATATCGGGGGATGCGTCCATGGTTTTCATCCACGAGGGCAAAAACTCAGCGTAACTCATTGGTAATAAAAGATCTGGATTCCGGCCAGCGCTGGAATGTCAGGTCGAGATTTTTCTTTATGATCTAGCAACCCACTCTAATTGAACTTGAGCCAAAAAAAACTTATTCTCGATTGGTGTCAGCAAGCCCCCGAGGGCGCGTCAGATCATAGCGGCGGGTGCGCAGCAAACGAGGTCCCCGCAAAGGAGCAAAGCGTTTTGCGGGATTGAGAGCGAAGCCTCCCGAATTTGAGTACCAACCTTTAAAGGCAACCCCGGAGGATGCGGCATAAAAAAAACTCAGTGGCAACGTAGTATTATGGGTCGCCCGCCGGGGCTTGGCGGAGAATTTTTGTGTGTAATGTGTGTCGCGCCCTCCGGGCTCTGTCCAACTATGCGATATCCGTTTCGGGGGGCTTGCTCCACGCCCCCACAAACTCGCTTCGCTGGTTTGTGCGGGCCCTGTGTCGCTGCGCACCCGCTGCTATGGGATGTCGCCCCGCCGGGGCTGATCCACTTGGTTTGAAAGAGAAATTTCTTTTTAGTCACCCGATTTACAAATGCTCAATGCCTACCATACAATTTGGACAATTGCCGTAATTAACCAATAAAACCACATATGATTACGCGCAACAAACTCCACTTCTCCCAATAACATGGCCCTCAGTATCAATACGGGATCAATACGGGATCATTACGGGTGAAATCCGTATTGATCCCGTATTGATCCCGTATTGATAGTAAGGAGCAAAAGAAAAAAGATCCACTTTACTAAAGCGGGTAAGTCTGGCCATCCCGGGTTTGGCATGGGATCTGGGAAGATATAAACTAAGCTTTGCTAAGGGTCATTAAGAATCTGGATTTTTGACTGGGCTGGAATGAAAATGGGAGTTCCTCCGCGGAAACTAAAGCCGACAATCAATGAAAAAGCAAAAGCGGCTGCCGTATTCGAAGCCAAAATACCAAGGGACCTGCTACTCCGGACCGTTGAGGACCCCAGTGAAATAGAAAAGAATGTAGCCCATAACCGCCGTGAATTCGGGCTGGGTCACCTCGTGCTTGCCAAGCCAGAAGTCTGACACGGTCACATTGGAAGTACCGTTGTTGGGGTTCCACAAAGGACATTGGACAAAAGTTATTCTATCTCAAAAATTGCCGTAACCTTGTAGAATCCTTGAGAATTAGAAGTCGTATGTGACCATTGAGTGTTGGCTGTGGATCCGATAGCACTGAAGATTCCGTATGGAGAAGCTCGATAATAGACTCGATAGCTATCTGGAGTGATTGGTTGACCGTTTGTGTCCTGGGTGACAGGTGACCATTGCAGAATGATACTGCTCCCGCTATGTGAGATGATCAGATTTTGCGGAGCCAATGGCACACCCGATCCTGAAGGATTTGAGATTTTAGCCACAAAGATATCATCACCTCCGTACCATTCAGGATGGATAGAACCGATATGAGAGTAGCCATTAAAAAACCCCGTGACATAGTAATATCCAAAGTTATCCATAGATATACCCAAACCCATATCGTCATCAGATCCTCCTGCTTCTTCAGCCCAGAGCCAATAACCGTTGAATTTGGCTACAAAGATATCTTTTTCTCCCCAACTGGTAGCCGTTAGGGAGCCAAAAGCAGCGGTTTGCTGAAAATCACCGGTTATATAACAAGCCCCAAAAGTATCAGTGGTGATGCTTGTGCCTTCATCGCTGCCAGATCCCCCGGCGCGTACAGCCCAAATCCAGTTTCCATTGGTATCCAGTTTACATACAAATATATCAGTTGTTCCGCTGCAAGTAAGGTAGGTTGTACCGAAACTTGCAGTTCCCCCAAAAAAGCCTGTAACCCAACAATTTCCATAGCTATCGGTGGAAATGCCGCAGCCTTTGTCAGAGGGTGCTCCTCCGGCTTTTTTTGCCCAGAGCCAATTACCGCTCGCATCCATCTTGGCCACAAAAATATCGACCCCATATAAGCCGGCATCTAACTCGATGCTGCCAAACATCGTGGTTGCTTCAATTTGGCCGGTGGTGTAGATATTTCCATTTGAATCGAGATCAATTCCGTATGCCGCAACATAAACAGCTTCTGAAACAGCTGGTGTTGCCCACAGCCAAGTGCCGTTAGGGCTGATTTTGGCTACAAATACATTATTATAACTTCCCCAATAAGGTAGTGTGATGCCACCAAAAGTGGCTATAGTATTGAAATTCCCCGTGACATATGCGTTACCGCCGGTATCTACTGCTATTCCATAACCGTGGTCTTGATATGCTCCCCCGGCTTTTACCGCCCAAAGCCAATTGCCATTTGAGTCGAGTTTGGCGACGTATATTTCCGTGTTACCGCTGCTTGTAAGGGATGTGGAACCAAAAACTGCAGTTCCGCTAAAATAGCCAGTTATATAACAGTTGCCGCTGCTATCGACGTCAATGCCGCAGGCAACATCTTCAAAAGCCCCTCCTGCACGTTTGGCCCAAAGATAGTTACCATTCGCATCAAGTTTGGCGATAAAGATATCATATTTACCTCCAGCGCTTGGAAGTTTAGTGGTTCCAAAAGTAATAACGCCTTGGAAATTTCCGGTTACATAACTATTCCCGCTGCTGTCTGTCGAGATATCAGTGCCTGTTTCGTTGGTTTGTCCAAAGGATCCCAAACCCCAAAACCAAGATCCTCCATATTCCTTGGCTAAAAACATCTCTGATTCTCCGCTGCCAGTTACCCAATACCCAAATCCCGCTTCTCCCGTAAAAAAACCAGTAGTGTAACAAATATTAGTTCCATCACAGGATATTCCGACACCCTCGTCATTACCGGCGCCTCCCCCGCGCAGAGCGTAATTCCAGAAAGCATATGTCGTCAGTTTGGCAATAAATACATCTTCATATCCTCCGCTTGTAAGTGAAGTGGTGCCAAAACTGGCGGTCCCATTAAAACAACCGGTTATAAACAAAGCACTGTCAACGCCG
>ENA-UOWO01004688-UOWO01004688.1-activated-sludge-metagenome-genome-assembly--contig:-NODE-4688-length-14956-cov-14.202067_pt1 | contig 14956 bp, 13 predicted proteins | sample MGYA00238148_ERZ761564 | MGnify/ENA primary metagenome ERZ761564 (study PRJEB28885, sample SAMN05720194) | activated sludge metagenome | isolation source: Anaerobic digester | place: USA...
ACAAATTGCCACAGATTTTTTACCGAACTACATCTGCGCAAATCTGTGCCATCTGTGTTTCATTTTTCACAAAATCGACGCTACTTATTTCACCTTCACCGAACCCGGCACCAAAACCGTATAATCGCCGCCGTTGCGGATCACGTCGCGCACAATGCTCGAACTGATGTATGACGTATTGGCCGCCGTGAGTAAAAACACCGTCTCAATCTTTGACAACTTTCTATTGGTATGGGCGATGGCTTTCTCGAACTCGAAATCGGCAGGATTTCTCAGGCCGCGCAGGATGAAGTTCGCCTTGAGTTTTTTGCACAAATCAATCGTAAGTCCTTCATAAGTAACTACCGACACCGATGGTTCATTGGCAAAAGCCTCTTCAATGAAGCGCTTGCGGTCTTCGAGCGGAAACATGTATTTCTTCTCGGCATTGATCCCGATGGCCACGACAATTTCATCGAATAGCGGAATGCTGCGTTTGATGAGGTCGTAATGGCCGTTGGTTATGGGGTCGAAGGATCCTGGGAATATGGCTTTTCTCATGGGTTTAAGTCGAAAGTCGAAAGTCGAAAGTCGAACGGGAAAGCCGAACGAGATAGACGAAAGACTGTGGTTTTACAATCCGTTATTTTTAAGGGCCAATTCAATTGCATTGGTGAACAAATCTTCTAGCGAAATTCCGGCGGCTTTGGCTTGCTGCGGAATCAGGCTTTCGGTGGTGAGACCGGGAATTGTGTTCATTTCCAGCATGTACGGCTCATCGTTTACAATAATGAATTCACTGCGCGAGAAGCCTTTCATCTTTAAGATTTCGTAGGCGCGTTTGGCCGTATCGGCTACTTTTTGGGTGAGTTCGGGTGAAATCCTGGCAGGTGTAATTTCCTGGGATTTACCGAGGTATTTGGCTTCGTAATCAAAAAAGTCGTTTTCGGACACGATTTCTGTCATGGGCAAAACGGTGATTTCGCCTTTGTAATTGATGACACCCACCGAGACTTCGGTGCCGTCGAGGAAACTCTCTATAATTATTTCGTTGTCTTCTTTATAGGCCATTTCTATCGCGATGGGCAATTCGGCGGCGGTTTTAACTTTAGAGATGCCAAAGCTCGAACCCGATTTGTTGGGTTTTACGAAACACGGCAAACCGACTTTGGACACAATGGCGTTGGTGTCTATGTGTTCTCCTTTGTTGAGGTAGAACGACACGGCGGTTTTGATTCCGTAAGGTTTGAGTACCGATAATAGATCGCGCTTGTTGAACGTTAACGCGGCTTGGTAGTAGTCACACGAAGTTTGTGGGATTTGAAGCAGTTCAAAATACGCCTGCATCAGGCCATCTTCGCCAGGCGTGCCGTGGATGGCGTTGAACACCGCATCAAAAGTGATCTTGTTGCCGTTTACCGTGACCGAGAAGTCGTTGCGGTCTATGGGATATTCATTTTGCGATGCATCGACATACACCCATTTGTCCTTAAAAATATGCACGCGAAAACCGTTGTATTTGGTTTTGTCGAGAAATTGGTATACGACGCCGCCGCTTTTGAGGGAGATTTCAAACTCGCTGGAGTAGCCGCCCATGATGATGGCAATGTTTTTCATTTGAGGTACAGGGTTTAGGGTACAGGGTTCAGGTTTCGCGGATGCCTAGCCCTGATGGCAGCGGCATCCTTTTTTGCGCTTCTTTAGCGCAGAAAAGATACAGCGTACAGCAGGATTAGCTCCTAAAAATCCCAAACAAAATTATCATTTTTTTTCAAACCAACTGCCTTTAGTATTTTATATCTTTGCACACGAGCGGCGATTGGCCCAACCATTACCAGTAAAAATTAACGCAACATGACTTTACGCGAATACCTCACGAGCAAAAACTTTTTCATACAGATCCTGATTGCCATGGCCATTGTTTTCGTATTGGGTTATTTGTTCATGCATTGGCTTACTTTTACCACAGACCATGGTGATGAAATTTTGGTGCCCGATTTGCGCAAATTCTCCGAACAACAGGTGGAGGAGAAGCTTGATGCGATCAACCTCGAATACGTACTGCTGGACAGCGTGGATTACCGCAAGGATTTTCCCAAGCATACGGTGGTAGAACAAGACCCGATTGCGGGTTCTAAAGTCAAGGAAGGCCGCAAGATATACATCAAGATCAATTCATCGGGTTTTAGCACCGTGAGGATCCCCAACCTGATTGAAAAAACCTACCGCCAAGCCGTGCCCACTTTAAAGGCGCTTGGGCTGGAGGAAGGAAAGATTACCTACAAACCCTACCTGGGCCGTGACATGGTACTTGAAATGCACTTCAATGGTAAGAAACTCAATCCTGGGGACAAGGTTTTCAAATCCTCAAAAATTGATTTGGTTTTGGGCGACGGAAAAGTCGGATTTGAAGAAGAAGTAGATACCACGGCCACCGATCCAGAAGTACCGAATGAATAGTAACGACGAACTTCCCGAAGAATTAGACGACAATCTATTCGAGCATTTGCGTGTTGATGTCCCCAAAGGGCAAGAATTGTTGCGTATCGATAAATTCCTGATGCATTTCATTGCCAACGCTACGCGCAGCAAAATCCAAAAAGCGGCAGAAAACGGAGACATTTATGTGAATGATGTGCCCGTAAAATCCAACTACCGCGTAAAGCCGCTCGATGTGGTGCGCATCCTTTTGGCGCATCCGCCTTATGAGAATCGGGTGGATCCCGAGAATATTCCGCTCGATATTGTGTATGAAGACGACGCTTTGTTGCTCATCAACAAGCCACCGGGGCTCGTGGTGCATCCGGGTCACGGCAATTACACCGGGACTTTGGTGAACGCACTGGCGTACCATTTTGAGAACCTGCCGATGAACTCGAGCGAACGTCCCGGATTGGTTCACCGCATCGACAAGGACACTTCGGGACTTTTGGTGATTGCCAAAACCGAATCCGCCATGACGCATTTGGCCAAACAGTTCGAGGCGAAAACCTCCGAACGCGAATACATTGCACTGGTTTGGGGCAATGTCAAGGAAGATGAAGGGACTATTGAAGGCAATATTGCACGCCATGTCAAAGATCGCATGCAGATGCAGGTTTTTGCTGATCCCGAAATTGGTAAACCCGCCATCACGCATTACAAGGTTTTGGAGCGATTTGGGTATGTGACGTTGGTTTCGTGTATTTTAGAGACTGGGCGTACGCACCAGATTCGGGTGCATATGAAACACATCGGGCACCCGCTTTTTAATGACGAACGCTACGGCGGACATTTGATTTTGAAGGGCACGACGTTTACCAAATACAAGCAATTCATAGACAACTGTTTCAAGATCTTACCGCGCCAGGCGTTGCATGCCAAAACCTTGGGCTTTGTGCATCCAACAACGGGTGAAATGATGCGATTTGATACCGAACTGCCAGATGACATGAAAGAAGTCATTGAAAAATGGCGCGGTTATGCCAAGTCGAATATGGCCGAGGAAGACGACGAGGTGTAGCTAGTCAGGATAAATTTCCTGCATGTGTGTGATTCCTTTTTGAATCATTTCCTTCAAGATATCAACATTGACCTCTTCGAGTTTTTTTATATAAATGCAACCTTTTCCGGTTTTGTGCTTCCCGAATTTTTCGAGTAATTTTTCGCGTCCTTCAAACAGGGAAATGTAAAGCGCAAACGCGTCTTTCCTTGGTGAAAAGCCAGTCAATGGCGCGTCACCTTCACGTCCAGAATCGTATTTGTAGTGATAACTTCCGTAACCGATAATTGCAGTTCCCCACATTTTTGGCTTGAAACCCGAGGCCGTCTCGAAGATTTCGACGATTTTGACACTGTCGGCACGCTTGGCTTCATCGGGCACCGTATTGATGAAATCGGTTACGCTGTTTTCGTTTTCTGTGGTTTTGTTTACTGTGGCCATTTTTTGAGGATATAGGGTTCAGGGTTCAGGGTTCAGGGTTCAGGGTTCAGGGTGCAAGGTGCAAGGTTCAGGGTTCAGGGTTCAGGGTGCAAGGCGCAAGGTGCAAGGTGCAAGGCTCAGGTATCAAGGGCTTTGTACCCTGAACCCTGCACCTTGTCACTTTTTCTATCGCAATTCCTTAAACGTATCGCCCTGATTGATGTCGCCCGATTTGAAACCTTTATTGAACCAATGCATCCGTTGCTCAGAAGTGCCGTGGGTAAAACTATCGGGAACCACATGGCCTTGCATTTTGCTTTGTATGGCATCATCGCCCACGGCATTGGCGGCGCTAAGGGCTTCCTCGATGTCGCCGGGTTCCAGGACACTGTTCATGTTTTCGTTGTAATGCGTCCACAATCCCGCGTAGAAATCGGCTTGCAATTCGAGCGCAACAGACAATTTGTTGGCCTCGGCTTCTGATAAGCCTTCCTGGTCGCGTCGCATTTTTGTTGAAGTCCCAAGCAAATTTTGTACGTGGTGGCCCACTTCATGCGCAATGACATAAGCGATGGCAAAGTCTCCGCCTTCTGCGCCAAAACGGCTCTTGAGTTCTTCAAAAAAAGCCAGATCCATATAGACTTTCCTATCAGCCGGGCAATAAAATGGGCCCGAGGCTGCTGTTGCCGAGCCGCAACCAGTCTCTACATTGCTTGTGAACAACACCATTTTGGGTTCTTCGTAGGTCAGGTTGTTTTCGGCGAATATTTTTTTCCAGACATCTTCGGTATCGGCCAGGACGGTTGCGGCGAATTCCCCGAGTTGTTTTTGTTCGGGTGTGAGCTCCACGGCGGTTTGCTCGGTTTGCTGCCCGCCTTGCAATTGTTCGAGTACCGGCGTGAGTTGTTGGGCGTTTTGTCCGCCAAATAAATTAATCAGCAGGATGATGATCCCGATGACTCCGCCACCCAAGGCTACTTTGCCGCCAGACATACCACGGCGGTCTTCCATGTTGTCACTTTGTCTTCTTCCGATCCATTTCATGTGATATTGTTTTAGGTGATACTTTCTTTTTCATTTTTGATGCTGCGGCTCGGATCGATCCATTTGGCGACGACTTCCTCAAGCGTTTGCTTGACAATCGGTTTGGAGACGTAATCGTCCATACCGGCTTCGAGGCATTTTTCTTTCTCGCCGATGACCGTTCCGGCCGTTAACGCAATAATCGGGACATGGCTTTGTTGTAGGTCACGTATTTTTTGTGTGGCCTCGTAACCATTCATCACCGGCATTTGCACATCCATAAAGATAACATCTATTTTGTTTTGGCCAAATATAGTTACGGCTTCTTGTCCGTCGGCGGCTTCTATTATCGTGGCGTTGGGTAGTATTTGCATGATGAGCGTCTTGGCGAGCAGCATGTTGATTTTGTTGTCTTCTACTAGTAACACTTTGATGGGAACGCCCGCAACGGTCTGGTGCGGCGCAATGCCCGATAAAACCGCGTCGTCTTTTTTTGCTTTTTCCTTGTTGGCGTCGCTGAACTTAAAGGTCACAAAAAAGAAAAATTCACTGCCTTCGCCAAATTTACTTTCAAGCTCCAGGTGGCTGTCCATGAGGTTGAGCAGTTGGTTGGAGATCGAAAGTCCCAAACCGGTACCCCCGAATTTTTTGGTGGTGGAGGAGTCTTCCTGTGAGAATGCGTCGAATATTTTTTCCTGATTGTTCTTACGGATGCCAATACCGGTATCTTTCACCGAAAAACGCAAAGTGACCAGGTTTTTACTTTTGGAAACCACGTCGATACCCAGCGCAATCTTTCCTTTTTCTGTGAATTTGACTGCGTTGCCCAGCAGGTTGATTAAGATTTGCTTGAGACGGATGTAATCAATCCAGACAAATTTGGGTACTTCGGGGCCAATGTTACAAACCAGTTCAATGGGCTTGCTGTTGGCATCATAGCGGATGAGTTCCATTACCTGGCCGGTCAATTCGCCGAGGTTGTACTTTTCTATATCGAGCTCTAATTTCCCCGATTCGATTTTAGAGAAGTCCAGGATGTTGCTGATGACTTCCATGAGTAAATGCGCCGATTGGTTGATCGTGTTCATGTATTGTTTCTGCAACCCTTCGAGCTTGGTGTTCATGAGTAAGTCGGTGAACCCGATAATACCGTTGAGCGGCGTCCTGATTTCGTGGCTCATATTGGCCAGGAATTCAGACTTGGCGCGGTTGGCGGCTTCGGCGTACTCTTTGGCCTTGATGGCTTCCTGGGCTTCCATGCGTTGGGTGATGTCGATGAAAATACCTTCGATCAGATCGATCTGGCCGTCTTTGTAGATTGCCTCACCAAATTCCTCCACCCAGGCGAGCTGTCCGTCCTTGCGAATGATGCGGTACACAAAGTGATACGGCTTGTTCTCGGCAAGACATTCGCGCTGCGCATTGACGATTTTTTCCTTGTCATCGGGATGCAGGATGTTGTAGAAGAGCAGTTTGTTGCTCAAAAAGTCCGATTTGGGGAAACCGGTGAGTTTTTCAATCTGGTCGTTGAGGTAAATCTTAGAAAAGTAAGCGTCGTTTTTAGACAGGTACACCACGCCGGGAATGTTGTTGGCGAGCAGCCTGAACTTTTCCTCATTTTCAAGAATTATTGCCTCGTTGATGTTGCGCTCGATGGCGTAAGAGATGTTGTTGGTAAGGGTTTGGAGCGTGTTGATTTCATCGGCGGTCCATTCGCGCTCTTCTTTCTCTACGATGAAAACGATGAACCCGTAGAGGCTTTCCTTTACAAAAATCGGCAGGAACAAAATAGACTTGGTGCCCAGCGAGGTAAGCAATTCCCTGATGTTGTCATCCTTGATCTTGCGGATGATCGAGAAATACGGCTTGCGTTGCCACAAACATTCCATCACGTCGGGAATTTTGTGGTGCGGCACTTGCAAAATCAACGGGTTGAGCTCGGCAAGCGTACCGGTTTCACTGAGCCAGCGGTATTTTTGCACCACGCGGTTGTTCTCGGCGTCATTCTCAAAAAACGACAATTTGTCTACCAGGGTAACGCTTCCGATGGTTTCAAGGATGCCCTGAAAAATTTCCTTGGTGTTTTTAGACAACAGGAATTTTTCTGTGTTTTTAGAAATCTCGCTGAGGATGTCGCTTTTGTATACCAGTTTTTTCTCGGCTTCGATGCGCATCTGTGACTCAATGGCGATGGCGATCAAATCGGCAATAGACCGTGAGAAATTGATGTCTTCATTATCCCATTCCAGGTGGCGGTCTGTAATCTCAAAGCACAATATGCCGGTGAGTTTGCCATTGATGAAAATAGGCGTTTCCATGCGTGATCGGATGTTGTGCGACGGGAAATACGAGTAACTCAACTCTTTGGTCACCGGATTTTCATAGACGTTAGACGCAACAATCTGAGAGCCATTTTGCAAAGCCGCAAAATACTCGGGATATTGTTCCTTGTCCATGAAGAAATTTTTCTCAAAGCGGTTAAGAGCCAGATAATATAGGTTTTCACAACGCAGTCCTTCGTCAAGATACGTCCAGTAACTCACGCGGTCAATCAGGCAACTTTTAGACGCGGTACTCAGGATATTTTTGAGGATGGTGTTGAAACTTTCCTTGTTCGAATAACTTTTTGAGGTGAGTTGTTTGATGGTTTCATTATGGGTACGCACTTTCTGGGCCCGCGCATAATGCTCGCTTTCGAGGTTCTTGATCAGTGTAATGTCTCGCGCAAAAGCCGAGTAGCCCAGCACCTCGTCGCCGTGTTTGCGCACCGTGACCCTTTGCGACACCCACATCGTGTCTCTGTCTTTTTTGATGAGCGGGAACACCATATCGGGGTAATCCTCGCTGGCGCGATTCACATCGAGATAAAATTCCTGGGCACGGTCGTGGTAGTCTTTTCTGAGAAAATCGGTGTACAGGCTGCCCAAAAGTTCTTCTTTGGTATAGCCCAAAGCCTTTATTGCGTAGGGATTGACGTAGGTAATGAGGCCGTTGGGATCTACTTCGTAAATGATGTCGGTGGCCGACTCGATGATGTTCTGGTACTGGTTCTGCAGTTGTACCTGCTCGGTGACATCCTGCCCAATCCCGATGACGAGGTCCTCGTTGAATTTTTTATCTTTCCACTGGATGTAACGATAATCTCCGTTTTTGCATTTGAGTTTTCTAATGTGAAGCCTATTGTCTATAAATGCTTCATGGTATTGTTCGCCAATGAATTCGGGATCTTCGGTTAGGATCCAGAAACCCATGCCCAGCATTTCTTCGGGCTGGTAGCCCAGAATTTCGGTTACGGTTTCACTGCAGAATGAAACCTCGCCCTTGATATTGGTAGCAATCGTAAGCGAATTGCCCTTGTTGACGATTTCGTTGGTGAATCGAAATTTGTCTTTGGTATTGAGTACGGCGATGTGTCGGATGAAATTGATGAAGGCCACCAAGATACAATAATTGGTAAGCACTACATTGGTTTTGAAAGGGATGAGTTCGAACGCAAATGAAACCGCGAGGAACACAAAACTCGCCATCACAAAAAACCAGTAAACCAGAATGGGTTTGATGACATTATAAGCAAAGAAAAACGCCAGTACAAAACCAATAATGGGCACCATGTCAAACGATCTGAAGATCAGGTTGCGCGAGATAATACCAAAGTAAATGATATAAGCCACCACAAAAAACGGCTTGATGTTGCGCAACACCAAAGTCGATTTTTTACTAATGAAATACAAAGCCAAAAACAGCAAGCCAAGTCCTGAGTTGACCAAAAGCAGGCTTTTTTCACGTACTTTAAATACCTCGAAAATTATCTCTACCAATGGCAAAAGTCCGCCCAAAAGCAAAAGATAATGTTGGTATTCCTTGTCCTGCGGATCAATCCTGGAGTAATGCCCGGCATTTTTACGTATAAAAATCAGCTGGAGCTTTGTAAAGTTTTTGAGCAACAGAAATAAAATGAAAATGAAAACAGGTACCAATAGCAGGAATAGATAGGGCTGCTGGCGGATGAACCCTAACAGGCTCAGTGGCTGTGAGATAATACTTAAAACAGGCATAGGCGAGAGGCTATGACAGTATAACATATAAAGTTAAGTTTGATTTGGAGGTCGCAAAGGTGCAAATTTTACCCCAGAAATGTACCAAAATATTTCAAATAAATAGGCCTTCAAACAAAGAATAACGCCGTCGCAGCGACGCGATGAATTATTCTGCGGTTGTGCCGATTTCGTCGAGTTCATCACCGCCCTGGGTACCAATGATATTGTCATAAATGCTGTATGTCGTGGCGTGTAAAAACGGAATGGTAAAAAAGATCCCTATGCAAAGCCCGAAAATCCCGAGGCAGCAAAAAATCACAGACACGATGGCCAATCCAAGCAAGATGAAAAACTGTTTTGATACAATCAGGATACTCAGTTTGATTGATTCGATCGCCTTGACTTCACCAAAAATGATCAGCGGCGTACTCAGCATCAGGAAAAAGGCCACGAGGTAGTTGAAAATTTGTCCTAAAAAAGCGTAACCTACAGATTCTAAAGCAAAATTTACGACAAGGTTTAAAAAAGTGCTCAATACAGCCACAACAAACAATTCTTTAAAATAGTTCGATTGATAATAACCAAAAGCGGTGCTTACCGAGAACTCCCTGTTGTGCGCGGCCAGGTAAGCCATATTGATAATACCTGCGTTTATTGGCGCCGCGAGCCCACTAACAAGAACCACGGCGAAAAAATAAATCAGCAATCCCACTGTAGAGAATCCCGAGAAATCCAGATTGGTTATGCCGGTGGCAAATGAAGACAAGCCTACACCCACTAGTCCCAATCCAAACATGAAAATTCCCAGCATCAGCACGAGCAGGATAAATACCAAGCCCGCGTTGAGTGCGATTTTTTTAAAATTAGCATAAGATTGGTTGAATACATCGCCAAAATCAACATAGTAACCTTGGCGCCTGATTTCTTCAATGCGGGTATCGATAGACATGACAAACAGTTAACGGATTCCCAATACTACAAAAAAAAGGGATGCCATCACAGCCAGCGCATGATTTTTTTAATCAGGTTGATTTTGTCACCGTAAGGCGCATAACGTATCCGAATATCGAGCCAATTGGCTTTTTTTACGACCGATTTGCGGTGCGAAAAGGTCTCAAAACCAAATTTTCCGTGATAAGCACCAATGCCCGAATGTCCTACACCACCAAAAGGCAACCGCTCATTAGAAAAGTGGATGACCGTATCGTTGACCGTACCACCGCCAAATGAAAAATCCTGCAATACTTTCTTTATAAAGTCTTTCCTGGTCGAGAATACATATAACGACAGCGGTTTTTCGTAACGGCCGATAATGGTCTGTAATTCCTCGTCATTCTCATACGAAAGAATGGGCAGCAACGGCCCGAAGATTTCGCCTTGCATCAACGCGCTGTCTAGTGTGGGCTCGTCAATGAGCGTGGGTGCTATATAGCAATCAGTGGCGTTGGTTTGCCCGCCGTGCAAAACGGTTTGCCCGTCGAGCAGTTTTTTAAGTCGGTCAAAATTCCTGGTGTTGATGATGCGTGCCAAATCGGGCGAAGCTTCGGCGTCGATCCCGTAAGCCGCTTCTATTTGTACCTTGAGCAGCGCAATGAATGCCGATTTTACTTTGTTCTGTACCAAGATGTAATCGGGCGCAATACAGGTTTGGCCTGCGTTCATGAATTTGCCCCAAACAATCCTTTTTGCGGCGAGCGAAAGCTTGGCGGTTTGGTCTACGATGCACGGGTTTTTTCCGCCGAGTTCCAAAGTAACCGGCGTGAGATGTACCGCGGCCGCTTTGGCGACAATTTTACCCACGGCAACACTGCCGGTAAAGAAGATGTAATCCCAACGTTTGGCAAGCAGATCGGTGGCGGTTTGGGCATCGCCTTGCACTACTTTAACGTGGCTCGAAAGGAAGGCTTCGGATACGATCTCAGCGATGATTTTAGACGTAGCGGGTGTGAGTTCGGATGGTTTGAGCGTCACCTCGTTTCCCGCAGCAACCGCCGCAATCAAGGGGCAGAAAGCCAGTTGGAAAGGATAATTCCAAGGGGCAATGATAAGTACTTTCCCGTAAGGTTCACGTATGATGTAATCGACTGTCGGAAAATTCACGAGTCTCGGCAATACGTATTGCGGTTTGGCCCAGCGGTGTAATTTTTTGATCGTAGCCTTGAGATCGGCCTGTACGATTGCAGTCTCGGTCAAGACCGATTCGAAAGCCGGTTTTTTGAAGTCTTCCTGCAATGCCTTGATAATATCGGCTTCGCGACGATTGATGGCGTGCAACAATTTTACAAGTGCGGCTTTTCGGTAGTTCAGGTCGGTTTTAAAAGACATGCGTGTGCGAATTTGATTCAAATTTATAAAAAACCACCCCGATTAATCCAGCTTAAAGCTGTAGCCCAAATAAGCATCGGCATGTTTGCTATCGCTTGCAAGCGCGGTGATGATAGAACCAGAACCTATGTAAAATCCGTACGCCCTAAAGCCCAATCCGCCGGCGATTCCAGACAATTCATTGTGAGAAAAGGGCAGGAGGATCTCGTAGTTTTTGAGCGTGTACCGCGGCGTGAGGGAAATCACATTGCGACTGATGATCTGATCGTTGTCGTTATTGCCTTTGAGGCTTTGCTGGGTAAACAAGGTCACGTAAAACGACGGGACAATCTTGACATCGGCATAGCCAGAAAAAATAGTCGGGAGTTGTACCTTGAAATCGGTCTTCTCTTTAGCATTTTTGTTTAAAAAACCACTCGCGATTAAAGTTTGTTCTACAGCGCTCAGGCTGCTGTTAGACTGAAACTGGTTCAGGTTGAGGCTTTCGCCGGGTTGGATGTTGAGCACATAATCGGTGGCCGAATTATTGGCCGATTTAAAAGTCATCCCGCCTATATTTCTGACCGCCAAACCGAGGTTGAGTTTGTAATGCGTGCCATCATCGTCCTTAAGCTGATAGTTCACGCCAAGGTCTACCGCCACGCCATTGAGCTTGCCGTACAACGATTTGGCGTAGTCGCCGAATTGCGTAAAATCGTCGCCAAGGTTACCCGAATAGGCGATATTGAGGTTGGCGTTGGTATTGGTCAGGGTTACCGTTCCCAGGTTGTTGTTGATGGTTCCCGAGAATTTGTCGGCACCAAAATTGGCGTAAGAACCCGGAAACAGCAACTTGAAACTCCCGCCGGCATTGAACTTGTGTCGGCCATCTTCATATAAAGTCCCAGCTGTAGACAAGGCCACTTCGCCCCAGCTTGTACCACTGAGCCTTTGGTTGTAATTGTTGTTGATTGTAGCCGACCCGACAAAAAAGGAGTTGATTACGCTTTCTGTAAGTGCATCTCCGAGATTGTTATCCACATCAACAACATCGAGTTTTGCGTACGCCTTGGTAGAAACGGCAAATCCCCACCGGAGGTATCTAAAAGCCACCGATGGGCCGTAAATCTCACCGTCAAAACTCAGGCTTGAGGCGCCATCGCCTTCAAACAATCGGTCTTTGAGGTTGGTAGCATTCGCGAGGAGGTCTGAAAAACCAACCTTGTTGCTCGACGCCTTAACACTTACGGCGAAAACGTTAATGTCTAAAGGGGTTTCGAGGTTGGCGAGTTCGGCGGGATTGATCCCTGCGTTGATTATGCCTACGCGTTGCGATGTCCCGATTCCGGCAAAATGTTCCTGGGCCAAAAGCGGAAAAGCGGTAAAAAACAGGAGGATAGACAGTGATTTCATCATAGCGGTGGTTTTTTCATTTTGTACAAAGAAAGACTGTGAATTTAAGTGTTTTTTTGGCAATAGCCTTACAATTAAACCCAATGTTTTATAAAGATGAAACGCCCAAAAGTGTTATTTAGTTTCCCACCGCATCCCAAACCGGATCTTTGGGCAACGGTGCGGTAATGGTAAGCGGCTCTTTAGAAACCGGATGCACAAAAGACAATTGCCGCGCATGCAAATGGATCCCGCCGTCGGGATTGCTGCGGTCAAAGCCGTATTTGAGATCGCCTTTTATGGGCGAACCGATTGCCGAAAGTTGTGCACGGATTTGATGGTGGCGACCGGTATGCAGCCGGATTTCGAGCGCAACATAATTTTGAAGTTGGGCAATGATTGTATAATCGAGGCTTGCCATTTTGCTTTCAGGCACTTCTTTGAGATGCGCCTTTGAGGTATTATTTTTTTCGTTGCGTTTGAGGAAATGTACGAGTCGGTCGTGGTTTTTTGGTGGTTTGTTTTTCACGACCGCCCAATAGGTTTTCTGGGTTTCACGGCTTGCAAACAGTTCGTTCATCCGCGAAAGCGCTTTCGACGTTCGCGCAAAAGCTACAATTCCCGTCGTTGGTCTATCCAAACGATGAACCACGCCCAAAAACACTTCGCCGGGTTTGTTGTATTTGTCCTTGAGGTATTCCTTAACCACGTCAGATAGCGGTTTGTCACCGGTTTTGTCGCCCTGCACAATGTCGCCCACGCGTTTGTTGACGACGATCAGGTGATTGTCTTCGTGGAGGATTTGGAGGTTGGATTTGATGGAGAGGATTTTCATTGGAGACGCCCGTGGCTTTAGAAACGCTTCGCTGAAGAAACGGCTGCGCCTATGGAGACGCCTTCGGCTTAGAAACGCTTCGCTATAGAAGCTGTTGTTAGTTAAGTGACTTTTTAAAACTCAGGATCATTTTAATTATGCTGTGCAGTTTTTGAATAGTTATCTCAATCTGGGCCGAGCGAATGAAATTTAAATCGGTTGCGATCAATACCTGCGTCTCAACTTCGTAGGCCGAACCCAACGAAAAATCGAGAAATCGGCAAAGTTCTTTATTTGAATTTCTCGACGAGCCTTCGGCAATGTTTGACGGAATTGACACAGATGCCCTTCGCAGCTGATTGGTCAACCCAAACTTTTCATTTTCGGGAAAAGAAGTTGTTATCAGATAAATCTCAGCACATAAAGCGCGGCTTTGCCTCCAAATTTCAAGGTCTTTGAAACGGTGTGTCATAAAAATCAATCTTGGCGTTTAAAAAATTTCTCTGTCTCTTTCTTTTTTTCTACAGCGCAGCGTTTCTATAGGCGCAGCCGTCTCTATAGCGTAGCGTCTCTAATATTGTTCGCTACTATTCGGAAAATCCCTAGACTTCACATCACTCACATATTTCCCAATCGCACCCGTCATCTGCTCATAAAGGTTGAGGTACCTTCTTAGGAAACGCGGGCTGAATTCATTGTTCATCCCAAGCATGTCGTGGATCACCAAAACCTGCCCGTCTACGCCGCCGCCGGCACCAATCCCAATAACAGGAATAGAGATGCTTTTGGCCACTTTCTCGGCCAAATGCGCCGGGATTTTCTCAAGCACTATGGCAAAACATCCCAATTGTTCGAGCAATTTGGCATCTTCAAGCAACTGGTTGGCTTCCTCTTCTTCTTTGGCCCGCACGGTGTATGTGCCGAATTTGTAGATAGACTGCGGCGTGAGGCCCAAATGCCCCATGACCGGAATTCCTGCATTCAATATCTTTTTGATCGATTCCTTGATTTCGCTGCCGCCTTCCAGTTTCACGGCATGTCCGCCGCTTTCCTTCATGATCCTGATAGACGAGCGCAACGCTTCCTTAGAATCCGATTGGTAACTCCCAAAAGGCAAATCTACCACGACCAGCGCGCGATCAATGGCACGCACCACCGATGACGCATGGTAAATCATTTGGTCCAGCGTAATGGGCAAGGTCGTCTCGTGTCCGGCCATGACGTTACTCGCAGAATCACCCACAAGAATCACGTCGACACCCGCGGTATCTACAATTTTGGCCATCGTAAAATCGTAGGCAGTAAGCATTGAAATCTTTTCACCGTTGGCCTTCATCTCAATGAGTGACTTGGTGGTAATGCGTTTGTAATCTTTTTTGGCGACAGACATAGTGTGGGTTTTTGGAGGTGTAAAAGTAGTGAAGTTAGTTGAAAGTTGAAAGTTGAAAGGTGAAAGAAGAAAGAGGAAAGAAGAAAGAAGAAAGAAGAAAGAAGAAAGAAGAAAGA
>ENA-UOWO01004690-UOWO01004690.1-activated-sludge-metagenome-genome-assembly--contig:-NODE-4690-length-14950-cov-5.748506_pt1 | contig 14950 bp, 14 predicted proteins | sample MGYA00238148_ERZ761564 | MGnify/ENA primary metagenome ERZ761564 (study PRJEB28885, sample SAMN05720194) | activated sludge metagenome | isolation source: Anaerobic digester | place: USA...
TTAATTTTATCTCCGATTCTTTTTTCTCTCGTTCTTCTTCTATCGTATCTCTCTGTCTTTCCACTCCCCTTCTCTCTTGTTCTGCGTTTCTCCTTTCTTCTATGGTTTTAGCATTAGCTTCTTTTTCCTCAATTCCTCTTTTAAGCTCTTCTATTCTTTTCTTTCTTTCGGTTAATAGTTCTAATCTTTTTTCTACTTTTGATATTTCATTTTTAATTTCTTCCCTTTTTTCTTCAAAGGACAATCCCTTACTAGCCATAAAATCTTTTTCGGGAGGTATATTTTTTTCAGGTTTTTTATTAGAAGAATCAAGGGATTTTTCTAATTCCTCTATTTTTAACTTGATAGTTTTTAGGTCTTTTTTAATTATTTCAATATTTTCGTTTTCCATTTTCGTCTATCCTTTATTTATCCCCCATTTTTTTATTAATTTCAGAGATTTTATTTTTAATCTCGTTTGTTTTAGAAGCAAAGGATTGATATTTTTCTTTTAATTCAGTTCTTGATTTTTCGGTTTGTGCCAGGTCATCTTCTATAAGCCATCTTTGTTCTTCCGCTTTTCTTCTTTTTTCTTCGTTTTCTTTTCTCGATTCTTCTAATTGCCTTATTTGAGCTTGGGGTCCAGACAGATCAGCTCTTTTTTCAATAACCTTTATCTCGTCTTCTATTGCTTTTTCTTCTTCTATGATATCTTTTAATTTTTTATCAAGAGATTCTTTTTGAAGATTGTTTTCATTCATTAAATCTTTAATACTATTTGTTTCTTCTTGTAATTTTTCTAATTCTCCCAATAATTGTTCTTTCTCTTCACCTAAAATTAATTCTTGCTTTTCTTTTTTCAAAAGATCAAGCTCCATATTTAATTCTTTTTCTCGAGAAAGCACTTTTTCAAAATTAAGATTAAATTCGTTTAACTGAAGACGCAAAGATTTGATATCGTCTTCTTTTTTGTTTTTTTCTTGTTCTACCATATTTCTCTCATCTTCTACCTTCCAACGCTCTTTTTCGGCTATTCTTTTTTCTTCTTTATCAGAAGAAGAAACTTCTTTTGTTTCAGCTCCTTTTTTAATTTCATCTATCCTTTTCTTTCTTTCGATTATTAAATCAAGTCGTTGAGTTGCTTTATCTATTTCTCTTTCGATGTCTTTTTTCCTTTCTTCAAATGGTATTTTTTCTGAATCCACTTGTATTAGGGCTTGTTCTATTTCAAAAATCAAGTCAGTTATTTTTCTCATTTTCTCTTTTGGAGTTTCTTCTTTTGGTTGGATAATAAAATCCTCTTTCATCTCTAGTTCAGATTCTTCTTTTTGAATTTCTTTTTTTTCTGATGTTTTTGATTGAGCAGATAGATCATTTAAAGAGGTAAAGCTTAATTGATCTTCTTTCGTATTTAATTCTTTTTCTGGAATTTCTATTTCTAGCCCGCCAACTTCTCCAATATCAATTTGATTTCCCGAAATTGGTAGATCTTCCATTTCTTCTAATTCATCTATATAAAGGCCAAGATCCTCATTATCAACCTTGTCTTCGGTATTAATTAAAGGCATTTCTTCTCCGATCATTATTTGTTCGGTTGACTCTTCTGTTTCATCGGGGATTATAACGGGAAGCTCTTCTTTTTGTTCAATAACTGGTGCTACAGGTAAAATAGGCTCTTGTGGAAGTTCTTCTTTGGGTTCTTCTTTTTGTTCAATAACTGGTGCCACGGGCAAAATAGGCTCTTGTTGTAGGGCCTGAGATTGTTCTATGGCTTTTTCTTTTTGCGCTAGAGCAGCGATTGCGGCTTTTTCTTTTTCCGACTGAACAATAGATCCTTCTTTTTTAGATTCTAAATCAGATGGAGATTTATTTGCTCCTTCCCTTTCGGCGGCAGCAAAATCTTTTTTCATCGTTCTTATCTTGTTGGGTTCTATTGTGAAGAAATTATTATCCATAAGAAGTTGAAGATAGTTAAATTATTTCTTTGCTTCTTTTAATGATAGATTAATTCGCCCCTGTTCGTCAATAGAGATTACTTTTACAGGGATTACATCATTAAGCTTTAATACATCAGTAACCTTTTCTACTCGGCGATTGTCTAATTGAGAGATATGAACTAATCCTTCTTGGCCTGGTAAAATTTCAACAAAAGCGCCAAAGTCCATTATTCTTTTGACAGTGCCTTGATAAATTTCTCCAATGGCAACTTCTTTAGTGAGATTATTTATCCATTCAATTGCTTTTTGGGCAGATTCTTCATTTTCAGCAGTAATAAATACTTCTCCTGTATCTTCAATATCGATGGTTACATTACAGGTATCTATTATTTCATTAATTATTTTTCCACCCGTGCCAATCACATCCCCAATTTTTTCGGGATTAATTTTTATAATATAAATTCTAGGAGCGTAAGGAGATAATTCTTTCCTTGGTTCGGCAATTGCTTTTTTCATTTCTTGCATTATTTCCATTCGGGCGGGTCGGCTTCGTTCTAAGGCCTCCTTGATTATTTTATCAGTGATTCCTCTTACTTTTAAATCCATTTGTAGAGCTGTGATTCCTTTTTCTGTTCCGGTTACTTTAAAGTCCATATCGCCATAATGATCTTCTTCTCCCTGTACATCCGTTAGGATAGCATATTTTTTTTGTTCTGTGCTTTTGTCATTATTCATTTCCATCATTAATCCCATGGCAATTCCAGAAACAGGATTTTTAATTGGCACTCCCCCATCCATGAGGGCCAAACAAGCGGCACAGGTAGAAGCCATAGAACTGCTCCCATTTGAACACAAAACCTCAGAAACAACTCGGATAGTGTAAGGAAATTCTTCGGCCATCGGAATCATTGGCCTCAAAGCTTTTTCTCCAAGCATTCCATGTCCAATTTCTCTACGACCTGGTCCACGCATTGGTCCGGTTTCACCAACACTATAGGGAGGAAAATTATAATGATGCATAAATCTTTTCTTTCCTTGTAATTCCATTTCCTCCATTATTTTTTGATCTCCTGGAGACCCTAAGGTTAGAAAAGATAAAACTTTGGTTTGGCCACGAGTAAATAATCCTGTGCCGTGAGCTCTTTTAAATAATCCAACCTCACAACCGATTTTTCTTAATTCAGTAATTTTTCTTCCATCTGCGCGTAGGCCTTTTTCAATCGCTCCAGTGTGCATTGTTTTTTCAGCTTCTACTTCAAAAATAGCCAAACCTTGTCGTAGCTGTTCTGGCTCTTCGTAAGTTGTCTTTAAATATTCGGCTAGTTCATTTTTTAAATCTTCCATTGTTTCCGTTCTTTCAAAGAGAGATTTTTCTATTCGGTTGCCAAGAAAATTAATTACCTCCTTCTGTAACTCTTCGTTTGTTGGGTATTCTTTAATTTTTATTTTTTCTTTTCCAATCTCTTTTTGTATTTTTTCTTGAAAATCAATGAGGTCATTTTGTATTTTTTTACTTTCGGAAAAAGCTTTTAAAAGTAAATCTTCTGGTATTTCTTTTAGTCCAGCCTCTATCATATTAACTAAAATTTCTTTCCCCGATTCTGATTTTAAAGAGGAAATTATCAAATCTATTTTTCCCTCTTCTCTTGTTTGTTTAGTGGGGAAAGGAATAATTTGCCCGTCTTTTTCTCCAATTCTAATGGCCGCGACTGGTCCGTTCCAAGGAATATCAGAACAGGATAAAACAATAGAGGCAGCGAGTAAGCTTAAAAAAGCTGGATCTGATTCTTGATCCCAAGATAAGCAGGTAACAATTACTTGTACTTCGTGATGTAAATCAGATGGGAAAAGAGGTCGAATAGCACGATCAATTAAACGAGAAGTTAAAATAGATTGTTCAGATGGCCTTCCTTCTCTTTTAACAAAACGAGATCCTAATATTTTTCCAGTAGCATAATACTTTTCTTCATAGAGAACGGTTAAAGGGAAAAAATCAGCCCCTTCAATTTCTTTTTTGGCAATTACACAATTTGCCATAACCGCCGTATCGCCATGCTTAACAAAAACAGATCCATTTGCTCTTTCTGCTAGGTTGTTAAATTCTACAATTAATGGCTTTCCGTTTAAATTTATTTCAAATGATTTAGTTTCCATAATTTTAAGAATAGAAAAATACGGCCCTATGACTTAAGGCCGATTTTTTTAGTAATCTCTTTATAAGTTTTCTCATCGGTTCTTTGTAAATATTTCAAAAGTTTTCTTCTTTTTGAAACCATTTTTAAGAGACCTTTCTTAGAATGTAAATCTTTTTTATGTTCTTTTAGGTGTTCTAGGAGTCTTTCGATTTCTTCTGTTAGTAAGGCAACCTGAACTTCTGCCGACCCAGTATCTTTTTCGTGGGTCTTAAATTTTTCTATAATACTTGTCTTGTCTTCTGCTGATAACATATTTTTACTTTGCCACGCCATAGCTTTATGCGAAGGCGGGTATTATTTTAATTATGCGCCTTTTCCCAGTTTTTAATACCAAGAAAGGTGTCTCTTCTGTATTTAGTTGTTATTAATGAAAATTTTATTTCAAATCCCTCCTTTGTTTTCGGTGTCTAAATTTAATCGTTGTTTTTAAAACTTTGTTGTCCCACTACGCTCCTTTGGAGCTACGCGGGACCACTTCATTCCTCTTAATTTAATTTGGGACGGGGGTGTGCTTTGCACCGCGTAGCTCACAAGCGTAGCGTAGTGAGCGAAGTGGTGCCCCGTGAGGGCTCGCCCTACCAATTTTTCTGGTGAAAAATTGTCCGGGCCGGCTTTTCTCTCCGTCGAGAGAAAAGCTTCGAATCCCTCTTTAATTTTCGGTGTTTAAATTTTAATCGTTGTGTTTGCTCTGTTTCAAGGAGTTCGTTGTGTGCCCCGTGAGGGATTCGAACCCACGACCTTGAAGTTAAGAGCTTCCTGCTCTACCGACTGAGCTAACGGGGCGAGTGTTTATTATGGGCTTTCAAAAAATTGTAATAGCCAATTACCACTGCTTTCTCCCCCTATAAAGCTTACAAACCAGAAAACTAACGCCCAGGCAGCATAGACCAAAACTAGTCCAAGGAAGGCGTAAGTAATCATATCTCGCCCAGCTTTTACTTTAGATGGGTTTCCCCCAGCAGTAACAATTGTAAATCCTGCATAAGCAAACCATAATACAGCTAAAGGCGGAACGATTTGAAAAAGAATAAAGTCTATTATCTTTTTAACCAAGCAAAACATATCATTAAATGTGCAGGGTCGATAACAAGTTTCGCCTTCTGTGTAAGAGCTTCCTTCTGGACATGGCGTATCTCCATTTCCACAACAAACGAGTGCGTCGCATTCATGGCAGGCATAGCTGTTTACGGTTGCAGCGTTAATTATAACTGGCGAAATAATTAAAAACAAAAAAACAATACCAATCACGCAATAAAATTGTTTTAGATTGTTTTTAAAAATCATATTTTTCGTTGACTAATCTAGTTTTGAGTATATAGTATTTTAATTAAAAAAGCAAGCTACCAAAACCCTCTTGATGGAGGGTTTTGGTAGCGTAGTCCTGAACCGTATTTTGGCGGAGACAAAATTCTGGTTTAGGGCAAGGCCGATGATCGCGTTTTCCTTGTCCAGAATATTTAAGGGATGGTGTTGAATAAAGGCTGAATTTTGCAGGCTTTTTAGTTTGTGTTATAATATTTTAAGATTAATAAATTATAAAAAATAACCAAATCTATGATAAATTCAGAATTTAGGCCAAGAAAAGAAGAAAGAATTATACAAGAAGACAATGATGATGTGCCAACCTCTGATCAGGAAAAAGATCCAAGTGGATTTTTAAATCCAGAGGACGTTAGAAAAGGGCAAGAAAACAAGCCAGAAATTGATGATGTACCAACCCCTGATCAAGCAGAAGATCTAAACGGACACTTAAAGCCAGAGGACGTTAGAAAAGGGCAAGAAAACAAACAAGGAGAACAAAAAAAAGAAGACAAGTTAGAAATTGAAGTAGCCAGAGCAGTTTTTATAGATACTGGTTTCGTTGATGCAATAAAGGGTTTGGCTATATCACGTTACCATGCCTTAATCGCACCCAATGAAAGGCTTCAAAAATTACTTAGTGGTAAGGATATAAACAAAAAAGATATCGAGGAGTTATTAGATGAAATTATTAAAGCCTTTGTTTTTTATGAAAATACTGACAGAGAAAAAGAAGATGCAGACAAACTATCTTATATTTTTAGAAAAATAGGTGAACTCAAAGATGCAAGCTTTAAATTATCAGAAAATTCTAAAGGTAATTTTGCTGACTTGCAACCGTATTTTTTAAAAATAAATAACCTCTGCGAAGAAAGAGGATTAGAAGTTAGAAAAAAAGAAAAGGAAGTGTCCGGATATCAAGCATTAACAAGGTCGTTTACGAGTAGTGGTTTTATTGAAAGTGTAGATGCTTTAGTAATGATTACAAGAAATAGGAATACGGAGGGCATAGATCCGTTTCTTAATTATCAGGGTCTAAGTTTTTCTCTCGAAACACTCCAAGAAGTCATTAGTAGTAATATGATTAAGAATGAAGATATAGCAGAAGCATTGTACGGAATAATCAGGGCATTAGATGCGAACGATTCTTATATAAAAAGTGGCGAGAAAAAAGAAGACATAGATAGTTTGCGTCGCATGCATATTAAACTAATGGATATCCAAGAGGCAAGCTTTTCAATATTGAGAAATATAGAAAATGACCCAGGAGACTTAGGGCGTGCACTTTCAAAAATAGCTAATCTTTGCGAGGAGAAAGATTCTCAAGTTCAAAAAGCAATAAACACAGCGAATAATTAGTTTTTATATTTAATAAAAAGGCTTCGAGTCAAAATCTCTATACGCAGGATTTTTATCCTTCCGAAGTTCGCCAACGGGCGAACGAAGGATGGCGTCCTTTGGTAATTTTCTGCTGAAATTTTTCTCGGGCCCCGCTCGCCCTTCGCGTAAACTTAGTAAGGAAGTTTCGCTCAGGCCTGGCTCGCTGTCGTCACAGCTCCGCCCTTGATTGATTACAATCAAGCCGTCGCGGCTCCGCGTTCGAAAGGTAGCAGGACTCGCCTTCAGAAATATATCCGGCAGGACTCGCCCTTCGGTAATTTTCTGTTGAAAATTCCTCAGGGCCCCGCTCGCCGCCGTCGCGCTTCCGGCTTCGAGTCCTGCCGGCTCTAATACAAAACCGACATTTATGTCGGTTTTGTATTAGAGTGCCCCCGGCAGGACTCGAACCCGCACCGCTGGTTCCGAAGACCAGAACTCTATCCATTGAGCTACGGGGGCGCATAAATAAGTTGTAATTAAAAAATTACCTCTTATTTATACAAATGTCAAAATAAAGGGGATTATATTTTTTTTTGGAAAATTTTTAATCGATATGGAGGAACTCCATCTTGGTCATAAAGTAAGCGGTTTCTTATCAACCTTATTTTTTCTCCTTTTTGTGCTTTTGAAATTTCTGAACAAGGACTTAAGCGCTTAATAAATACTGGTATGAGAGAAATGGAGAGTAAGATTGCTATTGGCTCCCAAGTAGGATAAATTGATCCAAGTATTATGCCAACAATTAAAGATAAGATTGTTCCAAGAGCTGCTGTTCGAATAAAGGTAAGGATAATACAAGGAATTAAAATAAGAGCTAATAATTGCCAAGAAAAAGCTAGGACTGCACCAGCTAATGTGGCCAATCCCCTTCCACCCTTACCACCAACAAAAATTGACCAATTGTGTCCGAAGACAGACAAGACTCCGGCGAGAGCTTGATAAAAAGAATCTAATCCCAATTGTTGAGAAAGATAAACAACTAAAAAACCTTTTGCCCCATCTAAAAGAAAGGCCAATATTCCCGGAACCTTTCCCACATTTTTTACTACATTTGAAGATGAGCTTTTTTTATATCCAACCTCAAAGACATCTTTTTTTGAAAAAATTTTAGCCACTAAATAGCTAAATGGAATTGCACCAATCAAATAAGATCCAATAAGAACTATAAAGATTAAAAAAGTTTGTTGCATTTTTTTGTTTTACTTAGCAAAACTATTTAACTGGGTTCACCCGGTTAAATACAATTTAAGCAAAGTTTAAATTGTAAATTTTAAATTTATTATCTCGAATATTTTAATTGTTTTACTTAATTATTCAATTCGTAATTTGTTGCAATTAACAAGGATTTAAAATTTATTTAACCGGGTAAATAAGTTTTATTTTGTATGTTTTTAAGCTGTTCAAATAGCCGTCCTTTGTGGGCTGATAAAATGAGTAAAAGTGGTAAGGCAACGATAATAAAAATTTCTAGATTTAAAAAATAAAAAGCCACTAAGCCAGCGATTTCTCCGAGCAGTCGACCAATTATTTGATTATTTAGGGCATCTGGAATAAATTTTTTATTTAATTTATGTCCAGCTAATAATTCGCCAACGATTATAAAAAGAAGAACTGAAACTAACCAAAGCATTGCCATCTCTAGATTTAGATAAAGAGTAATTCCAAAAATAGTGGCAGCCCCTCTACCTCCTTGAAATTTAATATAAATAGAATGATTGTGTCCAAGGATTGAGAAAAAAGAAGCAATAGCGAGAGCTAAAACATGAGGAGGTGTGTTTAAACAAAAAGGACAGAATGCCCCTAAATTAAGAGAGAGGAATTTTTGAGTGAGGATAATAGCTAAAACTCCCTTGCTTGCATCTAAAAGAAAGACGGTTAAAAAGGAAAGAGCTCCAATTATTTTTCCGCGTTTTTTTACGCCAATCCGCAAAGTATTTAAAGCGCCAATATTTTTAGAACCAGTTTCTCTTGGGTCTTGTTTAAAAACAAGTTTGTTAAAAATCAAAGCAAAAGGAATTGATCCTAAAAGATAAGAGCCGATAGCAATAATTAAAAGAATGAAACAATAATACATGTTTTTGCCCTTATTTTATGGGCATTATTTTAATAATTTAATCTTGGATGGTGCAAGAAATTAAAGCGCCTGGCCCTACATGAGCTCCAATTACTGGGCCCATTGTAGCTACAAATTCTATTTTTATTTGAGGATAATTTTTGATAAATAATTCTTCTAATTTTTTAGCTTCAGCTAAATTATCGGCGTGCGTAATCGCTAGGCTTATTTTTTTATTGTTTGATAAAGGATCTTTAATTATATTTTCTGTTTGTTTGAATAAAGCATTAGCAGTGTCCTGAGCTTGCATTTTTAGATTTGCTGGTTTAACCATGCCATCTATCATAGATAAAAGAGGTCTCATTCCGATTTTTTGCATTTGTTCTAAGAGAACCGAAACTGTATGTCCAATTCTTCCACCAGCTTCTAGCCAGTAGGGGCTTTCTAACATACCAAAAAGTTTGGTTTGATTTTTTTGTTCTTCTAATTTTTTAACAATTTCATTTATAGAAACACCCTGTTCGTCCATTTCGGCTGCTTTAATAGCCAGCAAGGTTTCGGCTGCATCAGCATTAAAAGAATCTATAATAAAAATTTTTTCTTGGATATTTTCTGGAAACATTTTTTTGGCTTGTATGGCCGAATTATAGGTTCCAGAAATACCAGAACTAATTGTAATAGCCAAAGCATATTGGGCCTTGCTTAGCGCTTCTTCAAAACACTTTTTAAATAAACCAATAGATGGCTGGGAGGTTTTAGGGGTGGTTTTAATCCCTTGCTTTTTAGATTCTCTCATTTTTGTAAACATATCGCCTGTTAAGTTTTCTCCTTCTGGCCAGTCAATTTTAAATGGCGCCACAATAAAACCAAATCGTTGCATTAATTCTTCGGTTACAGCAGCGCTTTGTCCTATAATAATACTTGTATTTTTCATAAATTTAATTAGATATTTTTTAATTTACTAATTTTAAGATTTATTTTAGATTATTCTTGCTGCCAAGATAAAATTAATGTGCCTGGTCCAACATGTCCTCCTACAGGGAAGCAAACTAAATTAACAAAAATTAATTCAAGATAATCACGAGCTTTAACAAGAGAAACTAATTTTTCGGCTTGTTCTGGATTATCAGCATGAGTAATGGCAATTTTAATTTTACGCCCAGAATTTTTTATTGACAGGGTTTGTTTTTCAAATTCTTCGAAAATAGTTTGTCCTAAACCATTAATATTTTTTCTAATACCCACGATTGATAATTTTCCTCCTTTTAGGCCAAAAATTGGCTTTATATTTCTTAATTCCGCTTGGTTTAGGGCCATAGGTAAAAACGAAGGCAATCTTCCGCTGGCCTCAATCCATTTTGGCTTATCATAGGTTGCCAAAAGCTTGTAATTAGGGATTTCTTTAGTGATTTTTTGGATAATTTCGCTAAATTTTAATTGGGTGTTTTTTATAAGGTCAATCAATTTTAAAATAAATAAACCTTCAGTGCTAGTTGCCAAAAGAGAGTCAATAACAGCAACCTTGCTTTGTAAATTAGCAGGTAAAAATTTTACAGCTTGCAAGGCAGAATTATATGATCCAGAAACTTTAGAAGAAAAAGAAACGCAAATAACATTTTCAAAGTGTTTTAATTTTTCTTGATATACAGAAAGAAAAGCATTGATAGATGGCTGAGAGGTTTTAATTAATGATTTCATTCCTCTTTGTTCTGCGGTCCTGATTTTTTGATAGACATTGCCAGGGAGATTTTCTAGTTCCCCATATTCTATTTTAAAAGGCACAATAGAAATTTCATTTTCTTTAATTATTTCTTCTGGTAAATCCCCCATTTCATCCGACACAAGCCCTATACTCTTTTTATTTGAAATATCTTCTTCCATAATTTTTAAAATTAATAATATTTTTATTTTTCATTCTCTATTCTTGATTCATAATTCTTGCTTCCCGATTCTATTTTACTATCCATCCTACAAATAAGCTTTGTGGGCAGGCATTAATGCTTGTAACTGGATCAGTGATACTAATAAAGGAAATATCTGCTTTTTTGGTTGTTTTTAGCTTGGCTTTTAGTTTTTCTGCTTCTTCTGGGTTATCTCCGTGTGCGATAACAACTCTTATTTTTTTACCGCTAGCTAAATCTCGGCTTGTGTGCCTTTCTATCTTACTAAATAAAACAGAAGCAAAATCATCGGATCTTATTTTTTCTGTTGGAACAACTCGTCCTCCCCGGCCTTCAATAAATAGATAATATTTAGGTTCTTTTTTATGAAACCATAGCTTTGTTGGGGCCTTCTCTCTTTTCCACCAGCCAGTATTTTCTAAAGTTCCATAAAATTTGATGCGAGGAATAATTTCTTTTAATCTTTCAATTATTTCTTTTATTTTTCTTTGTTCTCTAATTAGTTCAATTGTTTCTAAAACAACTAAAGATTGGCCTGCACTAATATTATAAGAGTCAACAACAAAAACCTTTTCTTTTTGGCTTGGATCAAGCATTTCTCTGGCCTTGAGGGCTGAATTATAGTTGTTTGATAATTTAGAACTACTTACAATTGCCAAGACGGTTTCAAATTTTTCCAGCTGTTTTTTAAAAGATTCCATAAAAAATTCAGGCGAAATAGGATTAATAGTAGGCTTAGTATTTAATCCTTTCTTTTTCGCTTGTACAATTTTTTCGCACACATTTTCTCCGTCCAAGTTTTGTTCTTCTGGCCAATTAATACGAAAAGGAATAACTTCAATATTATAATGGGAGATTATTTTTTGGCTTAAGCCCGCTCTTTCATCAATTACAATTCCAATAGAAACATCTTTTAAAATTGATTCAGCGCCAACAATTTCCATAGCCATGTCTTGAATTCTTAGGTTTTCTACGGCACCCAAATTAGAAATTATATCTCTTACTTCATAAGGATCGTCTGTGTGAATATGAATTTTTGTTCTTTCCCCTATTTGGATAATATCCAAGCAATTACCCAAATTTTTTAATTTGTTTCTTATTTCCTGCTCTTTTGCATAAGTCCTACGCATTAAAGCCACAACTTCGTATCGGTTAGAAAGGATTTGAACAAATTTGCGAGTGGCCGATTCTTCATCTTTAAGCGTAGAAGTTTTAATTGTTTCTAAGGTATCGGTTTGTTCAGAAAGAGTGTCTAAATATGTTTCCAAAATCATTAAAAATCCAAGACCTCCAGCATCTACAACGCCAGCCTTTTTTAGTATTTCCATTTTATTTGGAGTTTCCAAAAGTGCCCTATTGGCATCTTTAAAAGCTTGGGCAAATATTTTTATAATATCGGTTTCTTTTTTAGATAATTCCAAAAAAGTATCAGCAAAGGCCTTAATTACATCTAGGATTGTGCCTTCTTTTGGATTTTGAATAGAATCTTTAGCTCTTTCATATCCTTCCATAAAGGCATTTCCTAAAATTTTAGCATCAGGGTCTTGGTTATCTAGGGCAGGGATAAATCCAGCTAAAAATCCAGTATAGATAATACCAGTATTTCCTTGGGCTGCGGTAAGGGCTGAATCTAAAACAGCTGCTCCAAAATCTTCCATTCCCACATAATCTTTTTCTATAATGGTTTCTTTAATTCCTCTAAGAGTAGAAGCCAAATTAGTGCCAGTATCTTGATCTGGTACGGGAAAAACATTAATTTTATTTACGCTTTCTTTGTCTCTCTCTAGTCTTTCGGCCGAGAAGATAAACATTTTTTTCAGTTCTTGGTGGGTAAGTGTTTCCATAATTCAAAAAGAGGAATTTTAAAGTAATTCCCCCTTTATAACTATTTGATTTCGTCTTTTAATTCTTCTAATATTCTTTTAGCCAAATCTTTGCCTCCTAAACCAAAAGCCAAGCCAAACGTTATCACAATTAAAGCAACAAAACCTATAAAGACAGTTAAGATTAGTTCTGGAACAATATTTAATTGGTAAAGAATTGCTAAAATACATAAAATCCAGGTAGAGTTAGCAATAATTTCTCCCAAAACTCCAGAGTAAGTAATTTTTTCTTTTTCTAAGCTTACTAAAACAACTTTTTTAGAAAAGCTAGCAGTATAGAGCGCAAAGATGAAAATTACAATAGAAATTAGGATATTGGGATAATAATTTATTACACTAATCAATACTGTGTTGACATGACTTAGTCCAATAGTATCAAAGAAAAGCATTAAGAAAAGCAGGATAAAAAATACCTCGATAATAACTCCTAAGAACCTCGAAATATTCATTTTTGTATCATAGCGATCAAAAAAAGATTCCCATCCCAGGGTTTTGGCCATCTGATTAAGTCGCATTTTGCTGAAAATATCCACAGCCATCATTCTAATTCTAATAGAAACTAGCCATCCAACAATTAAAATTAAAATACCCCAAATTAGGTTTGGTGTATTTAACAAGGCATTTTGATAAATAGAATCTAATATATTTGCCATATTTGTTTGTATATTTATGTTATATTACCATTTGGCTTTATGCAAGCCCAAATTATACCCAATTCTATTAAAGACGACATGAATAAAAAAGGTTAAGATAAACAAATTAATCCAAAAAATCAGACCAAAATGTAAAAAGGGTTCAATAAAAACAAAAGCCCCGATAACATAATTAGTTTGGTCAAAAGGAATAAAAGGAAACCCTGGCCTTAATTTTAAACGTCGTTTAATAAAAGCAAAGAAAATATCTCCAAAAATAATGCTTGCGCCCAAAAGAGTGCCAAAAGCTAATCCTCCAATCTGATAATATGAATTAAATCCTAAATTTTCGTAGATTTTCCAGCCAAAAGAATGATTTAGCCAAAAGAAAATTTGAGTGAAAATACTACAAGCAATTAATTCTACTACTAATCCTCGCCAGGTTTTATGATTGCCCAAGATCGGAGCTCCCCATAGAGATTTGTTGTTATCTATGGGCCAATTTAAAATATCAACCTTTTTAATTAAAGGAGGAATGGCATTAGCAATATAGGCTGGCCAAAAAAAGTAGAAAATAAGCCAGAGATAATAAGGATAAGAAATCATTTATATGAAATTATAAATTAATAATATTATTTATTGGCGCTTTTTATTTTTTAATGATTTTTGGTTCTGTTCCCTGCCTTAAACGTTTTATATTTTCTCTGTGAGCAAACCAAATAACAAGGATATAAAAAATTCCTAATAATACATATATATAGGAATAGGGATAATCTTTTGTTTTGAGCCAAAATAAAAATGGTAAGACAAGACAAGCGATTAGATTGGTTAAGCTCATGATTCTGATTAAAAATAAGGCCAAAATCCAAACAAGAAAAAGAATTAAAGAATACTTCCACCCAATAATAAATATAATAGAAGCAAAAATTACAGAAACCCCTTTTCCTCCTTTGAATTTTAGCCAAATAGGAAAAATATGACCTATCACTGGTGCAATAGAAATAAGCACAAGTTGCCATCCTGGTTGAAAGTAAAAGCTGGCAATATATATGGTGAAAAGTGCTTTGGCAATATCTAAAGTAGCTACTAAAATAGCGTATTTAAATCCTAATGCCCTAGAAACATTGGTTGCGCCAGTAGCACCACTGCCTATTTTACGAATGTCAATTTTTTTTGTTTTAGAGATTAAATATCCAAATGGTATGGATCCTAATAAATACCCTGAGATTAAAAAGATAACAAATAATAATTGATTATCCATTGTTTTTTATTTTATATTTCTTCAAGCGCATTTTCATAATGTTTGATTCGCGCTTTTTTATTATTAATATCTATGATGATTGTGATTATATCAATTTGTCTGGCTGTGGTCAAAGGCAATTTGTTCTTTTTGAGCCAAGATTCGGCTACTATTATGAGACGTCTTTTTTTATTTTTATTTAATTTATCTTCAAGAGGAATCCCCTCTCCCCCATTTTTTATTTTTGACTTTACTTCTACAAAAACTAATACGCTCCCCTTTTTGGCTATTAGATCAATTTCCCCTATTTTTTTATGAGTTCTATTATTTATTAAATTAAAGTTTTTATCTAAAATTTTATGTTTTTTAGAAATAAGGTATTTTTCCGCAATCAATTCCCCTATATGCCCTATTTTAGAATTGTTATGGTTTTTCATTGTTTATTATTATA
>ENA-UOWO01004691-UOWO01004691.1-activated-sludge-metagenome-genome-assembly--contig:-NODE-4691-length-14945-cov-7.115111_pt1 | contig 14945 bp, 14 predicted proteins | sample MGYA00238148_ERZ761564 | MGnify/ENA primary metagenome ERZ761564 (study PRJEB28885, sample SAMN05720194) | activated sludge metagenome | isolation source: Anaerobic digester | place: USA...
TGTCGTCGCGGGCGGGGTGGGCGAGGGGCTCGCCGGGGCCGCGCCGGTGGGCTCCGGGGTCACCGGGTTGGGGGTCGAGGTCGGTCCTGCCTGGCTCGGGGCTGTCCGGGTTGGTGCTGCCTGGGTTGGTGCTGTCTGGGTTGGTGCGGCCTGGCTCGGGGTTGTCGAGCCGGGGATGGCCGGGTCCGGGGTTGGCCAGTCGATGGCGATCGAGCTGGTCGGCGCGGCGGTGGTGGTGCCGGGCGTCGGCGTGACGTCGGGGCTGACGGCGGCGGTGATGGGGGCGGTGACGGGGGCACCGGCGGTCACCGCGGTCACCACCTTCACCGCGGGCGCCGTGCGGGCCGATGCGCTCGCCCCGGCCGGCGCGGCACAGGCGGCGGTACCGGCGAGCAGGGACACCCCCACCGCGGCCGCCACCAGCCGTCCGACCGCGGACGGTGCGATCCGCGGCAGCAGTCGCCGGGCCCGGCGGCCCGAGCGTCCGGGGAGCCGGGCGATCAGGCCCACGGCAAGGACCACCGCCGCCCAGCCGACCAGGAGCCAGGCGATCAGTCCGGCCGTCGTCACCAGGACCGACGCCACGGCGGCCAGTGGCGCAGGTGCGGTCACCGGGGCCGATCCGGACACCGCGGCCCAGAGCTGGCCCGGCGGGGGCAGTTGCGTCACCAGGACCGCCAGCCCGCCGACCCACAGCAGCATGGTCAGACGTGCCGACCATTGCTTTGCCGTCGAATCCTTGCGTTTGACATCGTTTGCCATGGCTTGAAGTGAAAACCAGGCCGAAGCGTGTTGTCAAGCCGGTTCACGGGACGTTGATCGCCGATTTGACCGGCCGGGTGGGGTTGGCCAGGCTGGGTCGATGCGGTGGGAACGGCTGTTCGCCGAGATGGAGGCGCGATTCGAGGCGCTGGCACAAGAGCAGGCCGATGGCGAAATGGCCGATCGTGAGCGTGTCGCGGTCGGGTCGATCACCGCCCGGCAGCGGCTGGCCGGCGCCCTCGATCACCCGATCCGGATCCGGCTGGCCGGCGGACTCACGGTCGCCGGGACGTTGCGATCCGTCGGGCCGGATTGGCTCCTGTTGGCCGAATCGGCCCATCGCGACTGTCTGGTGCCATGGTCGTCGGTCACCGTCGTGCAGGGGCTGACCACGGCGACCGGGCCGGAACCGACCGGGCTGGACCTGCGGTTCGACCTGCGTCGGGCGCTGCGTGGTCTGGCCCGGGATCGGGCGCCGGTTCAGCTGGCCGTGTCCGGATGGGCGGACGACGCCGGCGCGGCGGGCGCCGGCCGGTCGTCGGGGGAGCTGACCGGCACGATCGACCGGGTGGGGGCGGACTTTCTGGAGCTGGCCGTGCACGCCGCCTGGGAGCCGCGGCGGGCCGGGTCCGTGCGGTCGGTGTCATTGGTGCCGTTGTCGGCGATCGTGCTGGTGCGCGCGCTGCCGTTGGGGTGAGGCGCCGCCGGGATGAGCAGCTGCGTCAGGCGTCGCTGGGCAGGGTGGTGGGCAGTTCGTTGAGGTGGGATGCGGTCCGCTTGTAGGCCTGCTCGATGTATTCCTCGAGCTTGGAGCGCTCGACCCGCCACTGGTTCCGGCCGCCGATCTGGATGCCCTGCAGGTCCCCGCTGCGGACCAGGGCGTACGTCTGGGACGCCGAGATGTTCAGGATCTCGGCGACGTCGGCAAGGGTGAGGAACCGTTCCGAGGCCACGACCCGACCTTTCTTCTGCTTGTCACTATGACGACAAACCGTACCCGAATGGGGTTGATCCGGCATCGTTGGGCTGCTTTTGACGAACGTTGAGTTCTGGTGATGTAGTTTGCCACGCAGGGCGGCCCCATGGGTGTCCCGGTGTGGACAGATCGGGGCGGGTGCGGGGCGGGTGCGTCCGGCCGTTCGGGGAGGGAGACGGGACATGGCGATGCCGTCGGCGCCGTCCCCCCGTCGGCTGTCCCGTCCCCGGTGGTTCAACGTCCGGGTGGTGGGCGGCATCCTGCTGGTGATCGCGGCCATCGTCCTCGGGGCCCGGGTGATGGCCGCGGGATCGCAGACCACCCCGGTCTGGGCGGCGTCCCGGAGCCTGTCCGCCGGCACCGTCATCGGGGCCGGTGACCTGACCGCGGTCGAGGTCAATCTCGGCGACCAGGCCGGCGCCTACCTCACGCCCGCCGGCGATTCCCCGGTCGGCCGGACGCTGGTGGCCCCGCTGGGCGCCGGCGAGCTGCTGGCCGGATCGGCCGTCGAACCGACGGACACCGGCCGGGTGGTCGCCATCGCGGTGGCCCCCGAACACATGCCGCCCGGGGTCGACCACGGTGCGACCATCGACCTGTACCTGACCAGGGAGGCGAACCCGGGCTCGGCCGAGGCGGCCACCACCGAGCTGATCGGCCGTGACCTGACCGTGCAGTCGGTGAGCGCGCCCGCTTCCGGCGGGCTGTCCGGCGCGACCTCCAACCGCTACCAGCTCTCGGTGCTGCTGCCGGCCGACGTGGCCGACAAGCTGGTGCGGGTGCTGCCCACCGGTGAGCCCATCGTCGTGCTGGTCAGCGGCTCGTGAGCAGGCGCCGGTGAGCCAAGGTCTGCTGACCGCCGGCAGCGGCCAGGGTTGGGAGAACGAGCTGGTCGCCGCCCTGGACCGGCCCGGCTCGCCGATGACGGTGTTGCGCCGGTGCGTGGACATCGGCGACGTGCTCGCGGTGGCCACCACCGGTCAGGCCGCGGTCGCAGTGGTCTCGGCCGATCTGCGGCGGCTGGACACCGACGCGGTCACCCGGCTGCGCACCTCCGGTGTCGCCGTAGTGGGGGTGCATCCGGCGGACGACGAGAACGCCCGCGCCCGGTTGCGGCGGATCGGCATCTCGGCCCTGGTCGCCGCCGATGCCGGCGTGGACGCGCTGGTGGCCGCCGCCCGGGTGGCGGTGGCCGAACTCGGCGACGCCGAACCCAGCTCCCGCTCGGCGGCCAACCTGCGAGCCGCGCTGCCACCGGCGACTCCCGGGCTGGAGGTCGAGATCCCGGACGGGCCGCCCGCCCGGGGGTCGGTGGTGGCGGTCTGGGGTCCGACCGGCGCACCCGGCCGAACGACGGTGGCCACCAACCTGGCGGTCGAGGCATCCGGCCTGGGGGTGCCCACCCTGCTGATCGACGCCGACGTGTACGGCGGGGTGGTCTCGTCCGCCTTCGGGCTGCTCGACGAATCGCCCGGGCTGGCCGGCGCCTGCCGGCTGGCCGCCGCGGGCTCGCTGGACCTGGGCGCCCTGGCCGGCTTGTGCTGGTCGTTGGGCGACGACCTGCGGCTGCTCACCGGCATCGCCCGGGCCGACCGCTGGCCCGAGGTCCGACCCTCGGCCATCCCGCTGGTGCTGGACGCGGCCCGGGAGATGGCGCCGTTGACCATCGTCGACTGCGCGTTCGCCATCGAGGCCGACGAGGAGCTCTCGTTCGACACCCGGGCGCCCCGTCGCAACGGGGCCACGCTCACGGTGCTGGCCGAGGCCGACGTGCTGCTGGTCGTGGGCTCCTGCGACCCGCCGGGGCTCGAGCGGCTGGTCCGGGCGCTGGCCGAATTGGGTGAGGTGCTGCCCGACGCCGCCCCGCGGGTGGTGCTCAACCGGTGCCGGCCCTCGGTCGGGTCGACCGCCGAGGCGCAGGCGGCCGTGCGCCGGTTCACCGGGTTGGACGTCTCTGCCCGATTGCCCGAGGACCGGGCCGCGACCGACCGGGCGTGGCGGCGCGGTGTCCCGTTGGCCGATGCCGCCCCCCGCTCGGCGCTGCGGTCGGCAGTCGTCGAGTTGGCCCGATCGATGGCCCAGCTGATCCGGACCGGGTGATTGCCACCGCTGGCCCGTCCACCAGGATGGTCGGGTGAGCGCAGTCGTGGTGGCCGGGGACAGCTTCGACGTCCCGGCGGACGCCCAGATCCGACAGGCCGGGGGCCGGGGCCCACTGATCAGCCGGTTGCGCTGGGAGCATCCGGACGGGACGACCGTCACCTGGGAATCACGGCAGGCCCGCAAGCGCGGGTTCATCGAGGTGGTCCGGGACGGGATCGTCCAGCGGATCGTGGCCCGGCCGGCCGTCGCCGTCCGGCTCCGCCGGTGCAACGACCTGTCCGGTCTGTCGTTCTTCCTCGGCGGTGCTCTGTTCACCCTGGGCGCCCTGCTGGCCCAGTACGACGCCGCGTCCACCCCGACGATCGACTGGACGTTCCTGATCGGCGGGTTCTTCTTCTCCACCGGTGCCTACGCCGCGCTGGTGCAGGAGATCAACTCGCCCCGCCGGATCGCCGCCGACGGCACGCTGGCCGCCCGCCCGTGGCGCTGGTGGGCCTACGAGCCCAACCGGCCCGGCTGGGTAGCCGCGTTCGTGCTGTTCTGCGGCACCCTGGCCTTCGCGGTCAGCCTGGTCGACGCGTTCCTGTCCAACCTGACCGGGCCGCAGTACAACCGGTTGATCTGGGCCCCGCAGATCGTCGGCTGCGTCCTGTTCCTGGTGTCCGGGCACATCGGCATCCTGGAGGTCTGCCACGGCCGGCTGCGCTGGATGCCGTCGTCGCTGGGTTGGTGGATCGTGATCGTCAACCAGGTCGGATCGTGGCTGTTCATGTTCTCCGGCCTGGCCGCCTTCGTCCGGCCGGCCACCGGCGAGACGATCAGCATCTGGGTGATCAACTGGGGGACCGCGCTGGGCGCCGCCTGCTTCAGCGGTGCCGGTCTGGCCCAGCTGTTCGAGCGGCCGGCGGCCCCGGCGTCGGTGCCCGCCTCGCCCCCCGTGGTCGGCGATCGGTGACCAACCACGCGCTGTGCCACGATGTCGGGATGACCGACCGGCTCTCCGCGACGGATGCGTCGTTCCTCTACGCCGAGGACGCCGGCACCCCCATGCACGTCGGTGGGGTGGCCATTTTGCAGCCCGACCCGGACGGTCCGGAGTTCGAGTACTCGACCATCGTCGAGCTCATCGAGTCCCGGCTCTCGCTGGTGCCCCGGTACCGGCAGAAGGTCCGGTTCGTGCCCGGCCGGCTGGCCCGACCGGTGTGGGTGGACGACGAGGACTTCGACATCACCTACCACGTGCGCCGATCCGCGCTGCCCAAGCCGGGCACCGAGATCGAGCTGGACGAGCTGGTCGGCCGGTTGATCTCGCGCCCGCTGGACCGCTCCCGGCCCTTGTGGGAGGTCTACGTCATCGAGGGTCTGACCGGCGGGCGGGTCGCCCTGGTCAACAAGACTCATCACGCGATCATGGACCGGATCGGCGCCGTGGACGTGGCCGCCGCGATCCTGGACGTCACCAAGCGCTCGCGCGACCTGCCCGAACAGCCGTGGATCCCGAACCCGGCGCCCGGAGACATCGATCTGGTGGTCGACGCGATCTCCGACCTGACCGCGCGGCCGTCCGAGATGGTCGACGTGGCCAGGCTCTTCGCGCAGGACGCGGGCGCGGTGATGGGCAAGGTGCTCGGGGCGGCCGGGCACGCCCTGGAGATGGTCTGGCACACGGTCAGCCCGGCCCCGCGGTCGCCGCTCAACGACGCCAAGAGCGGGCTGCGGCGGTTCGCCAGCGTGCGCGCCGACCTGGCCGACTTCAAGCAGGTGCGCCGGGCGCACGGCGGATCGATCAACGACGTGGTCATCGCGGTGATCACCGGGGCGCTGCGGTCCTGGCTGCTCTCCCGGGGCGAGGCGGTCACCGCGACCACCTCGTTGCGGGCGATGGTGCCGGTGTCGGTCGCGGCCGGACCGGGCGAGGACAGCGGCTCGGTGGCCTCCTACCTGGTCGATCTGCCGATCGCCGAGCCGAACCCGGCCATGCGGCTGCATCAGGTGTCCTTCGCGATGGGCCCGCACGTCGATTCCGGGCAGCAGGTGGCCGCCGACGCCCTGGTCGAGTTGGGCCGGTTCGCCCCGCCGACGCTGCATGCGCTGGGCGCCCGGGTGGCCGGGCAGCTGTCCCGGCGCACCTACAACCTGCTGATCACCAACGTTCCGGGCCCGCAGGTCCCGCTGTATGCGGCCGGCTATCCGGTGGTGGCCATGTACCCGGTCGCGCCGCTGACCGTCGGGCATGCGCTCGCGGTGTCCTGCACCTCCTACAACGGCGGCGTGTTCTTCGGGGTCACCGCCGATCGTGAAGCGGTGCCCGACGTGGAGGAGTTCGCCGCGCAGATCGCCGAGGCGGTCGACGAGATCCGGTCCACCGCGCCGGCCGGGGGCACTCGGAGCAAGCCGACCCGGTCGCGCCGATCGCGGTCCAGTTCGTGAGCGCACCAGGATGAACGGGGCTCGATGAGGATCTACCTGCCCAGCACGGTGTCCGGGCTGCAGGCGGCTGCGGCCGCGGGTCAGGCGCCGGTGCGCTCCGGGGTCGCCTTCGCGGTGACCGACGCGCTGCGCCGCGAATACCCGGGCTGGACCGAGGAAGAGCTGGAATACCTGGCGATGCTGGACGCCTCGCGGGCCTCGCTGCGGCTGTTGGCCGCGTCGCCGGCGGACGAGCCCGCACTGCGGGTGGTCCTGGCCGCCGACGTCGACGAGACCCGGGTGACGGCCCGCCCCGAGGCCGACCGCGCGGTGGTCGCCGTGGCCGGGGGTCCGGTGCCCTGGCGCCGGGTCGCCTCGGTCCACCTGGACGGGGCCGACGCCGCCGACGCGGTGCGGGCGGCCGCTGCGGTGATCGACGCCGCCGACCTGGGCGACGACGACGCGGAGTTCGCGCTCGGCTCGGCCGAGGACTTCGACCTGGCCTGGTACGCGCCGGGCGAGATCCGCTACCTGCTGGAGGAGCTGACGGTCCAGCACGCCCGACCACAGGAGTAGCCGGCGGTGAAGGTGAAAGCGGGCGGTACCCGGCTTCGGCTGTGGTGGGACAACGCGTTCTGGGTGATCCCGTTGGCCGGGTTGGTGGCCGCGGTGGTGCTCGATGCGATCGTGGCCCAGATCGATCAGCAGTTGTCGGTCGAGGTCGGCGCGGCCGAGTTGTGGTCGCCGTCGTCGGCGGTGACGTTCCTGGCCTCCATCGGCGGCGGGATGATCACCTTCACCGGGTTCGTGTTCTCCCTGGTGCTGCTGATCATCCAGTTCGGGTCGGCGACGTACTCGCCGCGGACGGTCTCGTACTTCCTGCGGTCCCGGGTGACCCAGGGGGTGCTGGCCATCTTCGTCGGCACCAGCGCGTACGCATTCCTGGCGTTGATCTCGATCGGGTCGGCCGGTCGGGAGTCGTACGTGCCGTTCTTCGGCGTGCTGGTCTGCCTGATCTGCCTGCTGGCCAGCCTGGTCGCGTTCCTGGTGCTGATCCAGAGCGTGGCCGGCCGGATCCGGGTGGACGCGCTGATCGCCGACCTGGGCCGGATCGCCCGGCGGGCGGTCACCCGGCGCCCGGCGGGCGGCTCCGCCGCGGAACCCGCCGCCCTGGACGCCCGGCCGGCGGCCAGCGGCACCGTGCTGCGGCATCGGGGAGAACCGGGCCAGATCGTGGCGATCGACGTCGACCGCGCCGTGCGAGGTGCGGCCCGGTTCGGCGTCGAGATCGTGTTCCGGGTGCGGGTGGGCGACGCGATCGCGCCGGGGGCCGCCGTCGGCACGGTGTCCTGGGACGGCGCGGTTTCCCCGGCCGGCTCGGTCGATCCGGCGCAGGAGCGGGCGGTCGGGGAGCTGGTCGACCAGTGCCTGCTGGTGCATCGGGAGCGATCGTTGAAGTACGACCCGCTCTACGCCCTGCGCATCCTGTCCGATATCGGTCTGCGGGCGCTGTCCGCGGCGATCAACGATCCGACGACCGCGGTTCGGGCGTTGGACGAAGCGGAGGCCGTGCTGCGGGTCGCCGCCCCGCTGCCGCTGGGCCCGGTCCGGGTCTCGTCCGGTCGGGGTGGCGTCGTCGCGGCGTCCTTCACCTGGAACGACATCGTCGATCTGGCGCTCTGGGAGGTGTTGGAGGCCGGACTGCAGTCGCCGCAGGTGACGCGCCGGCTGACTGCGCTGCTGGACGACCTGCTCGCGGACCTGCCGGCCGAGCGGCACGACCCCCTGCTGCGCCACCGCGCCCGGCTGCGTGCGGCGGTGACGGCATCGACGCTCACCGACCCCGGGAACGCCGAAGCCGCCGGGCCCTGGCTGATCGGTGATCGGCAGGGCCTCGGCGGCCAGCGGTAGAACTTCCCGGCGGGCGAACGTCGGGATGCGGGAGCGGGCCGGAAAAGATCCGGCGGGGCGAGATCAGTCGGCGTTGCGGACGAACTCCAGCTCCAGGTCGATCTCGACCTTGTCGGCCACGACCGCGTTGCCGGCACCGAAGGCGGCCTCGAAGCTCACGCCGTAGGCCTTGCGGGAGATGCTGGTCTTGGCCGAGAAGCCGGCCCGGGTGTGGCCGTAGGCGTCGACGGTCTCGCCCAGGAACTCGGTGGCCAGCTCGACCTCGTTGCTGGTGCCGCGGATGGTCAGGTCGCCGACCAGCACGAACTCCTCGCCGTCGATGTCCTTGACGGCCTTGGACACGAAGGTCAGGGTCGGGTGGTTCTCGACATCCAGGAAGTCGGCGGAGCGGACGTGCGCATCCCGCTGCTCCTGCTTGGTGTCCACGCTCGCGGCGTCGATCTCGGCGGTCACGGAGGCGTCGGCGATGCCGTTCGCGCCCACGACCAGGGTGGCCGACTTGAGCGCGAAAGTGCCCTTGGCCTTGCCGACGGCCATGTGCCGAACCTTGAACGAGACGTCGGAGTGAACGGCGTCGGCCGCCCAGGTGCCGGCGGAGAGGGTGGGGGTGGTGACGGAGGTCGTCATGATGGGGTTCCTTCCCGGGTGACTGTTACATGAGCGTTCAACAAGACTGTCGTCAGCTTATTCCCCGGGAAGTAGACATGTCAACTGTGAGTCTCGTGAACGAGCACCTCAGGCAGCGGGCGCCGCGGCGTCGGCGTCGGGCGGGCCGAACCGTCCCCGTGTCCTAGCCGCACCACCTGCTGCACGATCACCGGTCGGCCCAGCGTGGCCGAGTACTCCTGGTCCACCGCCTCGTGCGTCGGCGCCTGCTCGAGCGCCTGGCCCAGGATGCCGATTCGCAGTCCGGATGCGGTGGCTCGCAGGCCGACCCGCTCCAGGGCCCGGCCGGCGTCGAGCCAATCGGCCGGGGTGTCCTGCTCGCTGTGCAGCACCGCGAGCTGCAGCCGACCCTCGAACTGGCCCGGCGGCAGCGCGCTGCCGACCTGGTTCGGTCCGACCGAGAAGTCCCGGCCCGGGTACTGACCCGCGGAGTCGTGCACGCCGGCCGCACCGCCGGGGATGCCCTCGTACGGGCCGCGGTCGACCCAGCGCCGCACCTCGGCCAGGTAGGCCACGTCGTCGACCATCCGGGCCTCGACCTCGGCGGTCAGCTTGAGGAACACCCGGGTGAAGTCCTCGGAGACCGCCTCGGTGGACACGGTGCCGCAGGCGCCGGCCGCCGCGATCTCCTGCCACTGCGGGCCGGTCACCGCCGTCGCCGCGAACGGTGCCCGGCTGGTGAACCGGTCGTGGATGGCCCCGTACAGCTGCGCGTCCGCGGCGGACGGCGCGAGCCGGTCGCCCGACCAGGAGACGCTGGCCACCGGCGCTCTGGTCAGGTCGCGCAGGATCGGCGGGAGCTGGTCGCGGGCGATCGGGGCCAGGCCGGCCGGCGGCTGCGGTCCCGGCCCGGGGAAGTCGACGACGTGGACCTGGGCCTCGAGTCGGTGGGCCAGGGCGAGCTCCAGGTTGGCCAGCGCGGCCCCGGCCGACTGGACGGCCCAACGTCCGGACGGGTCGACGACGTGCGGCGCGCGGCCGACGTCGAGCCACAGGTCGATGCTCTCGCCCCGGTAGACGAAGATCCAGGGCTGGCTGTTGTGGATCGATGCCGCGCGCGTGGCGTCCTCGACGGCGGCGCGGACGTCACGGGGGATGCGACCGAACATGACGGTTCCTTCCTGTGGTGGGACGGCAGGGCCGGATCGTCAGGGCACGATCGGGGAACGCCTGCGTCCCGACGCTAGGCGTCGGCGGAACCGCCGGGGCCTGCCATTGGACCTACCCGGCCCGGGCACCAAGTCCCTTTGTCCCTGACACCCGGGCGGGGGACTTGCGTGATCGACCCGGCTGCGGCATACCGGAAGGGGACACGCATCGAGCGCATTGAAGGGACCACCGCCATGACGACAGCGGACTGGACAGCGGATGCGGATCCGGCCGATCTGGCCGAGCAACAGGTGCCCGTGCTCGACGACGAGGGGACCGAGCCCGCGCTCGCCGGGATCGGGGAGGTCGGCGAGGCCGACTCGGCCGACGTGATCGAGCAGGCGGTGGTGGTCGGCGGCGACGACGACGGTTACGACCGAGCCTGATCGGGCGGGCGCGGCCGGGCGGGATCAGTCCGAGCCGGCGCGTGACTGCAGCAGGCGGCGGAACGAGGCCAGCCGACCGGCGCTGGAATGGCCGGCCGCCACCCAGCCGTCCAGGGCACACTCGGCGCCCAGGTGGTCGCAGTTGGGTGGGCAATCGACGGTGCCCTCGACAAGGTCGTCGAACGCGGCCAGCAGGTCGTCCGGGGTGACGTGGGCCAGGCCGAACGAGCGCACGCCGGGGGTGTCGATCACCCAGCCGCCGCCGGCCAGCGGCAGCGCGATCGCCGAGGTGGAGGTGTGCCGCCCCTTGCCCACTCCGGTGACCGAACCGGTGGCCCGCAGGGCCTGCGGCACCAGCGCATTGACCACGGTGGACTTGCCGACGCCGGAGTGACCGATCATCACCGACACCCGCCCGGACAGTTGCTCCCGGACCGCGTCGATGCCCTCGACCACTCGCCCGCCCGGCTCGTCGACACCCCGATCGATACCCCGGCGGGTGACCAGGATGGGCACGGTCAGCTCGTCGTAGGTGCTGCGGATCGGGCCGGCATCGGCCAGATCCGACTTGGTCAGCAGCAACACCGGCGTCAGGTTGCCGGTGAACGCGGCGACCAGGCACCGGTCGATGAACCCGGTCCGGGGTTCCGGGTCGGCCAGGGCGCTAACGATCACGAGCTGGTCGGCGTTGGCCACCAGCACGCGTTCGGTGGTGTCCACGTCGTCGGCCGAGCGGCGCAGGATGCTGCGCCGCGGCGCGATCCGCACGATCCGGGCCAGGGTGTCCGGGGCGCCTCCGGTGTCGCCGACGAGGTCGACCAGGTCGCCGACGGCGACGGCCCGGCGGCCCAGCTCGCGGGCGCGCATCGCGGTGACCGGCCGGGCGTGCCGGGTGCCATCGCCCACCAGACAGGTGTAGCGGCCGCGGTCCACCGTGGTGACGAACCCCTCGACCGATTCGGTATGGGCCGGCCGGGTCTTGGTGCGGGGACGGGACGAGCGGCCCGGCCGGACCCGGACGTCGTCGTTGTCCCAGTCTTCGCCGAGCCGGCTCATGCCACCGCCGGGCCGAGCATCCGCGCCCACATGTCCTCGAACCCGGGCAAGGTCTTGGCCGTGGTCGCCACGTCGTCGACGAGCACCCCGGGCACCCGCAGCCCGACGATGGCTCCGGCCGTGGCCATCCGGTGGTCGGCGAAGGCGGCCCACGGGCCCCCGTGCAGCGGTTGGGGGTGAATGGTCAACCCGTCCGGCGCCTCGTCGACCCGGCCGCCGACCGCCTCGATGTCCTGGGCCAACGCGGCCAGCCGGTCGGTCTCGTGCCCGCGCAGGTGACCGATCCCGGTCAGCCGGGACGGTCCGTCGGCGAACAGGGCGATGGCCGCCACGGTCGGGGTCAGCTCGCCGACGTCATGCAGGTCGGCGGTCAGCCCGCGCAGCCGGTCCGGCCCGGACACGGTCAGACCGTCCGGTCCGATCGAGACCCGCGCGCCCATGGCGGTGAGCAGCCCGCGGATGGCGTCCCCGGCCTGGGTGGTGGCCGCGGGCCAGTGCGGGACGGTGACGGTGCCGCCGGTGACCGCGGCGGCCGCCAGGAACGGGGTCGCGTTGGACAGGTCCGGCTCGATCGTGCTGGTCCACGGCTGGACGGGCCCGGGCTCGACCCGCCACCGGTCCCGGGTCGCGTCGTCGACCCGCACCCCGACGCCGCGCAGCGCCTGCACGGTCATCTCGATGTGCGGCAACGAGGGCACGGCCGCGCCCTCGTGCCGCACCTCGATGCCGCCGGCGAAGGAGGGGGCGGACAGCAGGAGCCCGGAGACGAACTGCGACGAGGCGCTGGCATCGATCCGCACCGTGCCGCCCGGGACCCGGCCGTCGGCGTGCACGGTGAACGGCAGCCGGTCGCCGTCCACGCGCACCCCGAGCGCCCGCAGCGCGTCGAGCACCGTGGCCATCGGCCGCCGGCGAGCGGCCTCGTCGCCGTCGAAGGTGATCGGTCCGGTGGCCGTCGCGGCCAGCGGCGGCAGGAATCGCATCACGGTTCCGGCCAGCCCGCAGTCCACGTGGGCCGGGCCGGCCAGTGGCGCGGGCGTCACCAGCCAGTCCCGTCCCCCCGGGCCGGCAGACTCGATGCCGGTGCCCAGGGCGCGTAGCGCAGCGGCCATCAGGTCGGTGTCCCGGCTGCGCAGCGGAGCCGGGATCAGGGACGGCGCCACGGCCTGCGCCGCGAGCACCAGGGCCCGGTTGGTCAGCGACTTGGAGCCGGGCACGGGGACCGTGGCGGTCACCGGTGAATCGGTGGTCGGGGCGGGCCAGGGAGCCAGTGCGGTTCTCACCGGTCCATGATCTCGCACCGCCCCCGGATCATGGGGAGCTGACCACGGTGACCGGGACGTCGGGGTTGGCGATGGTGGACGAGCCGCCGACGCCGTTGATGACGTTCTGGATGCCGCCCTTGCCGTTGGCCGGGTCCAGGAAGATGGTCAGCAGGTTGGTCAGGCTGCCGGCCTTGAGCCCGGAGGGCACCTCGAAGGCGTTGGCGGCGTACACGTCCACACCCTGGTTGAAGAAGCTGTAGCTGCCCATCCCGGTCCCGCTGAACGAGCGCACGCCGTCGGCCACCTTCAGCGCCGGGTAGCCGAGCTCACCCGAGGGCTGGGTCCAGGCCGCCTGGTTCGGCGGGTCGTACGGCAGCTCGTTCTGGTAGAACACCACCCGGCCGTTGTCGCCGTTCCAGATGGTCTCGGTCTTCTGGTAGTGCTCGACGAACAGGCCGTAGGCGGTGACGTTGTCCCCGTTGACGATCAGCCCGGTGTCGGCGGTGTTCACGGTCCAGCCGACACCGTTGCCGTGGTCGGCCCGCCAGGCCCAGATGTTGTCCAGGATGGTGTTGTCGCTGTTCACCACGATGCTGGTGGTCGCCCGGCCGGCGGCGGCACCGCCGATGCGGACGAACACGTCGTGCAGCACGGTGGGGTTGCCCCGGCTGCTGCTGCACTGCCCGCCCGGCGTGCCGACCTGCACGAGCACGGGGGAGTTGACCGGGCCGGCGTCGATGGTCACCCCGGCGACGTCCACCCCGGGCACGTCGCCGATGGTGATCGCCGCGTTGCCGTTCTGGGGGATCAGGGTCGCGTAGCCCAGGCCGAGGATCAGCGTGTTCGGCCGGGTCACGGTGATCGGCCGGTCGAGCTGGTAGACCCCGGGAGTGAGCAGCAGCTGCTTGCCGCGGGCCAGCGCGGCGTTGATCGTGCGGGCGTCGTCGCCCGGCCGGGCCACGTAGAAGTTCTCGATCGACTGGGACGAGCCCTTGGGGTTGCCGGAGGCCCATGTGGTGCCGCTGCTGTTGCGCTGGACGGCGGGCACGAACACGCGGTACCGGCCGCGGTCGTCCTGGTACAGGAACGGGGATTCCTTGGTCACCGGGCTCTTGGCCACCGTGGTGTACGGGCCGCCGCACGCGGTGGCCGCCGGGAAGCAGGTGGCCGGGGCGCCCTCGACGCCGGAGAACACCTGGTTCCAGACGCCGTTGGTCCAGGTGCCGACCGTGCTGTTGCGGGTCATCCACTGCTGCTGGGAGCCGTTGATCACGGTCCCGTCGAACTTCGAGTCGGCGATGAACCCGCCGCTGGCGAAGGACGGATTGGTGCAGTAGTCCATCAGCGTGGTCTGGCCGCCGGTGACGTGCACCCGACGCATCGGCGCCGCCTGCGACACCGCCCAGAATTCGCCGGCATAGCACCCGGCGGTCGACTTGTCGGTGACCGCGATGGTCAGGTTGGACAGCGAGCGCCAGAAGTTGTTCAGCGCGATGCAATGGTCGCCGTAGCACTGGTTGTGGACGTTGATCGTCCCGTTGATGATCACGTCGCCGGGCAGCCGGCCCAGGCCGGCCACGCTGGTGTAGTAGCCGACCTCGAAGTTCAGCGGCTCCGTGGCACTGCCGTAGGTGCCCGGTTCGAACAGCAACGCGAATCGTTCGCTCCCGAACTCGTTGCTCTTCTGCTGGTCGAAGACCGCTGTCGCTTCGGCCTCGATCTCGGCCGCCGACATGCTCGGGTCGAAGATCTTCACGTTCGCGCCCAGGTCGGGTTGCCACGGCCCGCTGCCTCCACCGCTGCCCCCGCCATGGCCTCCACCGTTGCCACCGCCGCCCCAGCCGCGGTCGCCGGTGGCGGCGTTCGCGACGGGTGCCACCAGGGTGGCGGCCAGCACGGCCACCACGAGCACGGACAGTCGGAGCATGCGGGTCAGCGTCATCGATGCACCACCGGGGAGAGAGGTCGTCCGGGACTCGCCTGTGTACGGACTGTGCCAATCCGCTCACGTGCGGCCATGAGTATGCATCCGCTCGGGCGAGCCCGCCCGGTGAACCGGGAGCGCTCCCACCTTTGGTCGTCGGCCGGCCTTCCGGACCCGCATCGGCCCGGCGATGACCGTCGGATGACGCCGGGATGACCACCGGTCGCGTCTTGTTCGATCGCACAGCAGGGGGCGGCCCGGACCGGAGAAGTTTGGCAATCCGGTGACTGTCGGGCCCGCCGGAGCGTCGGCGATTCTCAACTCGCCACGCCGTCCCA
>ENA-UOWO01004699-UOWO01004699.1-activated-sludge-metagenome-genome-assembly--contig:-NODE-4699-length-14927-cov-5.658822_pt1 | contig 14927 bp, 12 predicted proteins | sample MGYA00238148_ERZ761564 | MGnify/ENA primary metagenome ERZ761564 (study PRJEB28885, sample SAMN05720194) | activated sludge metagenome | isolation source: Anaerobic digester | place: USA...
AGGTTTTGCGTAATCGCCATGCTTTTTGCTAAGATAATCGACAAAACTGCTAACCTGGTATTTTTCCGACTCTTTACGAAGCCGCCACGAAAGTACAGCCCATGAAGTTACAATCCCTGCAACACAACCAACAGCCGTCCAGATTTCCATTACACCGGTTGCATATGCTGCACCGGGGAGCCCCAGTAGGGCCCAGGAGGATTCCCCCGTCGCCCGCTCCGATAAAGCAGCAACCCATCCGGGTAGCTTACGCCCAGCAATGGCATAATCACCTGCGTTCTTAACTTTTCTTCCCTGATAAAGACCCCATAGAATGAGAAATGTAAAATATGCGATAATGACAATGAGAAATATTGAATTATTAGGCATAATGTTTGATTTTTGCCAAATTAAAAAATTGTATTATTGTAATGAAAAATTTGTGAATAAAAATGAAGCATATATTAATTCTTCTGCTAGCCATAACTCAGTACACTATTTCATTCTCGCAACAAATAAGATATTCAGAGTATTTCGATACTGCTGCATTGCGGGTCGATTACATTCACAGCGGTACAAAAAATACTGAAGCAGTCAGCTTTGTTCGTTTTGTTAGAGACGACCGATGGGCCGGAAACCCCGACAAACTGATCTGCGAGTTTGAATATGGCAAGTACCGGGTAGAAGTTTTTGACGCAGTGAGCAACAAACTTATATACAGTTATGGATATTGCAGTCTTTTCGAAGAATGGCAAACTACCGATGAGGCAACTCTAACAAACAAAGCTTTTGGAGAAAGTATTGTAATACCCTTCCCCCTAAAAGCCGTGCGGATAGAGTTATTCTCTGTACAACGGGATAATAGTAAAACAAAGATTTTTACATTCAATTTTAATCAAAGCACTGAATTTGAGCTTGTTGGGAATCATGCCCAGGTTAATACCTTACTTATAAACGGCAGCGTTGAACACTCTATCGATGTGGCTGTTGTGGCAGACGGGTACAGCTTGAATGAGCGTGGAAAATTTGAAAGTGAAGCCGATTTTCTGGTAAAATACCTTCTGAGCGATCCGGCCTTTAAAGACAGCAACAAGAAATTCAACATACATCTTGTTTTTAGTCCTTCTTTGGAAAGCGGTTGCGATATACCGGGTAAAGGGTTATGGCTAAACACCGTTGCCGACAGCCGGTTTTACACCTTCGGTTCCGACAGGTATTTAACAACCGCTTCATATCATAAACTGAGAGACCTGGTAAGCAAAGTTCCCTGCGACCAGATAATTATTATTGCAAACAGCAATATTTACGGAGGCGGGGGTATTTATAATTTCTACAGCATAGCATCGGGAAGTAATCTGCAATCGGCTGAAGTGCTTGTTCATGAGTTTGGGCATGCATTTGCAGCCCTTGGAGATGAGTATTATACTTCAGAAACAAGTTATAATGATTTCTACGATCTGAATCATGAACCTTATCAGCCAAACCTGACAACTTTGGTTGATTTCGACAGCAAATGGAAGAATATGATTGACGAAAATGTTCCTATTCCAACACCTCTTGATGTGAAATTTAAAAATAAAACGGGAGTTTTCGAAGGCGGTGGTTACGTTGAAAAAGGCATTTACCGCCCCGCATTCAACTGTAAAATGAAAGAGCTTTCATCGCCTTTCTGTAAAGTCTGTTCTCGTGCTATCATGAAAATGATTGATTACTACTGTGAACCCTGAAAATTGAAAAACAATATAATTACGGGGAGCAAGTGGAATGACTTGCTCCCCGTAATACATATTTTATGAATCATTTCTACTCGGCAACCAGAATCAAGCCCTGGGGTGTCATCAGAAAAGTTCCGGATTGCAACTCATCAAAATCGATATTACCCACCGATTCAGTATCTTCTATCAATGGCATTGTGTTTTTATCGAGCACAAGTTTTGTACCGACAGGAATACATATCCCGATTTCAACTTCCTGTCCGCGCAATTTGAAGCCGTCAGGCAAAAAGAAGTATTCATCAAGGGTAATTAGAGAATCCTGAACTGCAAAGCGGTATCTTATCATTGATGCATTTTTTCCAGCCTGACTCCGGTTTTCGCCGCGACTGCATTTTTGTACTTCGAAATACGCAATACTGTCAGTTGATGCATGAACCGAGACTTCAACCTGTCCAGCTGCTTTCACCGCATTATTCACCTTAACCAGACGCAAGTTTTCAATAAAAACATGCTCCATGAAGTCATCCTCACCCATATTGGACAGGGTGTTGACATGGATTGTTTTTGCCGAGTCAGCAATTACAATATTTTTCAGCACAACATCGTTCGAACTTACAAAGTGCGATGACATTGATATTGATAATGCAATTAGCATCGATAAACCAACGAGCCATAGAATAAACATACTCAGGTTAAGTATTTTTACCGACTTGAGTTTGAGAACAATATTAATACCGGCATAAACTATTGCAATCAAAGGGATAAAGCAAACAAGCGATAAAGCCACAACAAAAAGCCACGAAATGGTCGGGTTTGTAAATAGACTCAATATATAAGGCAATGGCACTATTTCGAGTCCTGCAATCTCGTTGATAAAAAATTCGGAACTGGATGCAAATAGCCCCAAACCAAGTACAAAAATGAAAAATACTCCTATAATGATAAACAAAGCTCCTAAAACCTTCCCAAAAATACCGAATATTATATTCAACGAACCCGCCATCACCCTGCCGGAACGGTTCAAATTATCCTGAAAGTTTTTTGAGTTTTTCATTTTCCTGAAATTCTCCTTCACTTCTTTGTATTCCTCTTTAATTGTATTTTCGATATTCGATATGTTAATATCTTTCCCTTTCATTTCGAGGCGGTCGGCCACAGTAACCGCTTTGGGTACAATCAACCAAAGAATAAAATATACGAGGGTTACAAAGCCTGCCGAGAATAAAAAGAAAACAACAAATAGTATTCTAATGGCAAGCAGGTTTATTCCAGAATAATGCGACAGACCGGCACAAACACCTCCAAGAAGTCTGTTGTCGGTATCTCTGAAGAATTTTTTCTGATTTTTCTTTTCACCTGCACGGGAGCCTGTATCTGTTGAACTGTCTCCATCACAGATTTCTTCTACCCGCCCCATCGTATTCATCACCTCTTCAACATCGCTGATATTGATTACAAGTTTTGATGGCGATATTTTTGATGTGAATATTTCTGCGATACGCAATTCAATATCACTCATTATTTCTTCGCCCTCTTCTTTTTTCGAAAAATAGGCTTTCAACTTTTCAAGATAATCCGAAAGTACCATAAAGGCATCCTCGTCAATATTGAAAATGAGCCCGTTCAAATTAATACTAACTGTCTTTTTCATGTTATTCAGGTTTATAATTTTTTAAATAATGAATACTCTCTTCCAGTTCATGCCAGTCTCTATCCAACTCCTGCAGTATCTGTAAGCCCATTTCAGTAATTTTGTAATATTTTCTAGGTGGGCCGGAACTCGACTCTTCCCAGCGATAATCGAGGCATCCGTTGTTTTTCAGGCGCATAAGCAATGGGTACAGTGTGCCTTCAACCACATGTAACCCGGAGTCCTTTAAAAGGCTTATCACATCTGGCACATAAGCATCCTTCCTGCTGATTATCAGCAAAATACAATAATCGAGAATGCCTTTTCGCATTTGTGCATTGGTTTTTTCGCTTTCCATAGGTTTATTATTAATATTGTATTGCAAAGATATAATATTTTATTAATACCTTGTTTTACATAGTAGTATTTTTAACATTATTTTAACAATTTATCTGTATCTGTTAAAAAAAAACTCAAATTAATTTGTGGAAAAATAATTTACTAAGTATATTTAAACATTATTACTTTAATAGTCTAAATGCAGTTTAACCTTATAATTATCAATTAAATACCACTAACTATGAAAAGAAAAATCACATTAATCGCCTTACTATCTGCTGCTTTGTTAATAGGCGTTACATCCTGCTCTAAAAAAACAGCAAATCTAAACTTTGTTCCTAAAAATGCTTTCGTAGTGATGACTGTCGACGGTAAATCGTGGAAAGATATGGTAAAACCTGAGAAGATGCTCGAAAACGATCAATACAAAGAGGGCATGAAGGAAATCGAACAAACCAGTAAAAAGCTTGCTGAATTTATTGAGAAAGTTGCAAAAGATCCCAACGAGCTGGGCATCGAAGCCGATGGAATGATGTATGGTTTTGTTTCGATGGAAGACGAAAACCTGCTTCTTGGTTTTATTGCCGGAGTTGACAAGAAAAAATTTGAAGAAAATCTTAAAATGATTTCCGAAGAACTTGATTTTGAACTTGAAACCAAGGAAAAAGATGGAATTACCTATTTTATGCCTGAAGATGAATTGATTCTGGGTTGGGATAAAAACAAAGTAATGCTGCTTGGGCTTGTCGATGGGCATGATTTCGATATTGAAAAGGAGCTTTTTGCTTTGATGAATCAGAAAAAAAGTGAATCGATACTTGATGACAAAGATTTTAACGCATTTCTTAAAGACAGCAAAGATTTCAATATCTGGATCAGTAGCAATATTGTGAATGTTGTGGACGATAATGAAGAAATTGCTGAGTTAGAAAAGATGCTGGGTATTGATTTCAACGACAATTATGGCCATATTTTCTTTGAATACACCAAAGGTGAAAGCACCATGACTGCAAAGCTGCGCTTCAATGAGAGCATTCAAAAAGCCGACTGGAACAAAGTGTTTAAAAATCTTACCGAAATGGGAATGCTGGATGGCATTTTCAGTGAATTCGGCGGGTTTGGCGGAAGTGCTGCTGAAGCGGACGTAAAATTAATGTTTATGGTAATGGATGATTACACAATGGCCGCACGTGAAGCAATTGCCGACAAAGTAATTAGTCAGGAAGAAGCCGATCAGCTCAATACACTTATGGAGGAATTAAATGATTATTCCGACGAATTTGAAGTGAAATATAAGGATGATGCAAAAGCTGCTAAGTTGTTTGAAGAATTATCAAAAGAACCCGAATACGAAAAAATTCTTACCGAATTAATGCAGGTTTCTTTTGAGTTATATGGATGTAAAGGTTCTGAATTACTTGAAATGGGCGAATAGTAAGCAACAATTTTTAAATTAAAAATAAAAATAATATGAAAAAGAATATTCAAATAGTATTAATAGCACTCGTCGGTGGTGCGTTGTTCTTGTCGTCGTGTACAAAAAAATCGGATTGCCTGACCAATATTCCTAAAGGTGCTTTTGTAGTAGTAAGCATCGATGGTAATGCCTGCCACGAAATGATGGATCCGAACATTCTTCTTGAGAACGAACAATTCAAGGAAGGAATGACTCAAATTGAGGAAACAAGCAAGAAAATCGCCGATCTTATCAACAAATCGGTGAAAAACCCCGATGAAACAGGAATTAAACTAACCGAACAGGTATTTGGATTTGGCGAAGCCGAAAAAGAGAATCTGATAATTGGGATTATTGCAGGTGTGGATAAAGCCAAATTTGAAGAAAACATGAAAATGATTGCAACGGAAATGAAGTTCGAATTTGCAACAAAAGAAAAAGACGGAATCACCTATTTCATGCCTGAGGAGACAATGATTATGGGATGGAATAAAAACAAAATTATGATCCTTACCCTTGCCGAAGGCTATGACTACGACCTCGAAAAGAAATTGTTCAGCCTGATGAACCAGAAAAAAGACGAGTCAATTCTCGAAAACAAGGACTTCAATATATGGCTGAAAGGGTGCAAAGACTTCAATGTTTGGGCTACAACCAATGTAATCGATCAGATATTTAATGCAAAAGATATTGCAGGATACGAATCCTCTATTGGTCTGGATTTTAACGACAACTACCTGCATATATTCTTTGATGCTGAAAAGGCAGAGTGGACCCTGGTTACTAAAATCCGCGTAAACGAAAGCATACAAAATGCCGACTGGAACAAAGTACTCAAAAACCTCGAGAACCTCGGGATCATGGAGGACCTAATGAATTCGATATGGGGAGGTGGGTACGATGATGAATACGAAGATTACGATTGGGAATCAGATACAGCATACGAGGCTCTGACTGAAGAAGAATGGGCAGAAATTGAAGAACTTACAAAAACCAATTAATTTTTAAAGGACATGTCCTTTACTGTATGAACCTGAGTTTTTCAAAACTAATCCCTTCCCCGTTTCTCGACACCGACTACAGTGTTTCGCAGGTCTGGGGAAGGGATTTTACTTTGCAGGGATCGACAAGCGTGCTTGTTTCGGCTGCCTCCGGAAAAGGGAAAACCACATTGGTAAATATAATTATAGGGCAGCGAAATGACTATGTGGGTACAATGCTCATCGACGGTAAAAGCCCTCTTGATATGAATGCACGCGAACTCAGCATATTACTGTCAAGAAAGATTTCGACTGTTCATCAGGGCCTGATGCTATTTGATGAACTCGATACATGGCAGAACATCGCCCTTAAAAACAGAATTACAAATTTCAAAACCGATTCCGAAATCGACGAGATGCTCAACCAACTCGGGCTAGCGGCCTTTAAGAAACAGAAAATAAAAAGGCTTTCCTATGGGCAAAAGCAACGTGTAGCAATTATCAGAGCATTGTGCCAGCCCTTTGGTTTTATATTACTCGATGAACCTTTCAGCCATCTCGACAGCGAAAACGCTTCGAAAGCATGGGACTTAATCGTTTCGGAAGCGAAACTGCAGCAGGCAGGCATTGTAATGACCAGCCTCGGGGGTGATCATAAAATCAGTTTCGACCAAATATTGCAGCTATGATTTGGAAAGTACTCAAAACCGAAATCAGTGCAACCCAGCTCAGCGCCGCTTTTATGGGAGCTTTTGCGGGCTTGGTTATAATGCTGGCTGCCGCAGGCTTCTATGTGGACGTAATTGGAGTCTTCGACGACAACGAAGGTTTCTGGAAAGAGGAATACATTATCATCAGTAAGCGTATTACCAGTGATGAAACGCTGCGGCAAATCAATGAAGATGTTAAGAACAAACCTATTTTTTCGAAACAGGAAATCGATGAGCTATGCTCCAAGTCATTTGTAAAACAAGTCACTCCATTTTCGAACTGCACATTCGGAGTGGCTGCCTTTACTGGAAAAGAGGGGCCAATGGCCGGTTTCTACACCGATATGTTTTTCGAAGCCGTTCCCCGCGAATACATCGATGTTAACTATGAAGGATGGTCATGGAAAGAAGGTGATAGTTTTATACCTGTTATAATTCCTAAGACATATCTGAACCTGTACAATTTTGGATTTGCAACAACCCAAAACCTTCCACAGGTATCGGAGAAATCGGCATCATTGGTGAAATTCAATGTATTGATAACCGGCAAAAATCAACGCAAGAAATTCGAAGCACGCATCATCGGATTCAGCGACAGGATTAATACAATTCTGGTCCCTAAAGAATTCATAGAATGGGGGAATAAAAACTTCGGCGACAGCGAAATCCCCGACCCAAACCGTGTAATTGTTGTAGCAAACGATCCTTCAAACCCCGAAATGTTCCGCTATTTCGAAAAACAAGGCTTCGATGTAAATAAAAGTGAGCTCAGCAATAGCAAGGCACTGATGTTTCTCCGAATAATAATAAGCATGGTAATTTCGGTGGGACTTCTTATCACTGCACTTGCCTTTTGGCTAATGATTACCAGTATAATGCTGCTGTTGCAGAAAAACAAAAACAACATTCTTAAACTCAAGCTACTGGGCTACCATCCCGAAAAGATTTCGCGCCCCTACTACCTTTTATCGCTGGTAATGATTGGAGCTATTGCCTTGTTATCGGTAATTCCGTTATACTTCATCCGCAGCTTTTATACCGGTAAAATGTTGGCTATGGGTTATGAATCAGCAGCAACATACACACCTATTCTTGCGCTGCTCATGCTTTCGTTTGTTATTGCTCTGCTACTTATTTGTCTGATAAGTATTCGCATCAGAGTACGACAGTTTATAAAATAATCCTACCCACATCACATTCATTTTCAAACACATACAGAATCGATAAGATTTTATTAATGTACAAAACTTGATTCTTATTTAGAATTATTTTAAATTTGTAGAAATTTATTGAGCATGTTATTATCGGAAGCACATGTTGGCGAAAGTTATGTTGTTGCCCGCCTCTCAGGCAGATGGGGTATTCGTCGTAAACTGATTGCGCAGGGGTTAGAGCATGGAGTAACCATTAGAATAAAATCAATCGACAGCGAAAATTTTCATGTTGCAGTTAACGGTCATATTGGAAGACGCAGATTACCCCTCACTCTGGCTCCATTCGTTACTCTGGTTTCTGCCAACGATAAAAACCTGCATGAAAAACTCGATGACTTATGCAACAGCATCCCGGTAATCAGTTTTGGGAATCCCGAAATATTGAATTCGGTTTTTGGAACAGACATCGCCGATTTCAGGGAGTCGATTGTTTTTCAACACGATCATGAAATCCACATCACCCACCTCCCTAACACAGATACTATAGCTGGCAATGGTGAAAATGAAACAAAAATACGTGAACTCATTACGCAAGAATACCCCGATCTGATTGTTGGAATAATCGATGCCTCCAGGCTGAAAGAGGACTTGTATTTAGCATCTTTTTTCATCGACATGGATGTGAAAATGATGTTGATTATTACAGGTCTTGAACACCTTGATGAACAAGGTCTAAAGCTCGATTACGAGCATCTGGGAAAAATGCTGGGGATTCCAATACTCCCATATAAAAAACCAGAAGATAAACCGCTGATATTAAGAACATTACTAAACATTCATCACAACACCGAGCCGTACGTACGGAGTATTGATATAAACTACGGCGACGAATTGGAGCGATCGATCAGGCGAATCGAGAAGCATATCGTAAAAGATATGGCGCTGCATGATGAGATAGCACCACGCTACACCGCATTGCGCTTACTCGAAAACGATGAAAACACTCAAAAGAATGTTTCGTATTGTAACAGGTGCACAAGGCGTTCCTGCCTTACCGGGTCAGAAATAAAACGTCTTGAAAAACTGTTCGATCTGCCGGTAATGCAAATTGTACATGAAGCAAGGATGAGCTTCATCAATGGTGGTCTGAAAGAAAACCTGACCCATGGCAAGTCGAAAAAAGCAGTTAAAACAGAGAAAAGGCTCGATGCCATTCTTACACATAAAATATGGGGTATTCCAATATTTTTCGGCTTTATTCTCCTAACATTCTTTGCCACATTTCAACTAGGGAAATATCCTTCGGATTGGCTGGAAAAAGGCATACTGATGCTGATGGATTACCTTGGAAAGACAATGCACGAAGGTGCACTGAAAAGTCTTTTGATCGATGGTGTACTGGGCGGTGTTGGGGGTATTTTAATTTATATACCCAACATCTTTATTCTGTTTTTCTTCATCGGGTTTCTCGAGATAACCGGCTATCTTTCGAGGGGAGCATTTCTTGTGGACAAATACATGCACCATATCGGGCTTCATGGGAAGTCGTTTATTCCGCTAATCATGGGTTTTGGATGTACTGTGCCGGCAATAATGGCAACACGGATGCTCGATGACCGAAGGAATCGCCTGCTGACAATGCTGATTGTTCCTTTTATGTCGTGCAGCGCCAGATTGCCCGTTTATGTGCTGATGATCGCTGCATTTTTCCCGGAACACCCTACGCTCATATTATTTATAATATATTCAATCGGTATTCTGTTTGCAATCATCACGGCATTTCTGTTCAATAAAACAATATTCCGGAAGAAAGAAGTACCTTATGTAATGCAGCTGACCAACTATCATAAGCCGTCATTAAAAATGCTTACGCATTACACATGGATCAGGGGACGCGAATATCTGAAAAAAATAGCAGGAATCATACTGCTTGCCTCTGTTTTGATATGGGCGCTGGGCTATTACCCGAGAGATATAAAATATTCGAAAAACTACGATACTCTGGTAACAGAGGCTACTGACACTAAAGAAGTTAAAAAGCTGAATCTTGCACGTGAAGCCGAGCAACAGGAAAACAGCTATATTGGGAAAATCGGGAAGTTCATACAACCTGCCATGGAACCCCTTGGCTTCGACTGGAAAATGAGTATCAGCGTGCTCACAGGCATTGCAGGGAAAGAGATTGTTGTGAGCACTATGGGGGTATTATATCAGGCATCCGACGAAAATGGTCATAGTGCCGAGAGTCTGCCGGTGAAACTCAGTTCCGAAAAGCATACATCCGGCAACAATGCAGGTAAACCCGTTTTTAATAAAGTGTCGGCATTCGCTTTTATTATTTTCATTTTATTATATTTCCCTTGCATGGGAGTTGTGGTAGCAATATGGAAAGAATCAGAAAAAATCAAATGGTCGGTATTTACGGTGATTTATACTACGGCACTCGCGTGGATCATGGCTTTTCTAGTGAATCAAATCGGGAGCGCATTGTTTTTGTAATTGAGCCGGTCATCGAGCGTAGTCGAGATGTCGGCGTGATGCTGCCGATATTTAAAAGATTGTCTTTTCAAATAGCGGGCACATCCTCTACGCCATTCCGGTCTTCGAGCCGGTCATCGAGCACAGTCGAGATGTCGACGACATATTACCTAAATGTAAAGAATTATCTTTAAATAACGGGCACCTCGACTACGCTCGGTGTCCGCATTATTTAATCAATTTATTAAATAAACACTACAGATGTACCTGTCACTATTTCTCCAAGGTTTATAGAATTATCCGTTCCATTTCGACAACCCACATTTCGACTTTCGAGGTTAACCCATATGATTTGTTTCACTTTACTATAATCAAAGTTTTTTCTTGGATTCTTTATAGTTTGAGGTGTTTTTGCATTTACTTAATTCTGGTAATTTTTCAACAGAGCCAATTATCAAAGCCTCTTTCTTTTTGTGTGACCAATTTTGGACCTGCTTTTCGCGATAAAATGCTTGATCGATATATTGAAACTCTTCAAAATACACCAATTCTACGGGAAGATGCTTACGAGTGTAGTTTGAACCTGTTCCGCTCTTATGTTGATTAACCCGTTGTTCTAAATCAATAGTACTTCCGGTGTAGAATTTTCCATTGGCACATTTCAATATGTACATGAACCCTTTCATGTTTCAAAGTTAATGATTCAATTTTTAATAAATGTGTGTTTTTTCATTTATTACTCGGGCACCTCGACTACGCTCGGTGTCCGTATATCCAATAATCAAGCCGGACATCGAGCGTAGTCGAGATGTCGGCGTGATGTCAGCATAATATCGGCGTAATTTTACCGAAATATAAAGATTGTTTTCAAATAACGGGCACCTCGACTTCGCCATTCCGGTCTTCGAGCCAGTCATCGAGCGCAGCCGAGATGTCGGCGACATATTACCTAAATGTAAAAGAATATCTTTAAATAACGGGCACCTCGACTTCGCCATTCCGGTCTTCGAGCCGGTCATCGAGCGCAGCCGAGATGTCGGCGACATATTACCTAAATGTAAAAGATTATCTTTAAATAGCGGGCACCTCGACTACGCTCGGTGTCCGCATGATGAAATCAATTTCTTTAATAAATACTATATGAATAACCGTCTCCGATTACTCTAGCGTTAACGGACGTCTCGACTACGCTCGACGTCCTTAAAAAAAAGCCGCATTGTGCGGCTTTTCAAATTGTTTTACTTTTTTTTATCGGTTTTGGGTGGTTCGGCAGGAGGTATTTCTTCGGCTTTTACATTGGAGTACTGGTCGGTCTGTACTTTACCTTTCAGATATTCGGGCAACTCCATACCTGCCATTTTAAACAGATCCTGCATTGGTGGAATTGAGCCCAGCATTCCAGAAAGGAAATTAGCCGTAGCCGGTGACTTGCCGTCTTTACCACTCGACATACCATCCCAAACAGTGATTTTATCAATTTTGATATTTTTAATGGCTTCAACCTGAGTTTTCACCATATCGGGCAATTTATCGGCAATCATAAGCATTACGGCTTTCTGAGGATCGCTACCGGCAGCTTTTACCAGCTTTTCGAAACCATCGGCCTGCTTGGTAAGAATTTCGTAAATACCTTTACCTTCTGCTTCCATTTTCATGAATATAGCATCGGCCTCGCCTTTGGCATGGCGACGGGTTTGTTCTGCGATAGCTTCAGCTGCAATTTCTATTTTTTCCTTATCAATTTTTGTAGGAACAATTATATCAGCCTGCCGTGTTGCTTCCTCGCGCTGAGCACGGATGATTTCTGCAGATTTTTCGGCAGAATACGATTCTTCGAGAGCTCGGGCTTTGTTCACCTTTTCGGCAGCTACTGCCTTTCGTTCTGCATCGGCTTCTTTCTCGCGTCTGTTCGACGATGAGTTTGCAATGGCAATAGCAGCCATATTTTCACCATCAACTGCAGTAGCATTTGCCTGAGAAACCTGAATACGCTGATCTTTCATAGCATTAGCTTCACCAATAGAACCATCGCGGTTTTTCTCGGCCACTGACTTTTTAGCTTCGTTGATAGCCTGAGCTGCTGCTTCCTTACCCAGTGCTTCGATATATCCACTTTCGTCTTTAATGTCGGTAACATTCACGTTGATGAGTTTCAGACCGATTTTTTTCAATTCCTGCTCCACATTGGTCGAAACATTGGCAAGAAATTTATCACGATTAGAGTTAATCTCTTCAATATCCATGGTTGCAACCACAAGACGCAACTGACCGAAAATAATATCTTTGGCCAAATTGCTGATGTCTTCTCTGGCAAGACCAAGCAAACGTTCTGCAGCATTCGACATAATTCCAACTTCCGTAGAAATACCGACAGTAAAAATTGAGGGAACATCTACACGTATATTCTGCTTGCTCAAGGCACTTTTCAGGTTAATCTCAATCGATATGGGTGTAAGATCCAGAAACTGATAATCCTGAATTACAGGCCATATAAACGATGCTCCTCCATGAATACATCTCGATGAACGCGACTCATCGGTACCTTTCTTGCCCACTTTTCCGTAAACGACCAGAATTCGGTCGGACGGGCAGCGTTTGTACCTGCGGAGGAAAGTTATTAAAAGAATAAACAGGAACAGTACTCCTGCACTGACAATGACTAAAATGTAAGGTTCCATAATTGTGAGATTTTAATTTTATAAGCGGGTTACAAGAAGAATTTCATTATTGATTATATCGGTAACTTTAACAAGAGTGCCGTTGGGTATTGCTTCCTCATCGTCGGTGATGGCATCCAGCGTCTGGAAACCATGAAGGGTAAGCTGAACTTTTCCCTGCGCGGCTCTTTTACCAGGAATAGGAAGATAGACCGTAGCGGTTTTTCCAATAGCATTGCTCATTTTCATTGAACCGTCTTCGGCTAACTTCGACAGGTAATAAATCAGCAGGGCCATGATCAGCATCATCAATAAACCTGCTGCCAGAGCTATAACCAGCGAGAGAATTACGCTCAGACCGCCAACGCTACAGGCAATACCGGTCCATCCAAATATGGTAAAAAACCCAACAATATTCTTGATGCTAATAAACTGAAAGCCAATACCGGCATCGCTATCTACGGCCACATCAGCATCTCCGGTAGAAGCACCGGCTTCAAAGTCGCCGCCAATCAAAGTCATGATCAACTGAATGATGAAAACAACACTGAATGGTACAGCTATGCACCAATAAATTTTTTCGGCCAGCTCCATTGCCTGCCACCAATTTTCGAAACTTAACAGCATAGTAATTCTTGTCTTTAAATAATCTCACAAGATAATAAACCTTTGTATATAAACCGCAATTTAAATCAAACATTATTTGCATTATTTTGTTAAATAATGTTAACAATAAGGTTTACTTTTGCAAAAAATTTTTGCGTTATGAAAGCTTTAGTCATTGGCGCTACGGGACTTACAGGTTCAAGCCTTCTTGAACAACTGTTGTCGGACACTCATTTTACTGAGATAACAGTTCTTGCACGCCGCTCAACTCAGGTTGTTTCGGAGAAAGTTACGGAGCATACCGTCGATTTTGATAAGCCTGAATCATGGAAACACCTGATAACCGGCGATGTGCTGTTTTCGGCACTTGGCACTACGCTTAAACTGGCCGGAAGCAAACAGGCACAATATACCGTGGATTATCACTACCAGCTTGCTGTGGCAAAAGCTGCAGCCGAAAACGGAGTAGGACGCATCGTACTCATCAGTTCGTATGGTGCCGATGCCAAATCGGGTGTTTTCTACCTGAAAATGAAAGGAGAACTCGAAGAAAGCATTATGCAATTGGGATTCAAAAACTGTGTCATGTTACGTCCCGGGCAAATTGATGGAAAACATTCGCCGCAACGTGCCGGAGAAAAGTTTGCCCTGAAAGCCGTGAAAGCCCTGAACAGATGCAGCATTTTGAAACGATATACGCCTATTACACCGCAAAAACTTGCCACGGCAATGATCAATGCTGCGCTGCTGAACGAAGAGAAAAACATCACTATTGTTGAACTGGAGCAGGTACATAAGCTTGCCGAAAAACAGATTGTATGAGGGGAAACAACGGAATACTCGTACCCATTTTTATCATCATCCTGAGCTTGCTTACCGACTGGTATGTACTGCAGGGATTAAAAACCATCATACTGCCCATACGACAGCCCGGAATAAGGCAGGCTATCATCATCCTGTTCCGGATATTTTCGATCGGGGTGATTGTGGGTACCATTATCGGTGGATATTTTGTAATGGTGAAGGGAGAATTTACCCTGATGTTCAGGATTTTTATGCATATTTTCCTGATCTATTTCACCGCCAAGATTGCTTTTATTCTGTTTTTATCGTTCGAAGATATTGTGCGGCTTTTCCGCGGCACCATCAGCCTGATATCTTCAGGTACGTTGGGTTCGTTTCTGCCACCCCGTAGCTTCGGGGTGAGTGTGGCGGGTTTGTCG
>ENA-UOWO01004700-UOWO01004700.1-activated-sludge-metagenome-genome-assembly--contig:-NODE-4700-length-14926-cov-15.788582_pt1 | contig 14926 bp, 14 predicted proteins | sample MGYA00238148_ERZ761564 | MGnify/ENA primary metagenome ERZ761564 (study PRJEB28885, sample SAMN05720194) | activated sludge metagenome | isolation source: Anaerobic digester | place: USA...
CTTATATCGGTTTTTCCAAAGCCCCGGTGCTGGATATCATCGTCGATAATTTCATTTCACTCTGGTTTGAAAAAATGGCAACCATTTTGGGAACCGGATATGAATATTTACGGACTAAAGGGGTGCCTAATGATTTTCCGGACAAAAGGCCAGGCTATCACGATATGTTGATTGATATACCTTTGCTAAAAGAGAAACTGGATAAGCGTTAGTATTTATATAGCGTCGCCATACTGTTTATAGAATTCAAACCATTAATTTAATAGGAAATGAAAATTGTTATACTGGCAGGGGGGCTTGGTACCCGGCTTACTGAAGAGACGACCGTACGTCCAAAACCCATGGTTGAAATTGGCGGGAAACCTATTCTTTGGCATATTATGAAGTTATATGCACATTATGGATATAATGACTTCATTATTTGTCTTGGTTATAAAGGGCATATTATAAAAGAGTATTTTATAAATTATTATCTCTATAATTCCGATCTTACAGTGGAAGTAAGTAGTAATAACCTGGAAGTGCATTATTCCACAAGTGAATCATTCAAAGTGACACTAGTAGATACAGGGATTGACACGAATACAGCTGGACGTATCCAACGGATTCAGAAGTATGTAGGAGACGAACAATTTATGCTTACATATGGGGATGGAGTTAGTAATATTGATATTCCCGAGTTACTTAAGTTTCATAAATCACACGGGAAACTAGCTACGTTATCTTCCATTAGAATGCCGGGTCGTTTTGGTAATCTCGAAACTAATGAAAAAGGTATTGTTAATCGATTTGAAGAAAAACCAGATGGTGATGGAATGTGGATTAATGGCGGATTTTTCGTTTTGAATCCGGGTATATTTAAATACCTCGAAGGTAATATGGACAATGTTCAACTTGAAAGAGAACCGATGGGCCAAATTGCAAGGGATGGAGAGCTTGCTGCTTATCGACATAAGGGTTTCTGGAAATGCATGGACGCATTACGTGATAAAATAGAATTGGAGGAGCTTTGGCAAAACGGCAATGCGCCTTGGAAAATTTGGTAATATGAATTACTGCGGATTATTTGAACATACTTATAAAGGGAAGAAAGTACTTCTTACAGGGCATACAGGATTCAAAGGAACGTGGATGCTGATATGGTTGCATCAACTTGGCGCAATAATTAAAGGGTATGCTTTGGCACCGGAAGAAGGTAATGATTTTTATACACGGATCGGGGGAGACAGTTTATGTGATTCCGTTATTGCAGACATTCGTGATAAGGATAAGTTAAAAGCAGTTATTAATGACTTTCAACCCGATTTTGTCTTTCATTTGGCTGCACAGCCGCTGGTTATCCGTTCATACGAAGAACCATTGTATACTTTTGATGTAAATATTATGGGAACTGGGTATCTGCTGGAAGCAATCCGATTCCTTGAAAAGAAGTGTACAATAGTAGTTATCACTACGGACAAAGTGTATGAAAACCGTGAAACAGGTCAGGCTTATAAGGAGGATGACAAACTCGGGGGCTATGATCCTTACAGTGCGAGCAAAGCTGGTGCAGAGATAGTTGTGTCAAGTTACCGTAATAGTTTTTTTAATTCTTCGAAGTATAAAATACATCAAAAAGCAATTGCTAGTGCAAGAGCTGGTAATGTTATCGGTGGTGGTGACTGGTCTAAAAACCGGATTATTCCGGACATAATAAGGGGGATAGAGCGTGGGGAAGATGTTATTGTACGTAATCCGGTATCAGTACGCCCCTGGCAGTTTGTTCTTGAACCACTTGGCGGCTACCTGCTATTGGGAGCCAGATTGAACGATGAGCCAGTGAAGTTTGCGGATGCCTGGAATTTCGGACCTCATACAGACGATGTAATGAATGTGAGACAGGTAGTTGAACAGGCAATCAGCATATATGGAAAGGGCAAATATGTCATGCCGCCCATTATTGGTCAGCCACATGAGGCAGGGCTTTTAAACCTAGATATTGGAAAATCCGTTTCTGAATTGGCATGGCAGCCTAAACTCAGAACGGCCGGTGCAATTGAGTATACAATCGACTGGTATAAGCTTTCCGCTCCGGAATATTATAATTTTACACTAGGTCAAATACAGAAATACGCGAATAAATAATGCATTTTGCTCCCACTACCCTGAAGGGAAGTTATATAATCAGTCCTGCTGTATTTGCAGATGACAGGGGTTGGTTTGCCCGAACTTTTTGCAAAAACGAATTTGCTGAAATCGGACATAATAAGGAATGGGTCCAGTTAAATCACTCTTTTTCCAGAAATGAAGGTACCATTCGGGGAATGCACTTTCAGTTTCCTCCATTCACAGAAATTAAAATGGTCAGGTGTATTGCGGGTAAAATATTTGATGTTATTGTTGATCTTCGGTCCGGCTCTTCCACTTTTATGAAATGGTTTGGCGCCGAATTGTCAGCTGATAACAAGGCAATGATGTACATTCCGGAAGGGTTTGCACATGGGTTTCAGACCCTTGCTCCAAACAGTGAACTTATTTATCACCATACTTCATTTTATACACCAAATGCTGAAGGCGGAATTCGCTATAATGATGTAAGAATCGGGATTGAATGGCCATTACCGGTTAAGGAGATTTCGGACCGGGATAAAAATCACCCATTAATTAGTAATCAATTTTCTGGAATAAAATTATAAGCAGATGAAATGTCGCTTTTGTAAAACAGAACTGGAGCATGTATTTATTGATCTGGTCAATTCTCCAGCTTCCAACTCGTTCCTGGCTAAGGAACAGCTGAATGAACCCGAAACTTATTTCCCGTTAAAAGTATACACCTGCCAAAACTGCTTTCTTGTTCAGGTTGATGAGTATAAAAAATCAGGAGACATTTTTGATAGTAATTATGCCTATTTCTCCTCTTATTCTACAACGTGGCTTCAACATTCTAAAAAGTATACCGAGCTGATGCTTTCCCGTTTTGGGTACGACAGCAAGTCTCAGGTTATGGAAATAGCATCTAATGATGGTTACCTCCTTCAGTATTTTGCAGAGAAAGGGATTCCTGTTCTGGGTATTGAGCCAACAAGTAATACGGCAGATGTAGCCATTGCAAAAGGAATTGATACGATAAAGGACTTCTTTGGCACCACATTAGCCTCACAATTAGTGGCATCGGGGAAGTATGCGGATTTACTTCTTGGAAATAACGTTTTAGCGCATGTACCGGATATTGTGGATTTTGTAGGAGGTATGAAAATCGTTCTGGCTCCTGCAGGGGTGATCACTATGGAATTCCCACACCTGTTGCAGTTAGTGGAAAACAATCAGTTTGATACTATTTATCATGAACATTTTTCCTACCTTTCTTTTACTACGGTAAGCCGGATTTTTGAAGCTACCGGTCTTGAAATGTTCGATGTGGAAGAGCTTACAACACACGGTGGGTCGCTTCGTATTTATGCAAAACACAAAGATGATAAAACCAAAGTCATAGGCTCGGCTGTTTCGGCGATGTACGAAAAGGAGAAAATGACGGGGTTACTGGACATGAATTACTATGCAAATTTTCAGGAAAGGGCACTTAAAGTTAAACTTGACCTGGTGAGTTTTCTGATTGAACAAAAGAAAGCAGGAAAGTCGGTAGCCGCTTATGGGGCAGCTGCCAAGGGGAATACGCTGCTAAACTATTGCGGTGTTAAGGCTGACTTAATTGATTTTGTAATGGATGCGAATCCTCATAAACAAAACAAGTTCCTGCCGGCTAGTCATATCCCGGTACATGACGAGAGCTACCTTCGTATTATTAAGCCTGACTTTATATTGATTTTACCTTGGAACCTTGAATCGGAAATTGTTGCTCAGTTGAATTATATAAAAGAATGGGATGCGCAGTTTGTTATCCCTATTCCGTCATTAAAATTTATAAAACCCCAGTAATATATGATACCAGTATTTAAACCGTTGATTGAACAACAGGAGTTTGATGCATCAAGACAAACACTTGAAATTGGATGGCTTGGCATGGGAAAGTTTGTCAACCAGTTCGAAGAAGGAGTAAAAAACTATATAGGTTGTCATGACCGCCATGTTGTGGCAGTAAGCACAGGTCATGCTGCTTTGCATTTGGGTTTGATTATAGCAGGTGTTGGTCCCGGTGATGAAGTGATTACTCCATCCTTTAATAATATTTCTGATTTTCAGGCGATACTGGCTACGGGAGCTTCTCCTGTATTTTGTGATATTCTGCCGGATACGCTTTGTATTGACCTGAAGAAGGCCGAAGAATTGGTTGGCCCTAAGACAAAAGCAATTATTGTTATGGATTATGATTGCTTTCTTTGTGATCACGACGCCGTAGCAGAGTTTTCTAAAAAGCACAAGATCCGTGTAATACACGACGCTGCGCATTCATTTGGTTCCAGTTATAAAGGAAAGAAAATTGGCACATTCTCGGATATTACAATGTTCAGTTTTGATCCTGTTAAAACAATCACCTGCCTTGATGGTGGAGCGTTAATCGTCAAAACGGAAGAAGAAATGACGGTTTTGCATCAAATGAGGCTAGTAGGAATGGGACAGCCGGCCTCTGTTATGTATCAGAATAAAAGAGCCTGGACATACAGTGTAGATCGTATCGGTTACAGGTATCATATGTCAAATATGCATGCCGCAATTGGTTTGGCACAGCTTTCAAAAATTGAACGTATTTCTGAAACACGTCAGTGGGCTTGTCGCTATTACAATGAGGCATTAAAAGATATTAAGGAGGTAAGAACGCCTGCCTCTGATTTTGTGGGAGTTACCCCCTTTTTGTATTACATTAAAGTGCCTGCAGATGTCAGGGATGATTTCAGAAACTATATGATTGAGAGTGGGGTGGATATTGGTATCCACTGGCAGCCAGGCCATTGGTTTAAATTATTTGAGAATACCCGTCGGGGAGATTTGTCTGTAACAGATGAAATAGCAAATGAGATTCTTTCATTGCCTCTTCATTCCTGTATGGCGGAATCTGATCTTGAAACAATTGTGACTGCAATCCGCAAGTACTTTGTTAAATAAGTAAAATATGGCAAATATTTTTGACGAAAGCGCTCGAGTTTCCGATAAAGCTTCAATTGAAGTATCAAGCCGGGGGACCAATACTGTTTTGGGAAAGAATTGTGTTGTAGATGATTTTGTAAAAATCAAACATGTTGGCGGGTCAGGTGATATCATCATAGGGGATAATGTATACCTTAACTCCTGCACAGTCATTTATTCCGGTAATGGTGTTAAAATCGGAAGCAATACGGCAATTGGGCCCAATACCTCGATTGTTCCCATTAATCACAAGTTTGAAGATAAAACCAAACTAATAAGCGAGCAACGATTTGCTGATTCAAAGGGTGGTATTGTTATTGAAGAAGATGTCTGGATTGGTGCTGGAGTGACCATTTTGGATGGCGCCTATATCAGGAAAGGAGCCGTAATTGGGGCAGGTTCGTTGGTTAATAAAGAAATAGAAGCATATTCAATTAATGTTGGTAGTCCTTGCCGGAAGGTTGGGTCAAGACAATAAAATATTATCATCTCGAATAAGCCAAATATAAAATGCTTCATAATCAGCTAACAGCTTATGTAAATACACAGCTGAATAACCTTTTTCCCGATGGGTATGATTGCAGCAAAGTGATTTCAGATAATCAGGATGATGCAATGTCAAGATTGGATTATTCTCTAAAGAAGGTTAAACTGCCGGGGTATATGCGGTTTTCCCATCTTCAGTCGGATCTGTATGCGCAATATCTTTATTTTCTTTCCAATTCAATATGGATTAATAGTCAGGATAAGACTGCAGCAGAGAAGATCTTTTATTTGAATAAAGCTCTTCATGGTTTCAATTGTATGTACAATACAGTTTTACCGAAAATATTTCTACTGATTCATTGTGTGGGTACCGTACTTGGTAAGGCTGAATACTCCGACTATTTCGTTGCATGTCATAATGTAACAATTGGTAGTGATAAGGGCTTTAGCCCGGTGCTCAGCGAAGGTGTATATATGGGGCCCGGGTCATCCATTGTCGGAAAATGCGGTGTCGGAAGTTTTACCCATATGGCGATTAATTCTGTTTTAATGGATCAGCATTCTACAGGTGACTGTGTTATTATCGGGAGTACACCTAATCAAATACTTAAGCCACTGAAACGAAACCTTATCACGGGTATCTATTTTGAACTTTAGTATTTAGAAGTTTCTATTGTCTCTACAAATAACTTTTTCCCAAGTATGGAACAGTTTCCGCTTGTTAGTATTATTATCACATCCTATAATCGCTCATCGATGCTGCCAAAGGCTATTGAGTCAGCTCTGGCGCAGGATTATCCAAATCTGGAAATTGTTGTTAGTGATAATTGTTCAACGGACGGTTCAGATGACATCATTAAAAAGTATACCAATGATCCAAGGCTGGTATACAATAGAAATGAACAGAATATTGGGATGCTGCCTAATTTCAGAAGGGCAACTTATGATGTGGCAAAAGGCGAATTCATCACTTATGTTAATTGTGATGACTACCTGATTGACAATTCTTTTGTTACTGACGGAATCAAGCTTGTAAATAAGTATGAAAGTGTTTTCCTTGTGCATGGAAGAATGAATTTCTATAGTCAGGGAAATGAAGTTTTATGGGAAATGCCAGAGAACCCATATTTTACACAGGAAATTTGGGATGGGAAAGATGTTTTTTTTAAAAGCATGACAACTGGTTTGCTTTCGTGGGGCGCTTGCTTAATGAAAAGATCTGAGATGCGGAGGCTTGGCAGCCTTATGTCCGATTACCATAACGGTGATTTGGATTCCAACTACAGAATAATGCTCACAGGCAAAGTAGCTTTTGTTAACCGGGCATGTTATATGCAAATTGGGCACACGGATAACGCAGGATTTCCTGTTCATTCCGGCAAACTAATAAAGAGTCTGGGATGTTACGAAAATGTGGCAGAATATGCTAAAAGTATACTTCCTGACAAGGTTGAAGAAGTAAATAAATGGAGAGATCACTTTGTTACTTATACAATTAATCTTAGCTTTCATAATTTGTACGCGAAGAACCGGGATGAATACAAAAAGTTCAAAATTGAAGTTAATCGTTTATATCCTGACATTTATTCAAATTATACAAGTAGTTGGGTATATAAAAAGATGGTGCTACTACATCCAATTAAGAAAATTTTACCCAAAAGATTTGTACGCTATTTAAGCTTATTTATTAAGAAGCTTAAAGCATCTTGATTTGTTCTATTCTATTTTCCTGAAGTATTTATTTTGCCTGAATTATTTATTCCCATTTAATGAAATACATAAGACAACTGGACAGCATCAGGGCTATAGCTGTTCTTTTGGTTATTGTCGAACACTGGATACCTAAAGCCAACCTGCACCATCGTATCCCCTACGGTGAAGTTGGAGTGGACGTGTTCTTTGTGTTAAGTGGTTTTCTTATTTCAAGGATACTACTGGAAAATAAATATGCGGTTGATTCTGGTTTGAAAACGAACTCAACAGTTCTTAAAAGTTTTTACATCCGACGTTCGCTCAGAATTTTTCCGATATATTACATTGCAATTTTTGCTGCACTCTTTTTTGCTGCCTACACTAAAACCAGAATTCAAATTGCTTTTCCCTGGTATTTAACTTATACATCTAACTGGTTTATGTTTTATAACGGGTGGGATGGAATTCTGTCACATTTATGGTCATTGGCGGTTGAGGAACAATTCTATATTATATGGCCATGGTTAATTCTCTTTGTGTCAAAACGATGGATACCACATTTGATTATTGGCTTTATACTCACTGGCATACTTAGCAACTACTTGGTATGGCATAGACCCTTAGGAACTGTATTAACATTTACATGTTTCGATGCTTTTGGAATGGGGGCATTACTAGCATGGTTGCAACTTTCGGGTGGCGGTATGCTTAAAAAGTCAATTCCTTATTTCAGTATTGCTGCGATACTAGCAGCGCTTTTATTTTTAATTGGAATTTGGCGTTTTAAACACGATTTAGTGCCATTGAGGACGTTGGTTTCTTTAATTGCACTTTGGCTGATTGCTTATATAGTTGATTTTTCTGCCGAAGGTAGTTTGAGAGGAAGATGGATATTAGATAACCGGATTTTAATATTCCTTGGTAAGATTAGTTATGGTATTTATCTCTATCATAATTTTATTCCAGTAATTAATGAATATACACTTAGCAAATGGCTGGATCCACAGTTGCCCGCCTTTATGCAGAATCATATCGAAAAATTGCACCTGGCAGAAAACCTGGTTTTATTGGTGTTGCTGTCCTGGTTGTCATTTGTATTAATTGAAAAACGTTTTCTGGGTCTGAAAAAATATTTCGAATATAGTCCTGAGCGCCCTGTGGCAACGGCAAAATGATCCGGGATTACGGTACCTCTTTTCATCCTACCATGGTTTCTGTAATAGTCCCTTCTTATAATTATGGCCACCTGATTGCGGATACCATTGCCTCCATCCGGAAGCAATCTGATCCGGATTGGGAAATGATCATTGTGGATGACGGATCCACTGATGATACCGAAACGGTGGTACGGTCACTGATGCAGGAAGACCCGCGGATTCGTTTCTTTCGCCAGCAAAATGCGGGACCCAGTGCCGCCCGGAACCTTGGTCTTCGGGAAGCCAAAGGAAATTTCATTCAGTTCCTCGATGCGGATGACCTGCTGCAGCCGGAAAAATTTGCACTTCAGCTCGCCGTTTTTGCGTCCAGCCCGGAGACGGATGTGGTCTACGGACCCGTCCGGTATTTTACAAAGGACCCCGCCGATGAATCGGCATTATTATATACCTACTGGGGAGTGAACAAGGAATGGATGCCAAAAATCAGCGGGCAGGGTAAGGATTTATTAGTGCCCGCTTTAAATGGCAGTTTTGCCCATATCAGTTGTTTTCTTTTCCGCAAATCCGTCGTGGACAAAGCGGGCCCCTGGGATACTACCAAGCGGGCGGCTGAAGATTATCTGTTTGTATTAAACTGTGTGCTGGAAGGCGCCTGTTTTGCTTACATAGACCGGAAGGGCAGCTATGCCCTCGTGCGCTGGCACGATTCCAATGCCAGCCGGGATGTAAAATGGATTCATGAGGGAGAACGACAGATGCGGATCGAACTGGCACCCCGGATCGAAATGACCGGTAACGCCGCCGCCATCGAAACGAACCGGAATGCCATTAAAGCCCTCGCCATGATGAATCAGCACTCCTGGCGGAAATTTTTTCTCAGCGGCGGCCCCCTTGATTTTTTGAAAAAGGGATTGCGCTGGCTGGGCCTGGAAAAATGGGCCAGAAAGATTTTTTATAAATAACTGTATCCACACGACTTTAAAAATCAGCAGCATTGAAAGTTCTTTTTGATACACAGGTATTCGACTGGCAGATCAATGGCGGCATTTCCCGCTATTTTATCGAGGTACTGAACCGGCTCCGGCAGGATCAGGAAGTGGAAGTGCTTTTTAAATGCCGTCATTCTTACAATACTTATATTCAGGGTACGCCCTGGCTGACCAACCGGCCGGTACTGAAAAAATTACATTTCAAAGGCAAACTGGGCGCCCTCAAAATTATTAACCAGCAGATCAACCGGCCCTGGAGCAACCGGCAGCTGAGTAAAGAAAAAGCGGCCATTTTTCATCCTACCTATTATGATCCTTATTTTTTACAAAGATTGGGAAAACAAAAAATGGTACTGACGGTCTATGACCTGACCAATGAAAAATTTAATGACCATACGCCGCTGACCGAAAAAGTGCTGGGCTGGAAAAAGCAATTAATCGAAAGAGCTGATCATATCATTGCTATCTCGGAAAATACCCGGAAAGACGTAATTGATTATTATCACGCGGATCCGGATAAAGTAACCACGGTTTACCTGTCTGGTGGATTCGACGCCGCAGTGCTGACGGCGGCAAGGGAACCGGAAATGGACCAGTTGGAAAGCCCCTATATTTTATTTGTCGGCAGCCGGGGCACTTATAAAAATTTCAATGCTTTTGTAAAAGAAGCCGCCCCTGTTTTACTCCGCGAACAGGTACGCCTGGTGCTGGCAGGCGGAGGCCCCCTTTCCGGCACTGAAATGAGCCTGCTCCAGGAACTCGGTCTGACCGACCGGGTAAAAGCGTATGCGCATGTCAGTGATACATTGCTGGCCCAATTGTATAAAGCCGCCCTGCTGTTTGTATTTCCATCCCTCTATGAAGGATTCGGACTGCCGGTACTCGAAGCCATGCAATGCGGGTGCCCCACATTGCTGAGCAACAATTCCTCCCTGCCGGAAGTGGGGGGAGGAGCCGGTGCTTATTTTGATCCGCAGCAACCGGGTGCTTTAACCCCGGTGCTGGATGAACTGCTCCGCGATGAAACCCGCCGGCAACAAATGATCGCCGCAGGTTACCAGCAGGCAACCCGCTTTAACTGGGATCGTACTGCCGAAGGGCATAAAGAAGTATATAAAAAACTGCTCCGATGAAAAAAGCAATTATATCCGGAATATCCGGACAGGACGGTGCCTATCTCGCCCGCTTATTGGTGCAGCAGGGGTACCAGGTTACGGGACTGGTCCGTGGCAGCCAGGGCGAAGGTCTGTGGCGGTTGAAATACCTGGGTATTGCTGAACAGGTTCAATTGACGGAATGTGACCTCACGGATATGTCCCAGATATTCCGGCTGATCCAGGAAATACAACCGGATGAAGTCTATCACCTGGCGGCACAAAGCTCCGTGTCGGTTTCTTTCTCACAACCGATTGCCACGATTAATTACAATACGATTTCCACCCTTAACTTGCTGGAGACCATCCGGCTTTCGCATGCATCCCTCCGCTTTTACCAGGCGTCCAGCAGCGAAATGTTTGGGGCGGTACAACGGTTACCGATTGATGAGGATACGGTAATCAATCCGCAAAGTCCCTATGCCATTTCCAAAGCCACCGGCTACTGGATGACCCGCAATTACCGGGAAGCCTACAAACTGTTTGCCACCAGTGGTATTTTATTCAATCATGAATCAGCCCTGCGTCAGCCCAATTTTGTGATAAAGAAGATTATCAGAACGGCCCTGGATATCCGGGAGGGCAAGGCCGATAAACTGGTATTGGGAAATATTGATGTCCGCCGCGATTTCGGTTATGCTCCGGCTTATGTGGAAGCGATGTGGCGTATCATGCAACAGGATCAACCGGATGATTTCCTGATCTGTTCCGGATTCTCGTCCTCCATCCGTGAAATAGTGGAAATGGTATTTGTCCTCCTCGAAGTACCCCTCAGTGCCTTACATACCGAGCAAAGTCTTTTCAGACCGGCAGAAATTGATGAAAACTTCGGCAATCCGGAAAAAGCGAAAAGAGTGCTGAACTGGAGCTATAGTATGAATCTCGAACAATTATTAAGACAACTTATATTGGATGAATATGAGGTAAGGGAGTTTTTAAAATTACACAGCTGATTTTCTCGCTTTTTTTAATATCACTTTTTTAATGAACGCTCCCCGCATATCAATAATTACTCCTTCCTTCAATCAGGGAGATTTTATCGAAGAGACCATTCTTTCCGTATTGAACCAGGATTATCCCAACCTGGAATACATCATCATTGATGGAGGCAGTACCGACCAGACTGTTGATATCATAAAGAAATACAGTGACCGGATCAGTTACTGGGTATCCGAAAAAGACCGGGGACAAAGCCATGCGATCAATAAAGGGTTTGAAAGGGCCAAAGGCGAGATCATCAACTGGATCAACAGCGACGATCAGCTGATGCCGGGCACCCTGCATAAACTGGCGGCCCTGTTTAATGTTGACCCTGAACTGATGATGGTCCATGGACGGATTGAATATTTTGGTGAAACCCGTCCCTATTATTCGGTGAACCTGCCTGCCAAAGACCTGGATACCCGCTACATCTCCCATATCTGTATGCCCCAGCCGGCTACATTCTACCGGCGCCAACTCCTCCTGGAACAAGGGCTGCTCGATGAATCCCTGCATTTTTCCATGGATACAGATCTTTTTGTCCGGGCAGGGTTGCATTATAAAATCCACCAGAGCGATGAAGTGTTTGCCCGTTTCCGCCTTCATTCGGCCAGTAAATCGGTCAGCGCATTCAATAAAAATTTTCTGAAAGACAATGCGGTTATTTTCAGCAAAACCATAACCAGCCTTGGATTAAAACAGGCCATTGCTGAAATGAAACAACTGGACCTGTATACAGCACCCAGTGAATTGTATAAGCCTTCCAGCCGGACCTTTGATGGGAATAAAATGGTTTTTTATTTCCTGCAACACCGGCTCAGCACTTTATATTATCATAAGGAGAAAAAAGAATTCAGAAGGATATTCAACCACCTGGCGTATAATCATACAGTCCGATTGCTCGGTTCAGGCAAATTACTCATATACCGGGTGCTTCTTTTTTTACCAGCTGGATTTCTGCATCAGATTAAAAAAGTGATCAGTAGAAAATAAAATGACGTTTTAGAAAACATCCGCCGTTTGTAAAATGGTAAGATGTTTAAGATATATAAATACTATGAAAGTCTTATTTATCCAGAAAATGAACGGGATCTCCGGTTCCGAACTTTATATGCTGCAAATCCTGCCGGAGTTGAAACGCAGGGGATATGAGGTGGAAATGCTGATCATCTTTCCCAGCTATGGCGATAAAAATAAACGGTATATCGGCTACCTCGCAGAACACGGCATTCCGACCCATGAAATATATAATCATGGGGCCCTTTCTCCTTTCCTTTTTTATAAGTTTTATAAACTCCTGAAAAAAAATAAGTACGACCTGGTACAATCCAACCTGGTACATGCCGATTTCCTGGCAGCAATGACGAAATTTTTCCTGTTCCGCCGGATGAAAATGCTCAGTGTGAAACATGGATACCACCCGGCCTACCAGGTGAAATATGGATTTGATTTCACGCACCTGAAAAGCGATCCTTATTACTGGGTGGAGCGTTTTGCCAGCAATGTGGCCAATTTCAATATCACTATTTCCAATGGCCTGTATAAAGTGTTTACCGATGGGGGCATTGTGAAAAAATCAAAGATCCGCAACATTTATTACGGGCTGACTCTCACCGAGCCCGTAGAACAAAAAACCGTGGAAAAAATGCCGGAAGGTCCCTTTGCCCTGATTGTGGGCCGCCTGGTAGGATTCAAGTGTCATAATTTGCTGATTGAAGCCTGGAAAAAAGTACATGCGGAAATTCCGGAACTTAAATTATGTATTGCCGGCAATGGCGACTTATACGAAGTGCTGGATAAGCAGATCAAAGAAGCCGGACTGGAGCAGACCGTGCTGCTGCTGGGGCATGTACCCAATCCTCACCCGCTGATGCAGGCGTCGGTATTTACGCTGGTCACTTCCGCCTGGGAAGGTTTTGGCCTGATCCTGCTCGAAAGCTGGCTCCATAAAAAAGCCATCGTGGCCTTTGATGCGCCGGCCATGAATGAAGTGATTGACCATGGCAAAAACGGGTTGCTGGCACGCGCCGGTAATACCGCTGAGCTGGCAAAGCAAATCATCTATCTTTACCAACAGCCCGGGCTGGCCAGACAGTTCGGCGAAGAAGGTTTTCAGAAACTGCACAGTTATTATACCCTGGCCAGGATGACCGCTGAAACCGAAGAAGTGTACCAACAGATTGTAAACAGTTAAAGCAAGGACGGATGGAATACGGGGAATATTCAACCTTTAATATGATCAGGACCCAGGATTTTTACCTGGTACCCCTCTGCCTGATCGTATTGATGTTCTTTATCCGCTCGATGTATATGCGATACCGGGATACCCCCATACAGCGCTATATCCTGCCGGCCTTTACCCTGCGGATAGTAGGGGCCATCGTCTATACGATGGTAATCCACTATTATTACGGATTTGGAGACAGCCATAACTATTACCAGGGGGTGCTCGACCTGCATCATGCAGTATCGGATGACGCCTCTTTTTTAAAAGATATTTACGGCAAACTTAAGCTCGAGCGTACCGACCGGATCTTTCCCTATTTTTATTATGATGGCTATGGGGTAAGCCAATATTATATGCAGGAGGTAAGAACTTATAATGTATCCCGCTTCGCCCTGCCTTTTTCCCTGCTCTTTAATAAGAGTTTTCTCTGTATTTCTTTTTGTATCAGTTTTCTTTCCTTTCATGGTTCCTGGCGCATCTTTAAAATGTTCTATGAAATGTATCCCACGATACATAAGAAAATCGCCCTGGCCACCCTCTTCCTGCCCTCGCTCTTATTCTGGGGTACTTCCCTGCTGAAAGACCCGATCTGTGTGGCGGCCCTGGGGTATTTTACCTATGCCTGTTACTCCGCCCTGATCAAGAAAAAAAATATTACCAGCTCCATCATCATCATCATTTTATCCGGACTGGTACTGAATAACCTGAAGCCCTATATCCTGCTCTGTATGTCCGCGGTATTTATGCTATGGGTGTTTTTGCGGGTCAGGGATAAGATTGAAGATAAAACGATGCGGATTGTCTCCACTTCCTTCTTTGTAGCCGCCGCGATGGCTGTTGGATTTTTTCTTTCCAATAGCCTGGCAGATTCAGAAGCCTCCCAGTTCTCTTCCGATAAGTTATTGGGAACGGTTCAAAAACAGCAGGCTATTTTTGGGAATGCCAGTGATGAAGAAGGCGGGGGTGGAGGTTCCAAATTTTCGGTGGCTAAGGCCGAAAGTCCGTTGCAACTGGCGGCCTCTTTTCCGATTGGTATTGTCAACACTTTTTTCCGGCCCTTTCCCTGGGATGTGCGTTCCCCGGTTGCCATTCTATCTGCCCTTGAAGCCTTTGCCTTCCTGGCCCTTACCTGGATGTGTTTCCGGCGACTGGGCATCAAACAAACCTTCAATATCATGT
>ENA-UOWO01004703-UOWO01004703.1-activated-sludge-metagenome-genome-assembly--contig:-NODE-4703-length-14922-cov-8.080447_pt1 | contig 14922 bp, 29 predicted proteins | sample MGYA00238148_ERZ761564 | MGnify/ENA primary metagenome ERZ761564 (study PRJEB28885, sample SAMN05720194) | activated sludge metagenome | isolation source: Anaerobic digester | place: USA...
TTCGTGAAGGCGGTCGTACCGTCGGCGCTGGCGTCGTCGCGAAAATTATTAAGTAATCGAGCAAGCACGTGCAAAACCAAAAAATTCGCATTCGCCTTAAAGCGTTCGACTACAAGTTGATCGACCAGTCAGCCTCCGAAATCGTTGAGACCGCCAAGCGCTCGGGCGCTATCGTTCGAGGCCCGGTTCCGTTGCCAACACGCATTGAGCGCTTCGACGTTCTCCGCTCGCCACACGTGAACAAAACCTCACGCGACCAATTTGAAATCCGTACCCATCTTCGATTGATGGATATTGTTGACCCCAATGACAAGACCGTCGATCAACTGATGAAACTGGATTTGCCAGCAGGTGTAGACGTCGAAATCAAGGTTCAGTAAACACTGAGCTATTACCCAAGCGATGCCGGTCAATTGAAACCGGCACCATGCCTCTCACGGGACATGGCAAGAAAGAAGAGGTGAACTATGAGTCTAGGACTCATCGGACGCAAAGTCGGTATGACACGCGTCTTTAATGATGACGGATCGGCGACAGCCGTGACCGTGATCGATGTAAGCAATAACCGTGTATCGCAGCTGAAAACAGTCGCGAATGACGGCTACGCGGGCGTACAGCTAACCTTTGGCGACAAGCGCGCCAAGCGTGTTGCCAAGGCGCAGGCGGGGCATTTCGGCAAAGCCGGCGTGCAATCCGGTTCGTTCACTCGCGAATTTCGCGCAGAAGCAGGCGAACTGAAGGCGGGAGCCGTTGTCAGCGTTGAAACTTTCAGCGTCGGACAAACCGTCGACGTAACGGGGACAACGAAGGGCCGTGGTTTCACCGGCGTCATTCGTCGTCACCACTTCAGCTCCAATCGCGCCACCCACGGTAACTCGGTCACCACGCGTGCTCCTGGTTCCATCGGTATGGCGCAGGATCCGGGCCGTGTGTTCCCTGGTAAACGTATGGCAGGCCAGCACGGCAACGCCCAGCGCACCATTCAGGGCCTCAAAGTTATACGCATCGATGTGGCACGTGGGCTTCTGCTCATTCAGGGCGCTATTCCAGGTTCCGCCGGTGGCCACGTCATCGTCAGTCCGACGGTGAGGAGCTAACAATGGAATTGCAAGTAATAGACGCGCAGGGAAAATCCTCCGCAACTGTTTCGGCGTCAGACGAGGTGTTCGGTCGCGAATACAACGAAGCCTTGGTTCACCAGGTTGTGATCGCCTATCAGGCCAACGGCCGAAGTGCTGACCGTGCGCAAAAAACGCGTGCTGAAGTTCACCACTCGACCAAGAAACCGTGGAAGCAAAAGGGCACGGGTAATGCTCGAGCCGGTATGACTTCCAGCCCGATCTGGCGTGGCGGTGGACGTGCGTTCCCGAACAAACCCGACGAGAATTTCTCGCACAAGGTCAATCGCAAGATGTATCGCGCCGGCATGGCTGCGATCCTCTCGCAACTGGTGCGTGAGAATCGCCTGCACGTGGTTGAGTCATTTGCCGTCGATGCTCCCAAGACCAAACTGGTCGCGGGCGCGTTGAAGAACATGGGTCTTAACGACACGCTGATTGTCACTGACAGCGTCGACAATAACCTGTTTCTTGCCGCACGCAATCTGCCGCACCTTTCGGTGCTTGCCGCGCACAATGTGGACCCAGTGAGTTTGCTCGCCTACAACCGCGTGTTGTTGACAAAGGCAGCAATCGCCAAGATTGAGGAGTCATACAAATGAACCAAAATCGTTTGATGACCATTCTCCGCGCTCCTATCATTTCCGAGAAGAGCACATTCGTTGCGGAGAAAAACGAGCAGGTAGTGTTCGAAGTAATGCAAGACGCGACCAAGCCGGAAGTTAAGGCCGCGGTCGAATTGCTCTTCAAGGTGCAGGTTGAGAGCGTACAAATGCTAAATCGGCCGGGCAAAGTGAAGCGCTTTGGTCGTTCGATGGGCCGCCGTAGCGACTCGCGTCGTGCGTACGTCTCGCTCAAGCCGGGCCAAGAAATCAATTTTGGCGGGGAGGCATAAATGGCACTGATTAAAGTCAAACCGACCTCGCCGGGCCGCCGCTCGATGATCAAGGTTGTGAATTCGGATCTACACAAGGGCGCGCCACACGCGCCTTTGTTGGTCGCGCAAAAGCGTGGTTCGGGACGTAATAACAACGGCCACATCACCACACGCCACAAAGGCGGAGGCCATAAGCATCACTATCGTATCGTCGACTTCCGTCGCGACAAAGATGGTGTGCCAGGCAAAGTGGAGCGGCTCGAATACGATCCTAACCGCAGCGCCTTCATCGCGTTGATCTGTTACGCCGACGGCGAACGCCGTTACGTGTTGGCGCCCAAGGGTCTCAACGCTGGTGACAGCATTCAAAGCGGCGCAGAGGCTGCGATCAAGGTAGGCAACGCCCTCCCGATCCGCAACATCCCAGTGGGCACCACCATTCACGCGATCGAAATGCAACCTGGCAAAGGCGCGCAAATCGCCCGTTCTGCTGGCGCTTCGGCCCAACTGATGGCCCGCGAAGGTGTATACGCTCAGCTCCGTCTGCGCTCCGGCGAAGTTCGCAAAATTCACGTCGATTGCCGCGCCACCATCGGTGAAGTCGGTAACGGCGAGCATTCACTTCGCGTAATCGGTAAGGCTGGCGCGAATCGTTGGCGTGGTATCCGTCCTACGGTACGCGCAATCTCCATGAACCCTGTCGACCATCCAATGGGTGGTCGCACGAACGGTGGTATGCACCCCGTTTCGCCTTGGGGCCAAAAAGCCAAGGGATTCAAGACGCGCAGCAGCAAGCGCACCAGCAGCATGATCGTGCGTACACGTCACGCCGCTAAGAAGGGTTAAGCACCATGGCACGTTCCGTTAAGAAAGGCCCATTCGTTGATGGGCATCTGGCGAAAAAGGTCGAAGTGGCCCTCGCCAAGAATGACAAAAAGCCAATTAAAACCTGGTCACGTCGTTCAACAGTCACGCCGGATTTTGTTGGTTTGACGATCGCTGTGCACAATGGCAAAGCCCATGTGCCGGTCTACGTGTCCGACCAGATGGTTGGACATAAGCTGGGTGAGTTCGCGTTGACTCGCGTATTCAAAGGCCACCCGGCCGATAAAAAAGTAGCGAAGAAGTAAGGGGCTGTCATGCAAACAATAGCCATTATGAAAGCCGCGCCGGTTTCTGATCAAAAGGCTCGCCTGGTCGCTGACCAGGTGCGCGGACTGCCAGTCGCCAAGGCCCTGAATCTGCTGACCTTCAGCCCTAAGAAATCAGCCGTGCTGATCAAGAAGGTTTTAGAGTCAGCAATTGCAAACGCCGAACACAACGACGGCGCAGACATCGACGAACTCAAAATCACCTCGATCTACGTCGACAAAGCAGTTGTTATGCGTCGTTTTGCCGCACGCGCAAAAGGCCGTGGCGCTCGCCTTCTCAAACAAACCTGTCACATTCATGTGACGGTTGGCAACTAGAGGTTCCTATGGGTCAAAAAATTAATCCAACTGGATTCCGCCTTGCGGTTTCCCGTGCCTGGACCTCTAAGTGGTACGCCAGCAGCAAAAACTTTGCTACGAAGCTCAATGAGGACTACCAGGTCCGCACTTTCCTCATGCAGAAGCTGAAAAACGCCAACGTGAGCAAGATCATCATCGAGCGCCCCGCGAAAAATGCCCGCATCACCATTTACAGTGCCCGTCCGGGTGTTGTAATTGGCAAAAAGGGCGAAGACATCGAAGCGCTGCGCGCCACCCTGCGCAAGATGATGAACTGCGAGATCGCGCTGAATATCGAAGAGGTGCGCAAGCCCGAAACCGATGCCAAGTTGATCGCAGATTCGATCGCGCAACAGCTCGAAAAGCGCATCATGTTCCGTCGTGCGATGAAGCGTGCTATGCAGAACGCCATGCGCCTTGGCGCTCAGGGCATCAAAATCATGAGCGCTGGTCGCCTTAACGGTGCCGAAATCGCACGCACAGAGTGGTATCGCGAAGGCCGTGTGCCGTTGCATACGCTTCGTGCAGACATTGACTACGGCGTATCCGAAGCGAAAACAAGCTACGGCATCATCGGCATCAAAGTTTGGGTATTCAAAGGCGAAAGTCTTGGACTCGCCGCTGCAGACAATGCGGCTGGCGCACCAGCCGAAGAGCCGGCGCAACAGCGTCGTCCCCGTCGCCCCGCAGGAGTGAGAAATGCTACAGCCAGCTAGAAGAAAATATCGCAAGGAGCAAAAGGGCCGAAACAAGGGTCTGGCCACTCGCGGTAACAAAGTGAGCTTCGGTGAATTTGGCCTCAAAGCCACCAGCCGCGGCCGTTTGACGGCGCGTCAGATCGAAGCAGCTCGTCGGGCGATTAGTCGCCACATCAAGCGCGGTGGACGTATCTGGATTCGTATCTTCCCGGATAAGCCAATCTCCAAAAAGCCAGCCGAAGTCCGCATGGGTAACGGTAAAGGTAATCCTGAGTACTATGTGGCTGAGATTCAGCCAGGTAAGGTGCTCTACGAAATGGACGGCGTTGAAGAATCTTTGGCGCGCGAAGCATTTTTGCTTGCTGCCGCCAAGCTTCCTATCGCGACCACGTTCGTACAACGTTTGGTGGGTTAAGAATGAAAACCAAAGATTTAATCGTGAAATCTGAGGCGGATCTCAACAAAGAGCTTACCGACCTCTATAAAACGCACTTCGGCCTGCGTATGCAGAAAGCCACGCAGCAACTGACGAATACGACCCAACTGGGTCGCGTTCGTCGCGATATTGCGCGCGTTAAAACAGTGCTTACTCAGAAGGCAGCAGGGAAATGAGCGAAGCTTCCAAACAGCCGTTGATTGCAACGGAAACCGGACGCGTAGTGAGCGACAAAATGACCAAAACGGTTACCGTATTGGTCGAGCGCCGCGTTAAGCATCCGCTCTACGGCAAGGTTGTCACCAAGTCGCAGAAGTACCATGCACATGACGAAGCAAGCGTCGCCAAAATGGGTGACCTGGTCGAAATTGCCGCATGCCGTCCTTTCTCCAAAACCAAATCGTGGACTGTGTCCAAGGTACTGGAGACCGCGTAAAGCGGTAGAAAACGGCTCACTTGCGCAGTGAGCCGTTTAGTCCTATAATAATTGGCTATCCCCTGTCTTTTGGTTGCTCGCGCAGTCAATTGGCGATACGGGCCCCAAGACTACTCGGCGCAGATCATCTGCCCGGGAAAAGTTGGAGATTTTAATGATTCAAATGCAGTCGATGCTCGATGTGGCCGACAACACAGGCGCTCGTCGCGTCATGTGTTTCAAGGTGCTGGGCGGATCGAAGCGACGTTACGCCAGCATTGGCGACGTCATCAAAGTAAGTATCAAGGATGCGCAGCCACGCGGCCGTGTAAAAAAAGGCGAGGTCTACAACGCTGTTGTGGTTCGCACCGCCAAAGGCATTCGTCGCAGCGATGGCTCGCTCGTCAAATTTGACAACAACGCCGTCGTTATTCTTAACGCAAAACTTGAGCCTATCGGCACTCGCATCTTTGGACCAGTTACGCGCGAATTGCGTACCGAAAAGTTCATGAAGATCGTGTCGCTCGCGCCCGAAGTGCTTTAAGGCGAGGTAGAAAACTATGCAAAAAATTCGCAAAGGTGACACCGTCGTCGTGACCACCGGCCGAGACAAGGGTAAGCGCGGCGAAGTCGTGCGTGTGCTGGAATCGACGCTGATCGTCGCTGGGATCAACCAAGTCAAACGTAACGTGCGTCCTAATCCCATGAAGAATGAAGTGGGTGGTATCGTGGCAAAAGACGCTGCGATCGCCGCATCAAACGTTGCTATCTATAACGCAAGCACGCAGAAGGCTGATTACGTCGCGATTAAATCGCTCGACGGTGGTCGCAAGCAACGTGTCTTCAAATCTACCGGCTTGCCGGTTTAAGCGGGGAGAAAAATATGGCTCGCTTACAAGATCAGTACCGCGCAGAGATCGTTCCTGCGCTCGTCAAGCAGTTTGGCTACAAGTCCGTCATGCAGGTTCCGCGTCTTACCAAGATCGTGGTCAACATGGGTGTCGGCGAAGCTGTTGGGGACAAGAAAGTGCTTGAGCACGCAACCAAGGATTTGACTGCCATTGTCGGTCAGAAGCCAGTTGTGACTAAGGCCAAGAAAGCTATCGCGAACTACAAGATTCGCGAAGGTTACCCGGTTGGCACCATGGTGACGCTGCGTAACAAGCAGATGTTTGAATTTCTGGATCGTTTCGTAAACGTGGCACTGCCGCGTGTGCGCGATTTCCGTGGCATCTCGCCACGCGGATTTGATGGTCGTGGCAACTTTAACCTAGGTGTTAAAGAACAGATCATCTTTCCAGAGATCGAGTACGACAAAATCGACGCGCTGCGTGGTATGAACATCACGTTTGCAACCACGGCAAAGACAGACGACGAAGCTAAGGCTCTGTTGGCTGCCTTCCGTTTCCCCTTCCGCGGATAAGCGAGGATAAGAAAATGGCAAAACTCGCCACCATCAATCGCGAACAGAAACGTCGTGACCTCGTTGCCAAGTACGCCAAGAAGCGTGCCGCACTTGAGGCCATTATTGCTGATAGCAGCGCGGGTGAAGAAGCCCACGCTGAAGCGCGCGCAAAGCTACAAGCTTTCCCGCGTAACGCTAACCCGACCCGCCTGCGCAACCGTTGTCAATTGACCGGTCGCCCCCGTGGTGTCTTTAGCAAGTTTGGTCTTGCGCGCCACAAGGTGCGTGAGCTCGCGTTCAAAGGTGAGATCCCTGGTCTCACCAAAGCTAGCTGGTAAGGAGATTCGGCAATGAGTATGTCCGATCCTATCGCTGACATGTTGACGCGCATTCGTAATGCGCAGGCAATGGAAAAAGTTTCCGTCAAAATGCCAGCGTCCAAAGTAAAGACCGCCATCGCGCGCGTGCTTAAAGACGAAGGCTATATCGAAGACTTCAAGATCGCTGGCGACGCTGCCAAGATCGCTGAGCTCGAAATCGGCCTGAAATACTACGCTGGTCGCCCCGTTATCGAGGCGATCCACCGCGTGAGCAAACCCGGACTTCGTATTTACCGTGGCAAAGATGACTTGCCAAGCGTAATGAACGGTCTTGGTGTCGCTATTGTGTCTACGCCCAAAGGCGTGATGACTGATCGCAAAGCACGCAGCCTGGGCATGGGCGGCGAAGTGCTCTGCACGGTCGCTTAAGGGGAATCAGCATGTCACGTATTGCTAAATACCCCGTCGATATTCCCGCAAAAGTGGAAGTGGTGTTGGCCGGTGGTCGGGTTGACGTTAAGGGCCCTCTGGGAGCCTTGGGTCACGACTTCGGCGGCGCTGTCACCATCGAGCGCAAAGAGAATCAAATTCTCTTCAGCGCAGCCAATGGTGATCAACACAGCCGAGCCATGTCAGGAACCAGCCGCGCGTTGGTTGCCAATATGGTCCGCGGTGTGTCGGAAGGTTTTTCGAAGAAGCTCAATTTGGTTGGTGTGGGTTTCCGTGCTGCAGCAGCTGGCGATAGTTTGAATCTGTCGCTTGGTTTCTCGCATCCGGTGGTTCACAAGATGCCGTCGGGCGTAAAAGTTGCCACCCCAACCCAGACCGAAATCATCATCTCTGGTGCTGATCGTCAACAGGTTGGTCAAGTTGCCGCTGAGATTCGCGCCTATCGTCCGCCTGAGCCTTACAAGGGCAAAGGAGTTCGTTACTCGGACGAAGTCGTGACGCTCAAAGAAACCAAGAAGAAGTAGGGTAGGGCACCACCATGAATAAAAGCAAACAAGTCGCTCGTATTCGCCGCGCTCGTCAAACGCGTTTGCGTATGACCGCGCTGCAGGCCACACGTCTCGCTGTTTTCCGCTCCAACTCGCACATCTATGCGCAAGTCATCTCTGGTGACGGCAGCAAGGTTCTAGCAAGTGCATCCACCGCTGAAGCTGACGTTCGCGCGCAGCTCAAGAATGGCGGAAATCGTGCGGCAGCCGAACTGGTTGGCACGCGTATCGCAGAAAAAGCAAAAGCCGCCGGCGTAGAAGTCGTCGCTTTTGATCGGTCTGGCTATCAATATCACGGTCGCGTTAAAGCTCTTGCTGAAGCTGCGCGCGCCGGTGGTCTTAAGTTCTAAAGGAGTACTCGGATGGCACGTCCCCAAGTACAGAAAAACGAAGAGCCAAGTGACGGTCTTCGCGAAAAGATGATTAGCGTCAATCGCGTCACCAAAGTGGTGAAAGGCGGTCGCATCATGGCGTTCGCTGCGCTCACCGTAGTTGGTGATGGCGATGGTCGCGTCGGCATGGGCAAGGGCAAATCGAAAGAGGTGCCCGTAGGTGTTCAGAAGGCAATGGAACAGGCTCGTCGGCAGATGATCAAGGTCAGCTTGAAGTCGGGTACTGTGCACCATGCCGTGACCGGCAAACACGGTGCAACTACTGTGTTGATTCAACCTGCTTCAGACGGTACTGGCGTAATCGCTGGTGGCGCCATGCGTGCCGTGTTTGAGGTAGTCGGTGTCACTAACGTGCTCGCCAAGTGCTTCGGCCCAACTAATCCCTACAACGTCGTTCGCGCCACGCTTAACGCGCTGGAACGTGTCTCGACACCGGGTGAGGTTGCCGCGAAGCGTGGTCTTAGCGTTGAGCAATTGACGGAGGCATGATCATGGCTGCCAAGATGTTCAAAGTTAAGCTGGTGAAGTCACCCATTGGTGCCAAGTCCAATCACGTTGCTACTGTGCAGGGCCTTGGCCTAAAGCGCATGGGGCAGGTTCGTGAACTTATTGATACGCCATCGACGCGAGGCATGGTTAACACCGTGCGGCATCTCGTCGTGGCGGTCGCGTAGTTTGCGCACGAAAACGAAAGCGTAAAAGATGCAACTCAATACTATTAAGCCTGCTGAAGGCTCCAAGAAAAATCGTCGACGCGTCGCTCGCGGTATGGGCAGCGGTTTGGGAAAGACAGCTGGTCGTGGCCACAATGGTCAAAAATCTCGTTCCGGCGGTTTTCACAAAGTGGGCTTCGAGGGCGGTCAGATGCCGCTGCAACGTCGCCTGCCGAAGCGTGGTTTTACCTCGTTGATGCGCGATTTCCAGGCCGAAGTTACTGTCGGCACCCTGGCCAAGCTAGGTGTGGCAGAAGTCGACATGCTGGCGTTGAAAACCGCCAAGCTGATCGCAAATGACGCTAAGGTGGTCAAAGTGATTGCCGGTGGTGAGATCACCATCGCGGTCTCTCTTCGTGGCATCGGTGCCACGGCGAGCGCTCGCAAAGCGATCGAAGCCGTCGGCGGTAAGTTCGAATAATTCCACCGCTCAAATAAACTGGGCGATATCAGGATGAATGTGTGGCGTTAAACCCAGCTCAAAAACCCGGGAACAAATATGGCGACCTCAAACGTCGCCTTTTGTTCTTGTTAGGTGCGTTGATCGTGTATCGCATAGGCACTCATGTGCCTGTGCCCGGCATCAATGCGGCCGTCCTCGAAGAGCTTTTTAAGTCTCAACAGGGCGGCATCCTTGGTCTCATGAACGTGTTTTCGGGGGGCGCTTTGCAGCGTTTCTCGATATTGGCGCTCGGCATCATGCCATATATTTCGGCCTCTATCATCATGCAGCTAGCATCGGTGGTGGTACCCTCTCTAGAGGCGCTGAAGAAAGAGGGCGAGGCGGGGCGCAGAAAGATCACGCAGTACACACGTTACGGTACGCTGGTGCTGGCTTTCTTTCAGGCTTCCGGGATTGCAATCGCGCTTGAGAGTCAGCCTGGTTTGGTTCTAGAGCCTGGCATTTCATTCCGCTTAATTACAGCGATCACGTTTGTCACCGGCACCATGTTCCTGATGTGGTTAGGCGAGCAAATCACTGAGCGAGGGCTAGGAAACGGAATTTCGCTTCTCATTTTCGCGGGCATTGCCGCAGGTTTGCCGGCCGCAATGAAAAACACGCTCGAGCTGCAGTCTTCGGGTAACCTCAGCATTCTCAAGTTGCTCTTTCTTGTGTTACTCGTTATCGTGGTGACAGCAGCTGTTGTATTTTTCGAGCGCGCACTGCGCAAGGTGCTGGTTAACTACGCGAAACGTCAAGTTGGCAACAAGGTATACGGCGGACAAAGCTCGCATTTACCGTTGAAGTTAAACATGGCGGGTGTCATTCCTCCGATCTTTGCCTCCAGCCTCATCCTATTCGTGCCAACGATCCTTGGTTTTCTAGGGCCGGGCGCAGGCCCGTCGTGGCTTCGAGACGTGGCAAACGCTTTAGGCCCAGGACAACCTGTCCACATGATTGTCTACGCGGCGTTGATCATTTTCTTCTGCTTCTTCTATACCGCTATTCAGTACAACCCAAAAGAAACAGCTGAAAATCTTAAGAAGGGCGGTGCCTTTATACCTGGCTATCGTCCAGGCGATCAAACTGCCAAGTACATCGAAAAAATCACCACACGACTGACGCTCATCGGCGCCATTTACATCACTGTGGTTTGTTTAATTCCCGAGCTGCTAATTAGCGCGTGGAATGTTCAATTTTATTTTGGCGGCACGTCACTATTGATCGTGGTCGTTGTAACAATGGATTTTATGACGCAAGTACAGGCGTACATGATGTCTCAGCAGTACGACAGTCTGCTGAAGAAGGCCAACCTGAAGGGTGGATTAAAAGTCTAAGCGCATGGCGAAAGAAGACACCATCCAGATGCAAGGCGAAATACTCGAGATGTTGCCTAACGCGACTTTTCGAGTGAAGTTAGAAAACGGGCACGTTGTCCTAGGGCACATCTCCGGCAAGATGCGCATGAACTACATAAAAATTTTGCCGGGTGACAAAGTAACGGTGGACATGACACCTTACGACTTGTCACGGGCACGGATCACATTCCGCGCCAAATAACCAAAAAACAGGAAACGAAACATGAAAGTGAATGCTTCGGTAAAGAAGATTTGCCGTAATTGCAAAATCATTCGCCGAAAAGGCGTGGTTCGCGTGATCTGCACAGATCCGCGTCATAAGCAGCGTCAAGGCTAAGGAAGGAGACCAAGAATGGCACGTATCGCCGGGGTCAACATCCCCAACCACAAACATGCTTGGGTTGCGATGACCGCAATCTTTGGCATTGGCAATACACGCGCTCGCAAAGTGTGTGACGCTGCTGGCGTAGCTCAAGACAAAAAAGTCAAGGATTTGACTGATGCTGAGCTCGACAAACTGCGCGAACAAATCGGTAAATTTAGCGTTGAAGGTGATCTTCGCCGCGAAGTAACGATGAGCATCAAGCGCCTGATCGACTTGGGCTGCTATCGCGGTACTCGTCATCGCAAAGGCCTCCCCGCTCGTGGTCAGCGTACACGCACGAATGCGCGTACGCGCAAAGGCCCACGTAAGGCCGTCGCTGGCAAGAAAGGCTAAGACTTAGATCATGGCACAAGCATCTTCCAAGAACGCAGCCGCAGCCCGCGCGCGTAAAAAAGTTAAGAAGAACGTTTCCGAGGCTATTTGCCACGTACACGCTTCGTTCAATAACACCATCATCACCATCACCGATCGCCAAGGCAACGCATTGTCGTGGGCTACCTCCGGTGGTGCGGGCTTCAAAGGCTCACGTAAATCGACTCCTTTTGCGGCCCAGGTCGCAGCTGAGGCAGCCGGTAAAGTCGCCGTTGAGTGTGGCGTGAAGAACATCGAAGTTCAGATCAAAGGTCCGGGTCCGGGCCGTGAGAGCGCTGTACGCGCACTGAACGCGCTGGGGATTAAGGTCACCAGCATTTCTGACGTGACGCCGGTACCGCACAACGGTTGCCGTCCGCCTAAACGTCGTCGCATGTAATTCACCCAGGAGAAAACTCATGGCTCGTTATACCGGCCCCAAGTGCAAGCTCTCCCGTCGTGAGGGCACTGATCTATTTTTGAAGAGCGCACGCCGTTCGCTCGACAGCAAATGTAACCTCGCCGTAGCGCCTGGTCAGCATGGAGCCAAATCTGGCCAACGCTTGTCGAACTATGGCTTACAGCTTCGCGAGAAGCAAAAGCTTCGCCGCATTTACGGCGTGCTTGAGCGTCAGTTCCGCCGTACGTTCGCCGAGGCTGATCGCCGCAAAGGCTCAACGGGCGAAAACCTGTTGAAGTTGCTCGAATCGCGTCTTGATAACGTCGTGTATCGCATGGGCTTCGGCTCTACACGCGCCGAAGCTCGTCAGTTGGTTAGCCACAAGGCTATCTTGGTCGACGGCAAGATGTGCAATATCCCTTCAGCCATTATTTCCGCGAATGCTGTTATCAGCGTTTGTGAGAAATCAAAAGCACAGGCGCGCATCATTGACGCCGTCGCCTTGGCTGAACGTATCGGCTTTCCTGGTTGGGTTGACGTCAACACCAAGGAAATGAAGGGTACGTTTAAGCACGCGCCCGACCGCAGTGAGTTCGCATCCGACATCAACGAAAGCTTGGTCGTCGAGTTGTACTCGAAGTAATCGAATTTCCTCACTGTAAAGGACGCGTATGCAAAGTACTGCTTTTTTGAAACCGCGCAACATTGAGGTTCAGGCCACCAGTCCATCCAGCGCTCGCGTTGTGATGGAGCCGTTTGAGCGTGGCTACGGCCACACGCTCGGCAATGCGCTTCGTCGCGTATTGCTGTCGTCTATGCCCGGCTACGCGCCGACCGAAGTGTCTATCACTGGCGTCGTGCATGAATATTCAGCGCTGGAAGGCGTGCAGGAAGACGTAGTCGACCTGCTTTTGAATCTCAAAGGCGTGGTCATCAAGCTGCACAATCGCGATAACGCGGTGCTGACGCTTAAGAAAGAGGGCGCTGGTCCCGTGACGGCTGCCGATATCGAATCTTCGCATGAAGTCGAAATCGTCAATCCGGAACACGTGATCGCGAACCTCACACAGGGCGGAAAGCTTGAGCTAGAAGTCAAAGTTGAACGTGGCCGCGGGTATGTCCCGGCGACGGTTCGCACTGCGGCCGGCCAAACGGCAAATCGTAAAGTAGGATCGATCCTGCTTGACGCTTCGTTTAGCCCTGTTAAGCGGGTGAGCTACTTGGTTGAGTCCGCTCGCGTTGAGCAGCGGACTGACCTTGACAAGCTTGTGCTCGACATCGAAACCAATGGCGCGATTGAGCCTGAAGGTGCGGTTCGCTATGCGGCTAGCATTCTCGTGGATCAACTCTCGGCGTTTGCTGACCTCAAAGGCACCGACATGCCGGCCCTCGAGCGCGCTACTGCGTCGTTCGACCCTGTGTTGTTGAAGCCTGTGGACGACCTCGAACTCACCGTTCGTTCGGCCAACTGCCTCAAAGCAGAAAACATTCACTACATCGGCGATCTGGTGCAGCGCAGCGAAACGGAGCTTTTGAAGACTCCGAACCTTGGCCGCAAATCGCTTAACGAAATTAAAGAAGTTCTCTCACAGCGCGGCCTCGCGCTGGGCACCAAGATCGACAACTGGCCTCCGGCTGGTCTTGATCGCGGCAACTAAGAGCGGACTAGGAGAAATACTATGCGTCACGGTCACGGACTGCGCAAACTCAACCGAACCAGCGCCCATCGTCAGGCGTTGCTTCGCAACCTCTCAACCGCGCTGCTTCGTTATGAAGTGATTAAGACAACGCTGCCGAAGGCCAAAGAGCTTCGTCGCGTCGTCGAGCCACTCATCACGTTGGGCAAAAAGCCATCACTAGCGAACCGTCGCTTGGCGTTCGATCGCCTCCGCGATCGCGATATCGTCGGCAAGGTGTTCAATGAACTCGGCCCACGCTACGCAGCGCGTAACGGCGGTTATGTTCAGATCCTCAAGTTCGGTTTCCGTCAGGGCGATAATGCTCCGATGGCTCTCGTGCAATTGATGGATCGTCCTGCTGCTGCTACTGAGGCTCCAGCCGAAGACGCGAAGTCAGAATAGTCGGCGAAAGCGGACAAAGAAAAAGGCCGGGTGACCGGCCTTTTTCGTTTCGTCGCGAACAATAGCTTTTCCGGCGTAACGACTGCTCTGTGGCCGTTGTAACTCAATTTTGCAGAAAGTCGACTACAAGAAAAAATAGGCTCTACCCATGGTGCGACGGCGCTAGGAGCTAGAAAGCTGTAGCTTAGCTTGGATCAGATTTTTTCGTGATCAGGCTGTAAACGAACACGACGACGACGGCGCCAACCACGGACGCGATCCAATGTGTGCCCGCGGTCTTGGACACGATGCCAAGCTGCTGCCCGCCGAGCGTCCCCAGTAGCGAGCCCGCGACGCCTAACAGCGCAGTGACGATGATGCCGCCGCCCTGTTTGCCGGGGACCAAAAATTTCGCAATCGCGCCAACGACAAGACCAACCAGCGCCAAAATGATGTAATCCATACAACCCTCCTTGTGAAAACAAGCGCAACTGTACACCAATAAGGGTTACCCCGCGTTCACACTAAGCCGCAAATGGCGGCTGGAGAAAACCATGCAATGGATCAGTCAACATCTACCCGAACTTGCCATGTCGGCCGCCATGGCTTGGGGCGCAGGACTCCGGCTATACCTCGTGGTATTCGTCGTCGGTTTGCTCGGCAAGCTTGGGTACGTGCCGCTACCCGATGCCCTCAAGGTGCTAGCCAGCCCGTTGGTCCTCGGAGCCGCTGGATTCATGACTTTCGTCGAATTCTTCGCCGATAAAATCCCTTGGCTCGATAGCATTTGGGACGCGGCGCATACCTTCTTGCGCATTCCTGCTGGCGCAGCCCTTGCAGCGGGCATGTTGGGCGAAAGCGGCGACGGTGTAGCGATGGCCGCTGCAATCATAGGCGGTACGCTGACAGCGGGCACTCACTTTGGAAAGGCTGGCACGCGCGCGGCCGTCAATGCATCTCCGGAGCCGTTCAGCAATATCGGGCTCTCGCTCGTCGAAGACACCATGGTGGCCGGCGGTCTCGCACTCGCGCTCGCCAATCCGATCATCTTCTTGGTGCTCCTG